>Ga0137307_100395_pt1 | contig 60937 bp, 46 predicted proteins | sample NAcewD2O_March_2_FD_97180 | JGI IMG/M metagenome (GOLD analysis project Ga0137307, IMG submission 97180) | Mouse cecal microbial communities from Vienna, Austria - N-Acetylglucosamine amended D2O_March | ecosystem: Host-associated > Mammals > Digestive system > Large intestine > Cecum | place... | reverse complement strand
TATTCCTGCCTGCTGGGGCATCTGGGATATGCCTTGTATTTGGTGATCAAGCACATCGGAACTTACCACAGGTATGTGGAGGAATTCTGCGCTGGAGACGCTGGAGCTTCTGATAGAAAGCGCGAAAAAATTTGGACAGACCTTGAACATGGTGTATCAGTCTGTTTTTTGGCGAAAGAGTCAAAATCCTTGAGCAGAACATTTTTTTGGATGAGATAATATAAAAATAAGCGGAAGTTGTGAAGCTACTGAAGATAGCTATTGATCATGAGCCGGCCAAAAGTTTCCAATGTGCTGTTAATTTTTCCCTCAAACTGTTTTAGAATATCCATATCAAAACCACTCCTTACATTTAAACTGGTGAGAACGCCTTGGGGTTAGTAGTCACTGATTATTTTTCAGTAGTTATTATACCTACATTATCAAGAAAGAGTGGTTTTGATTTTTTAGTTAGGTTGCGGACGTAGTCTGCCGTACGATATAAGGAAAGTATATCAATTGGCGGGGAAAGATTCACTACGGTATGTTTTGTGTCGCTTACACAATTCCCAGATATTTCATGATCATCAGTGACAGATTCAGATTCATATAATCTTCTCCGACTTCCAGAGCGCAGCCGGTCAGTTCTTTAATCTTCCCCAGTCTGTAGAGCAGCGTGTTTTTATGGGTATGCAGATTTTTTGCTGCCAGAGAGGTTTGTCCGGGGTGATGCAGATACTCTTTCAGTGTGGCGATCAATTCCGAGTTTTTTTGCTGATCATAGAGATAGAGCTTCATCAGGCCCGGATGAATCAAGAAACGGATGTTTATCGAGTTTTTTTCTGCGGTTTCCAACATTTTATATACATAATAATCGCTATAATAATAGATCGGTGAAGGATCCTTTAGTTTTATTCCCAGATTCACCGCGTCTACGGCCTGCTGGTAAAAACAGGGCATATCTTCCAGATGCTGGAAAAAATTGCTGATGCCTGCCTTTAGCTGATTGGCCGAAAGATAATCTGCAAGCTGAGTTATTTCATAATCGCTCAGGTTCTGGAACAGCGCCCTGCTGATAAAAAATACAATCGTATCGTTATAGATCACATAGATACTTCCTGATAAAATCTGGATAAGCCTTTCTAAAATGATATTGAGCTGGAGGTCGGAGGTGCTGTGCCCGGCAGGAGGTATGGCAATGATATAAAAAGTCTCTTTTAGATTGTAGCCGAGCATCTGCAGACGCTGTCTGATCCTGGCAGCATCCTGTCCGGGATTGTTTAAGAGGTCTGATAAAAAATAAGAATACATGACCCCTTTATTTCTTGTATAGGCAGAGTCTTTCTGAAGTTCCATGGAGATGAGGTTGGAAAAGCGGTGAAAAAAATCTGCGTCAAAATCCCGGAAAGGGCGTTCGGATTCAAGCATCATGATATGTGCGACTTCAATCCCCTGGATACGGACAGCGTCTACCAGCATCCCTTTTTGTATCAGTTCGTTGATACAATAATAAGCCGTATCGCATTTGCGGATTTTTTCGTCCAGACGGTTGGCTCGGATGAAACAAAGTCCCCTTTCGCTGATATAGCCGGACTGTCTGTCCGCATTAAAAAATTCGTTGTCCGGAATAAGGCCGCCTGAAATTGCAAGGTATTTACTTTGCAAGTCTACCACATAAACAGGGTTACCGAAAATCTGCGTCGCCGTGTCCACCAGGAACTGCAGTCCATTGCCGGAAAACAAGGCGTTGACCAGAAGATGCATCCCGGTGGTAATTTCCTGAAGTTCGGACAGGCATTCCAGCGAGGCATTAAAAAGCGCCGCCTGGGAGACAGATGGACCAAAATAAACGACAGTGAACTGACTATGGACATACAGGGGAAAGTCTGCAGGTTCACCATAGCAAAAAAAGATTGATTCACAGGCCGATTTTGGTTCCGGCATCCGGGCAGTGGAACAAAAATAAAGCGTGGCAGGGTCAAAGGCAGTTTGTGCGGGATCCCATATTCTGGCAAAAAGCAGGTCGCAGGAGGGAGATTCCGCGCCAAATGCCTGCGGCTCATATCCTTTTTTCCTTAATTTCTCCAATAAAACAGAATACTCCATAAATACTCCTTTTTAAGTCCTTGTTTACTTGTTCAAAACATTTCCGCCTGTACGGTTGGAAAAAATTCTTTTTTATTCTCTTATATTATACATAAAATGTCATTGTGCGTCCGCACAAAAATAAAATCAGATAAAGAAAAAAATTGTACATATACACAGTGAATACAGGCAGGATATTGATTATACTTAAACACATAAAACAAAAAAGAAAGGAAGAAAAATTTATGGGTACTTTGGGAAAGTATGGAAGAAGCGTATCAATCATTGGGGTTGGTTGTACTCCATTCATGTATACGGTGGATCATCCAGAGACGAATGGGCTCACGGAAGGTGAGATGTTTGGGTACGCGGCGCTCAAAGCGATGGAAGACGCCGGGGTAAATCCGCGTGATGTGGATTTTTATTTCCACGGTGAGGCAAGCCCACTGAATGGTTCCAATTATCTGACGCCAAATGTGCAGGTCGCCAACTGGTTCGGTATGAAAGGGAAAGGATCCATCCATCATTCGGAGGCATGCTGTACGGGGTATCTGGCAATCGAGCAGGCAGTGAATGCAGTTGCCTCCGGAAAATATAACTGCGTACTCACGGGAGCTGTGGAATTTGGAGACAGCACGCCGTCCCCGGCAGACAGCGTGGAATCTCCAAAACATCCCTACAAGAGGGACAAGATGACAATGGAAAAGTTCCTTAAAACCACTTCCTGGCTTTATGACCGCGCTTATACGAGAAGCCTGATAGCCGGACAGGAGCTGATCTACGACGACGCGGCAGAGTGGTATGTAAGGACCAGGGGAATCACTTCGGAGCAGATGAATCATACCTTGAACTGGATGTGCATTAATAACAGGAGAAATGCGTCCGTAAATCCGTTGGCGATTGAAAGAAAAACATACGAAGAACTGGCAAAAGAAGCAGGCATGACACTGGATGAATATATGAATTCTCCGTACAATCCGCGTATGGGAGATTTCCTGCGCGCAGGCGGGGTCGAGTTGAAATGCGACGGCGCGGCTGCTGCGATCGTATGTGCGACGGAAAAAATACCGGAGATCGCAAAAAATCTGAAGCATAAGCCGATTGAAGTGCTGGGTGTCGGAAGTGCGGCCTGTGAAGCGACCACCCCTCATTTTGAAGTGCGTGCTACAGAAGAAGCGGTGCGTCAGGTGTATGAACTGACCGGGTTATCAGGGGAAGATCTGGATTTATTCTATGCCAATGATTTTATCATAACCTCTCATCTTGTATCTGCTGAAATCGCAGGGTATCTCCCCTATGGCGAGGGATGGAAATATATTTGCGACGGACGGACCGCCTGGGACGGAGATAAGCCGATCAATACAAACGGCGGACGGACCTCCTTCGGCCATGCACATGCGGCTTCCGGGCTTGCGGACGTATACGAGGCATGTAAGCAGATGTGGGGAGAATGCGGTGAACATCAGGTGAAAAAGCTGCCGAAGACAGCCATGCTCCGGGGCTACGGCGGAGCGCAGAACGTCGCCGCGGTTGTGATCCGTACTTTGGATTGAAAAAGGTGACCTGCCGCCGAGCCTTTGGCGAGGAGGCGATACATATAATTTAAGGAGGTATGGCATGAGCATCAAATTAGAAAAAGTTGTGGAGAAGTTTTATGAGGGGCTGGAAGAAGGCAGATTTCTTGGCAGAAAATGCCCGAAATGTGGAAATGTAGAATTTCCGCCGGTATATGCCTGCAACGCGTGCGGCAATTATGAAACAGAATGGTATGAGATCAGCGGAAAGGCAAAGCTGCATTCCATCGTCCTTCCGGCAGCTCTTTCCTCAAAGCCGGAATATAAAAAGCTGGGCAAATATGCATACGGCGAAGTGGAACTGGAAGAAGGAACAAAATTAAATGCAGTGGTCCGCGGCATCAGCAAGAAGAACAGGGCACAACTGTCGGCAAAACTTCCTCTGGACTGTCATGCGGCTGTATTTGAGCGTGAAGGCGGATTCAAGACCGTGGTATTTGACCTGGATGAGAAATAAAAACAATGTCAGGATATGGTTGGACGGGAAACAAAAAAATAATATGAGGAATAAAAGGAGATAAAGATCATGGAAAGAAAAGAATTAGAAGAACAGGTGATTAATATGGTAGCGGCGTCTTACAAGCAGAATGCGGAAACGCTCACTACAGGAACATCATTTAAAGAAGATCTTGGCGGAGCCTCTATTCAGATGGTTGCGCTGGTATCTGAGATTGAAAATGAGCTGGATGTGGAGCTGATGCTGGCGGATGCAAGCGGCTGTGCGACGATCGGAGATCTGGTAGATTTGATCGAAGGAGAGATGTAAAAAATGGGCGTATTGGATCAGATATATGAGAGAGCAAAAAAGAATCCGGGAAAAGTGGCTTTTCCCGAAGCAATGAATGAAAAGATGATGCAGGCGGCCTACGAGACCGGAAAAGAAGGGTATATCATCCCGATACTTGTCGGCAATGAGGATGAGATCAGGGCCGCGGTCAAAGAAAGAGGCTATGAGGAAGATGTTTTCACCATAGTAGATATCAATGAAGAAGAATATAAGAAAACGTTGATCGGGAAATATGTGTCTCTTCCACATGCTATGTTAAAGGAAAAGGCATTGAACCGGCGGATGCAGAATCCCCTGTACTATGCCATGGTCATGCAGGCTGTGGATGAAGCGGATGTCACCTTTGCGGGCATTGACAATACGACCGGCGACGTGCTTCTGGCGGGACAGATGATCATTGGGCTGAAAGAAGGGATCAGTACGGTTTCCAGTATCGGCCTGTGTGACATCCCCGGTTTTCAGGGAAGCGAGGGAACCCTTCTTGCCGTCGGGGACAGCGCGGTATGCACCAATCCGGACGTAAACCAGTTGGCAGACATTGCAATCTCTGCCTGTGATACGGTAAAAGCGATGCTGGAATGGGAGCCGCGGTGCGCCATGGTCAGCTATTCCACGCTGGGAAGCGGGCAGGGGGAACTGGTCGACAAGGTGGCCGAGGCCGTAAAGCTGGCAAATGAAAAGCGCCCGGACCTTGCCATAGACGGAGAATTTCAGTTTGACGCCGCAATCTCACCGGCAGTTGCCGAAAAGAAGGTAAAAAGAGAAAGTAAGGTGGCAGGGAAGGCCAATGTTGTCATCTGGCCGGATCTGAATGTCGGAAACGTCGGGGTCAAGCTAATCCAGCAGTTTGGACATGCCGATGCTTACGGGCCTATGCTGCAGGGATTTAACAAGGTGGTGTGTGACTGCTCCAGAGGGGCGCCGGTTTCTGAAATCAAAGGAAATGTGGTAATCAGCGCGGTCCGGGCGGCAGGAAGCAAGTAAAGAAGGCAAGAATAGAAAGCAAGGGTGAATAGATGAGAGAATATAAGATTTTAGCGGTCAACCCTGGTTCTACCTCTACGAAGATCGCACTTTTTCAGGGAGAACAGTGTCTTTTTTCTAAAAATGTGTCCCATAACGCGGCTGAACTGGAGAAATTCAGGACATTGCCGGAACAGCTCCCCTACCGGCGGGATATGATCCTGGGGCTTTTGGACGAAGCCGGGATCGCTCTGGACAATGTGGATGTATTTGTAGGACGCGGAGGCGGGCTGCTTGCCATGGAGGGCGGCACCTATGAAGTCACAGAACTGTTGCTGGATCATGCAAGAAATTCAGCCAACGGCGTGATCCATCCGGCCAGCTTAGGCTCCCAGCTTGCCAATGAATTTGCAGAAAAATACGGGGCAAAGGCAATGGTCGTTAATCCGCCGGATGTGGATGAACTGCAGGATCTGGCCCGGATGACAGGGATCAAAGGGGTCAGCCGGATCATCCACCTCCATGCCCTGAATCTGAAAGAAACCGCGATACGGCACAGCAAGACCGTACTCCATAAAAAATATGAAGAATGTAATTATGTGGTATGTCATATCGGGGGAGGCATCTCTGTTTCCGCCCACCGCCGGGGCCGGATGGTGGACGGCTATGATATCGTAGGCGGGGAGGGGCCGATGGCGCCTACCCGGTGCGGAAGTATCGCGGTAGCAGATCTGCTGGGCTATATCCGGGAGCATGGGCTGGAGACCGCAGATGTAAAAAAGCTGTGCACCCGCAGCGGAGGGTTCATAAGCCATGTTGGGATATCTGACGCATTGGAACTCACCGAACGGGCAAAAAACGGAGATAAATATGCAGAAATGCTCTGGAACACGATGATCTACCAGATTGAGAAATGCATCGGCTCCATGGCGGCGGTACTCCATGGCAAGGTGGACGGCATCCTTCTGGGCGGCGGAATGGTACATAATCCGGACCTGGTGGCACAGATTACGGATACCTGCTCTTTTATCGCGCCGGTAACGGCTTATCCGGGAGAATTCGAGATGGAAGCCATGGCGGCAGGAGCCGTCCGGGTATTGAATGGAGAAGAAGAATTGAAACAGTACACAGGAAAGCGTGTGTGGGAAAAATTTGGCTTTGAGTAAGATCCGGCATAAGATAGAAGCAGCATGGCATGCCGGAAAATCAAAAAGACTGGAAAAATGTTATGACACTGAGCGGCAGATTGATCTGGCGCTCAGTGTCATAAAACAGGAAGGAGTCCGGATATGGAAGAAAAACGTGAAAAGAAAATCCGAATGCTGACACTGGCCCTGGGAATCGCGCTGCTGCCTCCCATCTGGGCGGTGCTGAGCCCCTATATGGGAATCAGCACCGGCGCGGTGGCGCTGATCTGCGCAGGGCTTTATGTGGCAAACGGAAATCAGAGAAAAGACGCGCTGAAGATCACGATTGGTTTTTTGTGCGGGGACCTGTGGGCAGTTCTGGCAGTCTGGATCATGGAATCCCTGCCGTTCAACCCAAATGTGGAATTGTATGGCACCCTGTTCCTGCTGGGAGGACTTGCGGTCATCATCGGAGAGACATGTTCCAGATATATCTTCGTACCGTCCTGGCTGTGCGGCTGGGCAATCGGACTGACGATCATGGGTCCTATGAAGATACAGGATATCGGAAACCTTCCCATTCAGATCGGGGCGGCAATGATCGCAGGCGTGGTGTATGTAGGAATCGGAGTAGATGCATTCCAGAGGATGCTGTTGAAAAAAACAGGGGTGTTATAATTTGGAAAATATGCGGACAGTCATGGACTTTGAGTTTGATATAAGAAAGTGTCCGGGAACGTACCGGCAGAGGAGAACACGGCGGCCAGGAATATGGGGCTGATCGCCGTGGATGCGCAGGATGCAGAGGAATATTCTAAAAACTGGTGCAAGATCATCAATATCGGCAGGGCGGAAGTGCTTCTTGACAGTAATATGCAGCAGCAGCTCCTGACCATGAAGGAGGAACTGGGTTTTTCCTATGTCCGGATCTGGAATATTTTTGTGGAAGATATGTATGATGAGGAGAATGGATGGAATTACAATTTTGTAAAAACCAGGTGGATATTTTTAATAAGATACTGGAGGAAGAGGAGTTTGTGCAGCCGCAGATACTTGGCTTCTCCGGCATAGCATGCTATGAAAAGACCGTGTATTTGGACGAGGCGCCGGAGAGGGCGGTGCTCAAAGCGGAGCATGTGCTTGAGATGATGAAGGTAACGGTAAACGGAAGCGAAGCGGGCGTGCGGATCTTCCCACCGTACCAAGTGGAGGTCGGGGGGCGCCCTGAAAGCCGGGGAAAATTAGATCGTTGTGGAGGTGGCAGGCACACCCATGCGGGAAATGCTGTCTGCCCGCAATACATTGTTGTAGAATACAGCAATATATTGCAGGCATGCAGTGATTTCCCGACAGCCCTATTTTGATGAAGAGGACAAAAAAATATATGTGTATTTTGTTCTCTCTGCGCGCAAGGTGAAAAATTGAGCAAAAAGAAAGATGTTTTTGGCTTAAATTCGAATAGGAATACCCAACCGGATTCTGTAGAATAATACTAAATATTTTATAAGTTGTATAAATTTGCAGATGTATTCCTTTATGGACGGAGCGATGAACGACAGCCGGGAGAATTTCCGGCGCACGGCGGCGGGAGAAATAGACAAGCTAAGATGCATAGGTTATTTCCAGACAATTCCTTAGGGCATACGATCGGAAAAAACAGGAGAAGGTCATGGATGATAATATAAGAAGAGACAAAATGAAGATCTCCGTGCTGAATTCGACGGAGGAGCCGGAGCATTTTCATCAGGATATTGAACTGCTTTATGTGCTGGAAGGGACGATGGACGTGGTGATCGGGGAACAGCTGACCCACATGGAGCCGGAGGATGTGCTGGTGGTGAATGCAAATAAACGGCATCATCTGAAAGGCTCCGGGGATATTTTATATGTGCGTTTTTCCATCCTCTACCAGATGGTCAGCGACGTGTTCCAGAGCATGGACGTCATTTTCTGGTGTGATTCCACAAAGGGGCAGAGCGAGCGGTACAGCCAGCTTCGGGATACGCTGAAAATTCTTTTGAACCATTATCTGGAGACCAGGGGCAATACGGCTAATTTCGGGCACATCGCGCTGTGCTACCGTGTTCTTGATATTTTGTCCATGTACTTTCTGGTGCAGGCCGCAGACAAGGAAAATCTGGATGAACAGGAAAAATTCGAGGAACGGATCCAGCAGATCAACAATTACATCCGGGCAAATTATAACCAGCCCATCAGCCTGAAAGAGCTGGCGGACAAGCTCTATCTGTCCAACGGCTATCTCTCCCGCTTTTTCAAGCGGAACTACGGCATGAGCTTTGCGGAATACCTGACCAATATCCGGCTGTACCATGCGGTGGACGAGCTGTTGTATACCAGTACGCCGATTACTCGGATTGCCTACGACAACGGCTTCGCGAATGTGGCTATTTTCAACAAGGCATTTAAAAAGGCATATGGGGAAACACCCTCTTCTCTGCGGAAAAGATCCAGGGAGCAGAACAGGGACGAGGAGACCCGGGAGACGGATACGGCTGTGGAGGAACGGCTGGAGCACTACCTCCATGTAAATGATTCAATCCGGGATGAGAGTATGGAGATCGGTATCCGAAAGGATACTTTTTCTGTCCGAAAGAGCCAGAAGCTGTGGGACGGCTGGGGTCAGACTCTGAATATCGGGTCTGCGGCGGCGCTGCTTCGGTCCGAGGTGCAGGAACATGTGATGCTGCTCAGGGAAGCATTGGGCTTTTCCTATGCCCGGTTCTGGAACATTTTCTCAAAGGAACTGCTGATCGACTTGGATGTCGCGGATGGCAGCTATAATTTTGCACGTCTGGATTCCATCCTGGATTTTCTGCTGCAGTATGGGTTAAAGCCTCATATTGAACTGGGGATGAAGCCGGTCTGGTTTATGAGAAATGTGCAGACACTGTTTCCAGAAGAAGATGACACAGGATATGCGGAAACCGAAAAATGGGAGCGGGTACTGCATGCGATGATGCGGCATCTGGTACACCGATACGGCCGAAGTGAGCTGGATACGTGGCGAATGGAAGTCTGGTTCCATGAAAGCATGTGGGAGCAGGAGGCTGCGGCAGAGGAATATTATACGCTGTTTGCCATAACCTACAAGACCCTGAAGCATTACAGCGACAAGCTGGAGGTGGGAGGCTGCGGGCTGCGGCTGGATTTCAGGGAAAGCTGGCGGACCGCGTTCCTGGAAGGCTGGGGCACTCAGGAGGTGAAGCCGGACTTTCTCTCTATCTGTTACTTTTCCTATGAACGCGGGGAAATCGAGAAGGATCGGTACGCGAAGCGCAGTACGGACAATGAATGCATGAAGCACCGTATTTTCTATGAAAAAAAGCTGATTGAAAAGACGGGGCTTAAGGACGTCAAGATTTATATCACGGAATGGAACCTGACTGCGTCCGCCCGCAGCTATATCAATGACACCTGCTTTAAAGGCGCCTATGTGGTAAAAAATATACTGGATCTCTACGGGGAGGTCGCGGATATGGCGTTCTTCCTGGGGAGCGACCGAATCTCGGAGTATTATGATTCCAACCGGCTTCTCCACGGCGGCACCGGGGTGATGTCAAAGGACGGGATCTTAAAACCTACCGGATTTGCGTTTGAATTTTTCAAAAGACTGTATCCTTATTATATTGGAAAAGGAGAGAACTACCTGATCTCAACGGATCAGCATGATTCCTACGGGATCATCTGCCACAACCAGCGGAAATTGGGATACAATTACTATTTTACGAAGGAGGATGAGATTGAGAAGGAACATCTCTGGAAGTATTTTGAGGACCGGAACGGGCTGGAGCTGTGCCTGACCCTGACGGATGTGGCGGACGGGCTCTATCAGGTGAAGACGTACCGGATCAACGAGCAGAACGGGAGCGCGCTGAATATCTGGCAGGAGATGGATTATGAAAAGGAGTTGTCCCGGAATGATATCAAGTATTTCCGCAGGATGTGCGAGCCGAAGCTGACAATCCAGAAATGCGAGTCCGTGGAAGGGGTTTTAAGCCTTCAGGTGCAGATGCAGCCAAATGAGATCACATTTGTGAGGATACGGCTGCTGGTGTAGGGGAAACCGGGGAACGTGCAGCCGCCGACTTGCGCAGGAATGGCATAAGCTTAAAAAATGTGGGATATGTCAGGTCAAAATCCTGCTATATATTTTGCACATGTGATGTGGAAACCGAAAAAATATGTAAGATTTTGGTCATTACAGACAGAAAACAGGAAGTAATAGAATAGGCGTAAAAAGGCATTTGCTGATAAGATATTTACATCAAGAAAAGAAAAGAGAGGAAAAGAGAAATGAGTGAAAATGCAAATGCAGCCGTACAGGCAAATGAAGACGCAAACAAAAAGCTTTCTATCCTCACCAGGATTGGCTACAGCTTTGGTGAGATCGGCTCCCAGTGTTCCTGGACACTGGTCAGCTCCTACCTGACCGTATTTTATACGGATGTAGTGGGGCTGACTCCGGTAGTCATCTCGGCGATCATGCTGATCGCGCGTATCTGGGATGCCGTCAACGATCCGATGTTTGGCGCCATCGCGGAGAATACCCACACCAAGTGGGGACGTTTCCGTCCGTACATCCTCTGGGGCGCGCCGATACTGGCTCTGTTCAACTGTCTCACATTTTTGAATCTGGATATCCCGTCGAGCTGGAAAGCAATCTGGTGCGGATTTACATACATCGGCTGCGGGATGGCTTACACGGCGGTCAACATCTCCACGCAGTGCGTGGCAAACTGTATGACGGCGCTGAACGAAGAGCGTGTAATGCTGAATGCGTATAAGGGAATCGGTTCTGGCCTGATCCAGATGGTCATCAGCGCGGTGACCATGCCGATGATCCTTCATTTTGGAGGCGGCTCCGCTTCTTCCGCAAAGGGATACTTTATGGCGGCGCTGGTATTCTCTGTTGTGTGTATTCCCTGCTTCTGGGTATGCTTTGCCTCCACAAAGGAGATCCTGGGAAGTACCGGGAAGAAGGAAAGTGTTGGGGATACCATGAAGAATCTGATAAATTCCTTTAAGTTTACATTCAAAGACCGGAACGCGGTGTTCTTAATGCTGGCGATGCTCACATTCCTGACAGGACTGTTTGGAAGAATCGGTATCATGGCGTACTATTTCATCTATGTTATGGGCAATCCGGTACTGATCGCAGGTTTTGCAACGGCTATGTCCGCCGGGATGCTGGTGGTGAACTTCTATGCGCCGCTTTTGCTGAACAGATTCAGTAAAAAGTATGTGGGCGCGGCAGGATGTATTATGCAGGCTCTGTGCTGTGTATTCTTCTTTATCATCGGCGAAAATAATATCGTGAGCATGGTTGTTCCTTCCGGATTCCTGTATGGTGTGACCAACCTGGTATCTATCTCCTGCTTTACTCTGAGCGCGGAGATCATTGATGATAGTTGGCTGAGAACAGGCGTGCGTTCTGACGGCGTTATTTCTTCCTGTATCTCATTTTCCACCAAGCTAGGAAATGCGATCGGCGGTTCCGTGGGTATCCTGGCGCTGAGCGCGGTCGGCTATGTGGCTAATGCACAAAATCTTCCGGCAGAGGTGCTGACCAGAATGGATATGGTGATTAACTTTGCACCGGCGGCGTTCTTTGTCATAGCGGCAGTGTTCTTCTTAAGCGTCGGAATGACAAGGGAAAAGGCGAAAGCGAATGAGGCACAGATCGCAAAGAAAGTAGCAGCTGGGGAACTGAAATAGAATAGAATAGTATAAGAGAGAACAAAAATCGACAGCCTGTTTTTGTTCTCTTTTTTTATTTCTTTTTTTGGAAATTTAAAAGAACAAATTTTTGTTCTTATTGGGATAAGGATTGTCAAGAGAATAAAGCGTCCCTGCAATATAATTAAGAAAATAAACAAAGAAAGGAAAGAGAACATGGAGAAGAAAAAAGTGGTTGGCTTTTCCTTTGGAAGGAAGATGTCCAATACGGAAGTCATGATCAAGGAAGCGCTGCTTGTCTGTGAGAGGGCCGGCATGGAAATCCAGTTTATACGCTGTGACGACCTGAACATCCATATCTGTACGGGCTGCTGCTCCTGCGTATCAGGCCTGATGATGGGGAAAGGGCGCGGGCACTGCATCCATAAGGATGATGATTTCCACATCATTGAGGAAGCGCTGATGTCCGCGGACGGGGTGATCGTCGGTTCCCCTACCTATGAATTCGCGCCGACGGGTAATTTTAAAGTCGTATGCGACCGGATCGGGCCGGCACATGACAAGACATTCCGCGGGCCTGCGATTGAACAGGGGATCGAACAGGGAAAGGATCCTGAAAGCTATCCGGATTCAAGGAGCACGAAGCCGCGTGTAGGCGCCCTGATCACGGTGGGCGGCGCAAGGACTGAAAACTGGTTGTCTTTGTCCCTGCCGAACATGTATGAATTCACATTCCCTATGGGGATTGATGTGATCGACAAGTATAAATATTTTGGAGCCATGAATATCAGCCATGTGCTGGGCAGGCCCGATGTAATGGAAAGAATGGCGAAGCTGGGACAGAATATTGTGGACGCCCTGCAGGCAGAGACGGAGGAAGAGCGCATCCGTTACCGCGGAGACGACAAGGGAGTCTGCCCGGTATGCCACGAGAGTATCCTGACCGTGGGCTACGGCGGCAATAAGGTGGAGTGCCCGGTGTGCGGCATCGAAGGAACCCTTGATCTTGTAGACGGGGAGATCCGGGTAACATTTTCTGAAGCGCAGCAGAATCGTTCCCGGCTGCGTGACGCGGGCAAGTGGGAGCATTCCAATGAGATCCGCGACGGCGCCATGACTCAGAAAAAGGTGGAGAACTTAAAAGAACTGAAGATGAAATATGTGGGCGTGGGGGAAGCGTAACAATACGATGCGGAAGCGTCGCTGAGAAAAAAACAAAAATAAGAGCAAAAAATAAGATGAAATGAGAAAGAGGAGAAGAGTCATGGGAAATCAAGTGGCGACACAGGAAAAAACCAATAAATTTACAGGCTTTTGCTATAGCTTCGGCGAGATTGGGTCACAGCTTTCATGGTATATGATCAATACATACCTGACCATATTCTATACAGATATCGTAGGACTGAGTGCATCGGCAATCTCGTTGATCATGCTGATCGCGCGTGTGTGGGATGCTATCAACGACCCGATGATGGGTGTGATCGCAGACCGTACCAGGACACGCTGGGGAAAATTCAGACCTTATCTGATGTTTGCGTCCCCGTTTCTGGCAATCTTTAACGTGCTGACATTTACCGTATTCCCGGTGGAAGGAACTGCAAAAGTCATTCTCTGCCTGGTATGCTACATCGGCGCAGGCATGGCTTATACGGCAATCTGTATCACCTACGGCGGGCTGGTAAACCTGATCGCAAGAGATTCACAGGTGCGTATGGACTATACGTCCTGCCGTGCGATTGGTTCTGGTGTGATCCAGATGGTCCTTTCCATTGTGGCAATGCCGATGATCCTGTTTTTCAGCCAGACAGTTGACGCGGAAGGCGCGGCAGTGGCGGATGCGCGGGGATATTTCTGGGGTACGGTGATCTGTTCCATCGTCATGCTTCCCTGCTTCTGGCTGTGCGCATGGAGATGTAAAGAAACGGTCGTAGTAGAAGCGCCCGCACAGTCGGCGGAGAAAAAACCGGTATGGAAGTCCCTGAAAGAAATGTGCAGGAACAGAATGCTGCTGATTACCGTATTCTGCGTATTTATGGGCGCGATCGCGATCATGAGCCGTATGTCCATGCTGACCTATTATGTGATCTATGTGGTAGGATCCTTTACCATGATCGCACCGATCTTTACATCCGTAACCGTTGGACAGTTGATCGGCTCCCTGTTATTGCCGGTGGGAACCAGGGTATTTGGAAAAAGAAATTTACTGTTGCTTATGAATGTCGTCATGGTAATCTGCTTTGTGGTTATGTTCCTGATTCCGGCAAATAACAGTGCATTCCTGGTCATTATCAGCCTGATCATCGGAGTGACCGGCGCTTCTGCAAATGTATGTACCGGTATGCTTTCAGACTGTATCGAGTACGGCGACTGGAAATACGGTATCCGTGAAGAAGGCCTGACCTATTCCTACATGAGCTTCGGTGTGAAGCTGGCTACCGCTGTGGGCGGTTCCGTGACAGTTCTTCTGTTGGCAGCATCTGGATATGTGCCAAACGCAGAACAGACAGAGGCAGTAAAGACGGGAATTAATGCGGTTGTAAACCTGGCGCCGGCGGTCTGCATTGTGATTTCCGCAATCCCGCTGCTCTGGTATAAGATTGATAAGAAGATGATGGATCAGATCCGCAAGGACCTGGATGAAAGAAATGCAGCAAAATAAGTTCAAAATGCTTGATGAAAAGCAGGGGGTGCCCGCATTCAAAACCTGAATTACGGAGTGCCTGCAGATAGGAGGAAAGATTTGTATGAAAATAGAAAAGCTGCATTTGTCAGATAAACTGGAGAAGGTGACACTGACTGCTTATGTGCTGGATGATTCCCCTGAAACAACAAAGGGGATCAAGAGGCCGGGAATCCTGATCTGTCCGGGCGGGGCGTATATGTTCTGCTCCGACCGTGAGGCAGAGCCGATCGCTCTGAAGTTCGCGGCCATGGGATACCATGCGTTTGTACTCCGGTATTCGGTCTACAGCAACAGCGGAAACCAGTTTCCCCAGCCGGGAAAGACGCCTGTCTATGAGCCGGGGATGTTTCCGGGGCCGATGCAGGAGATAGGAAAAGCAATGTTAGCGATCCGGGAACATGGAGAGGAATGGAAGGTAGATGCAGACAAGATCATCCTGACCGGCTATTCGGCAGGCGCGCATAACTGTGCCATGTATTCAGTCTACTGGAACTGTGAGCAGGTGGCGGGGGTTCTTGGAGCAGATCCGGCGCTTTTGAAGCCGGCGGCGGCTGTGCTCGGCTATGGAATGTATGATTATGTCAGGCTGAAAGAGATCCATAAGAATTCGGATAATCCCATGGATTACCGCTTATTCCAGGATGTGAATTATGCATACTTCGGTTCGGATGATCCGGACGAGGAAGCATTTGCGGCAGCCAGTCCGGCCCTGCACGTGACAAAGGACACGCCGCCTATGTTCCTGTGGGCTACCTGTGAAGACAATGTGGTGCCGGTGCGCAATACTATTTGGATGGCGGAAGCGTTGTCAGCGGCAAAGGTGCCTTTTGAGGTTCATATTTATGAAAAAGGCCCCCATGGGCTTTCAACGGCAAATCAGCTCAGCGCCGAGGCAAAGGAACAGATCAGCCCGGATGTGGCAGATTGGCTAGGTTGCTCGGAGCGGTGGCTTTTAAAAAGGTTTGCCCTGGAGCTTCCGGAGAAATGTCCGGTATGGTCCCCGGATCAGATGGTTTAAAAAGGTTAAAATAGATATAGTCATACGGATTGGAATCGGTTACAATTGACAGAAGCACCGGGCAAAATCCGCGTAAACGCATAAAGAACTGTCGCGGAATAGTATGTACAGATTATTTCGCGGCAGTTCTTGTATTAGCAGAGCGTCTGAGTCCCGGTATTCCAGGATGGAAAAGTATTTTTCAAGGGGGAAAAGCAGATGCGGTATGAGATCATCAGATGTCAGTTTTCCACAAAGAAGGAGCAGGGACTGCACCTGCATCAGGATATTGAGATCCTCTATGTGCTGGACGGTTCGCTGGAGATTGAATACGAGGACGAGACTTATCGTCTGGGAACCGATCAGTTCATGCTGATCAACGCGAATGTGCGCCATGGATACCGTGCCGTGTCGGATCTCGTGCAGGGCATGGACGGCAGGAAAAACGATGAGATCCTGCTTGGCAGCCTGTTTATAGACAATAAGCTGCTGACAGAGATGTTCGGGGGAGAGCAGCAGTTTTTCTGGTGCAACTCCGCACAGGAGCAGTCGGAGAGCTATGAAAAAATGCGTTATTTCATCCGGCAGGTATTCAACTATAACCAGACCACGGAGGGTCAGGGAATCGCCCTGAAAAACAGCGTTTATTATCAGCTTGTCTATCTGATCACAACGGACTTCATCGTGAAAAAGGGGATGAGCAAATATGAATCCCTGCGGGGGATCCGGGATGAAAGGATGAATGAGATCCTAAGCTTCCTTATGCTGAATTACCGGGAGCCGGTCACCTTGAAGGAACTGGCCGACCGCCTGTATCTGTCCCATACCTATCTGTCTAAATATATCAAAAATAATTTTGGAATGAGTTTTTTGAAGCTCTTAAACAATATCCGGCTGGACCATGCGGTGGGCGATCTGCTCTATACGGATAAGACCATTCTCAAGGTCGCTATGGACAACGGGTTTCCCAACCAGGCCGGCTTAAACCATGCGTTCCGTGAAAGCTACCATACCACGCCCGCAGAATACCGGGAGCAGATGGCGCAGAAGCTGGATCGGGGGGAAAAGGAGGACAGCAGCCAGGTCCGGGAAAAGGTGGAGCAGTATCTGGCATCCAACCTGGTCAGAACTTCAGAGGCTGCGGATTCCATCGTGCAGGAGATGGAAGTCGACATCACCAGAAAAGAGCCGATAAAACGGAACTGGTGCCGGATCATCAATGTGGGCGCGGCTTCCGACCTGCTGCGCTTCGACGTCCGGGAACAGCTCCGCTACATAAAGGATCAGCTTCATTTTGAATATGTAAGGTTCTGGAATCTCCTGACGGATGATGTGATGATTGAGCTGAAAGAAAAAAAATCCCGGTATAATTTCAAGCTCATCGACCAGATCTTTGATTTTTTGCTGGAGATCGGTGTGAAGCCGCATATTGAGCTGGGATTTAAAGGGCGGAATTTTTTTGTGGAAAAGGTGGGGCTGAATATGCTCAGCCAGAATTTGGAAAATCAGATCCTGCTGTTGGATAAGAACCGGATCCTGCTGGAGGAGCTGATCCGGCATCTGACAAAGCGGTATGGGATCGGCAAGGTGGAGCAATGGTATTTTGAACTGGAGCAGAATGCGGTAGTCCAAAAAAAGGTGCCCATCGAACATTATTTTGAAGCTTTCGACACGATCGCGGATATTTTCCGAAATTATGTTCCGGGCGTGAAGCTGGGCGGGGCGGGCTTTTGTATGAACTATATCGGGGAGGAGTTCCCGGAAATCATTGCACAGTGGTCCAAGCGAAAGCACCGCCCGGATTTTATTTCCATCTATTCTTACCCCTATCTGGTTAAGGAGCATCTGCTGGATGCGGGAAGGAATCCCTTTTCCCCGGATGAGGATTATCTGTACCACCAGATCCAGGCAGCGAAACGGGTAATCCGGGAGGCAGGGTTTGACGTGCCGGAATTTTTCGTGACGGAGTGGAGTTCCACCCTTTCCAACAGGAACTATCTCAATGACAGCTGCTATAAGAGCGCATATGTGATGAAGAACCTGATCCAGAATTACAACGAGGCGGATGCCATCGCGTACTGGGTGGCCACCGATATTTTTGCCGAAAGGATCGACACGGATCAACTTTTATTCGGGGGCTGCGGTCTGATCAGCAGGGACGGGATCCGTAAGCCGGCGTTTTTCTCGTTCGCACACATGAACCACCTGGAAAAATATTTTCTGGGAAAAAACAGGAACGCCATCGTAACCAGTAACGGGAAGGGCCTGTTTTTTATATGCTGCCACAATTACAAGCACTTTAATTTCCGCTACTACTCCCAGGATGAAAATCAGATCAAGGTGGAGCAGCAGCCCCGCCTGTTTACGGACCATGAGGCCATCCAGATGAGCTTTAAGCTGCATCCGGTGAACAACGGGATGTACCAGGTGAAGATATTTTCGGTGAACCAGGACAATGGGAATGTGCAGGACGAATGGAGGAAGCTGGGGTATTTCAGCGCGTTTTCTATGATTGAGATCGAATATCTGCAGACAAAATGTCAGCCGGGGCTTTCCATCCATAAGGTGGAGGCCTATGACCATACGCTGGTGGTGGAAACGCGTCTGTCGGCGCAGGAGATCCAGGGGATTGTGATCGCGGAGCTCTGACGGCGTAAAACCTCCGGTCGGAGAGGGCAAAAATCAAATGTCATATTTTAACCTTTTCTCTGTGGAAAAAGGAAGATGAAACGGCAAAGGTTATTTTTAGAATATGAAAAGCATAATATCCGGCAGGTTTTATTTTCCCAGATTTATTACAATTAATGTAAATATTCAGAACAGCACGAGTGTCTGTGGCCTGCTGTCCTGAATCATCACTTCAAGTTTAAAGAGAGGAGCATGAGAGATGAGATTGACAGAACAGCAGAAGAACCGGGTGGAAGAGCTGTTATCCCAGATGACCCTGGAGGAAAAGATCGGACAGATGAACCTGGAATCGCCGTCCATCGTAGGCGGATTTGACGTTCCCTTCGAGGAACTGATCGAGATGATGACGGACGGAAGGATTTCCCAGGAGGAATTTCAGAAGATCATGTCCACGGCGACCCGGGATTTCCATGAGGAAGACATCCGCGCCGGGCTGGTGGGTGCCATGATGGGGGACGACCCGGTGAAGGCCAATAAATTGCAGAAAATCGCGGTGGAGGAGAGCCGGCTCGGGATTCCGCTGATCATGGGCTTTGACGTGATCCACGGACTGCGTACCGTATATCCCATCGCCATTGCGGAGGCAGGGACATTTGACGAGGATCTGTTTGAGCGCACAGCCGGGATCGCGGCAAAGGAGTCCAGGGCTCACGGGATTGGGTGGAACTTTGCCCCCATGATCGATGTGGCGAGGGACTGCCGCTGGGGACGGGTGTCTGAGGGACCGGGGGAGGATCCGTACCTGGCGTCCCGCTTTGCAAGGGCAAAGATCAAAGGGCTGCAGAATGACCGTGCTTCCTCTGAAAACTATGTGGCAGCCTGTTTAAAGCACTATGTGGCATACAGCGCATGCGAGTCGGGGAGGGATTACAACACCACCAGCATGTCCGTTTCCCAGATTCACAATGTCTATCTTCCGCCTTTTAAAGCGGCGGTGGAGGAGGGGGCGGCGAGCGCCATGGCGTCTTTCAATGACTTAAACGGCGTACCCTGTACGGTGAATCCCTATACCCTGCGGGAGATTTTAAAGGGGCTCTACGGAATGAAAGGCTTCGTGGTCAGCGACGCCAATGGGATCAGGGAATGTGTGACCCACGGAATCGCGGAGAATGACGAAGATGCAGGAATCCAGTCGGCCAACGCGGGGCTGGATATGGATATGGGAACCCATATTTATAAGGATCATCTCAAAAAAGCAGTGGAGGACGGTAAGGTTTCCATGGAGGCAGTGGATGAGGCGGTCAGAAGAATCCTTTCCGTAAAAATGTGGCTGGGCCTGTTTGAGAATCCCTATGTGCCGGAGGTGTCCATCGAAAAGTACACGGGCAGGATCCCGGCGGAACACGCAGAGGTGGCTCTGGAGGCGGCGAAGAAGTCTATCGTGCTTCTGAAGAATGAGGGGAATGTGCTTCCTCTGTCGAAACAGCAGAAGATCAGCCTGGTGGGTACGCTGGCGGCCAATGAGGAGGAGATCATCGGCGCCTGGGCCATGAGCTGGAAGAACGAGGACTGTGTGTCTATCCTGGAAGGCCTGAAAAACAGCGGCGTGGATGTATGCTATTATCCCTGCGGAGGCCCGGAGGATGAGGTGAACCCGGAAGAGGTCACAAAGGCATGTGAGGAAGGCGACGTGGTCGTTGCGGTTGTAGGAGAGCTGGTAAGCATGTCCGGGGAGGCATCCTCCAAGGCGAATGTGGAGCTTCCTGGAAAACAGCGGGAAATGCTTTCGCTTTTGCTGGAAAAGACCGAGGCGGCAGGAAAGAAGCTGGTGACGGTGCTGATGAACGGGCGTCCCCTGGCCCTGGGTTGGGAAGCGGAGCATCTCCCGGTGTTGGTGGAGGCATGGCACTTAGGCGTGCAGATGGGAAATGCACTGGCAGCAGTGCTGACAGGCGAGGAGAACCCGAGCGGAAAGTTGGCGTCTTCCTTCCCTTCCGTGAACGGCCAGTGTCCGATCTACTATAACCATCCCAGTACCGGAAGGCCGGGAAGCAAGAGCAAGTTTACATCCCGCTATCTGGATGCGCCGTTTGACGCCCTGTTCCCATTCGGGTATGGGCTGAGTTATACGACATTTGCATATTCAGATCTGAAAGTAGAAGAAGAGAAGGAAAGCCTTCGTGTGTCTGTACAGCTGAAAAATACAGGGGACAGAAAAGGAACGGAGGCCGTGCAGCTCTACATGCAGGATGTGACGGCCAGCCTGGTGCGCCCGGTGAAGGAATTGAGAGGGTTTCAGCGTGTGGAACTGGAAGCCGGGGAAGCGAAGGCCGTGAGCCTGGAATTGAAGAAGCGGGATATGGGATTCTATAACAACCAGGGAGAATACGTGCTGGAGGACGGGCTGTTTAGGATTTACGCAGGAGGCAATTCCAGAGACTGCCTGTGCGAGGAAATAAGGCTTAACTTTTAGAGTATGGAGGAGACAACAATGCAGAAAAAATTAACCAATCCGATCATTCCGGGATTTTATCCGGATCCGTCCATCTGCCGGGTAGGGGACGACTATTATCTGGCGTGCTCCAGTTTTGAGCTGTGCCCCGGCGTGCCGATCTTTCACAGCCGGGATCTGGCCCACTGGGAACAGATCTGCTATGCCATGACCGCGGAGAACGGATTTCATATGGAGAGGAACAGCGGTGTAGGCGGCGTCATGGCTCCCACGCTCCGTTACAATGACGGGCTGTTTTACATCATCAATACCAATTTCAGCGACAGGGGCAATTACATCATCACGGCAGAAAATCCGGCAGGACCCTGGTCTGAGCCCCACTGGCTGGACGATGTTCCGGGGATCGACGCGTCCCTGTTTTTTGACAACGACGGACAGGCATATATCATGGGTACCGGCGACGTGTGGGACAATGGAACCGGCGTGAAAGAGCGGGGAATCTGGCTTGCGAAATACGATGTGAAAAATTTTCATATACTGGGCGGGCCGGTCACGATCTTCAACAGCGCCCTGCGGGTGGGCTCGGCTCCGGAGGCTCCCCACCTGTACCATATCGGGGAATACTATTATCTGATGATCGCGGAAGGCGGAACCGAGCATTATCATGCGGTCATGGTGGCCAGAAGTAAGGAGCTGTTTGGCTTTTACGAGGGCAATCCGGCCAACCCGGTGATGACCCACCGGCATATGGGCTTTACGAGCCCCATCATCAACGTGGGACATGCGGATTTTGTGGAACTGCCGGACGGAAGCTGGTATGCGGTGATGCTGGCCTCCCGGCTGATCGAGGGGAAATGCAAGAACCTGGGAAGGGAGACCTTCATCTGTCCCGTCCAGTGGGAGCGTGACTGGCCACTGTTCAGCCCGGAAACCGGGAAGATGGAGTGGGAATATGACGCGCCGGAATGCCTGCCCTGGGAAGAAATTGCAGGGCAGGGCGGATTCGGCCAGATCCAGGAGGAGTTTGACAGTGAGAAGCTGGATTTCTGCTGGTCATTCTGGGGAAGGCCGTACCATGATTTCTATAGGATTGAGAATTCCGCGCTGCACCTGAAATGCATCCGTCAGTCTCTGGTAGAAGAGTTGCGTCCCATGTCCTTTGGCGCGGAAAAATCCGAAGAATACGATACCGCGTTTCTGGCATGCAGGCAGTGCAGCATCAACACCACCGTTACCTGCGGCATGAAGTTTCTGCCAAAGGGGCAGGAAAGCGCCGGTCTGGCGGTCGTCCAGGCCATGAACCACCAGTACCATCTGGAGCGTGCGCTCAGCCAGGGCAGACAGGTGTTGCGGCTTTTGGCATATACCGCGGATTACAATGTGCCGCCTTATTTCCCGGGATTTACGAGTGAAACCCATAGGGAAGTGATCGCGGAGGTGCCTTGGGAGGCAGAGGAGATCGTGCTGCAGTATGAAATCGAAGGAGAGCGTTTTGCGGTTCGCTATGGGGAGACGAAAGAGGATCTCAAAGAGCTTTGTATCGCGGACGGGGAGCTGATTAATCCGGAAAAGGTGGGCTGCATGACAGGCACCATGATCGGGATGTATGCCACAGGCAATGGAGAGGACTGCGAAACCTGGGCTCAATTCGGGTGGTTTGAGCAAGGTCAAAATTAAATAAATAAAAATGACCTTCCTGCAGATTAAATATACAATCTGATCCGGGAAGGTCATTTTTTTCTATACAAAAAAGCAGAATTTGTAAGGAAAAACATCCGCCGTTTTTGTATAATGATATCAGAACAAAGGAAAGAAACTGAAAGGATGGAAAATCACATGAAAGTTTTAGGCTTATCATTTGGCAAGAAAAATGCAAACAGTGATATTCTGACGAAGGAAGCACTGTATGGGGCAAAAGAAGCATATCCGGACGCAGAGATTAAGTTCATCAATACCCAGAGACTGACCATTGACCGCTGCATCGGCTGCGGCGCCTGCTCCATGGCTCTGGAAAGAGGAAAGGACAACAACTGCGTGATCAAGGATGACTTCCAGATGGTGGAGGAAGAGATCCGGCAGGCGGATGCGATTATTCTGGCGGCGCCGGTATATGTACTGCAGCCGGTGGGACAGTTTAAGAACCTGGTGGATCGTTTCTCCTGCCGTCATGACGTGTCCGCCATCAATTGGGTGCTGGACAAGAGAAGAAGCGGTGAGATGCCCGGAGATCCAGATGCGTTTCCCCAGGAACGTTTCAAACGACGTACCGTGTCTTACATATCCGTAGGCGGCGCCAGCACGGAAAACTGGACCTCCATGGGAACTGCGACGTTGCACCTGTTTGGTTTTCCGGTTATGATGCAGGTAGTTGCAAATTACAATGCCAACAGCATGGGAACGATCGGCAATCCCTATTTGGACGAAGAACTGATCGGGCATATGCATGAGATTGGAAAGCGGACCGCGGCGGCAGTGGAAATGGATCCGAAGGATGTGGAATTCTACGGACCGAAAGGAAAGGGCACCTGTCCGGTATGCCACCAGAACCTGCTGACAGTCAACGGAACCACGACTGTGGAATGTCCGGTCTGCGGGATTGAAGGTAAGATTTCAATTGACGGCGACAAGCTCCATGTGGAATTCTCCGAGGCACAGCAGGCACGCGCGAGAGGAACTTTTGCGGGACTTCGGGAGCATACCACGGAGATTCAGGGCTTCGGCGCAATCTGCGGACCGAAGATCATGGCAAATAAAGAGCTGCTCGACAAGCAGATGGATCGGATCAAGAATTTTGATAAGTATATGAACGAATAAATGACACAAGAACTGTAGGAAAAATAGACAAGTCATGATGCATAAGTTATTTCCATACAGTCCTGTGGCGTCTAGAAGGGGCAGGAGGCCGGCAAAAATGCGGGAATCCTGCCCCTTCTTTAAATAATGATGGACGCAGGGACAGGTCGTTATATAGAAGATGTCGGAGATGAACCAGGATCGGTTGAGGATTTTTCGCGGAATGGAACAATCGAAAGAAAAGTGTTCTTTTTTTCCCTCCGTTTTTTATAATATCCCTGAATCCGTGAAACTGGTTGCTTTATGAAGTCAATCCTAAATCGGATTGGCTTACTCTTGATAAATGGTCCTTCAAAGACAGTATTTTAATGAATGATGATTGATTTTGGCTCTAATTGACAGTTAGGAATGCTGGAAAACCTTAAAAAATCATTGACTTAATCAGCAGCCACTAATTAAACTTCACGGATTAAGGTAAATATCAGAATGAAACTGAAGTTCTGCGTATCTCCGGTGCTCGGCCCCATTCAGGAGCATTTTTCAGAGGCAGGGATCAGCATGATACAGATGCTGGTAACGGCACCGGTTGTGGCGTTTTGTACAGGAAAAAACAGAGGGTAGTGATACTGTGCTCCGGGGGGAGATGGGAACCCATATTGACGACGCATCCTATATTTTGTACGACAGATCCAGAACTATATCCAGGCGAATTTGGATGCAGTCAGAGAAAGGCTGGTCGCAAGAGATAAGGCGAAGAAGGAATCGGAAGGCGCAGAATAAAAGGAGGCAGGACAAAAAAAGTATATTTTTTTTGTCCTGCCTTTTTGCAGGAGTGCAAAAAAGTCTAAATATGAGAATAAATGTGGATAATTAAACGAAAGTTTTTCCATCCGCATTCTATTATAATAGATTCAAGATCAAAAGAATAAGAAAAGGAGAACAAAAAACTATGAAATTAGGATTTGTAAGCGCGATTTTGGACACATGGACGTATGAGGAAATGATGGATTTTGCTTCTGATCATGGATTCGAGTGTGTGGAGGTGGCATGCTGGCCGCAGGGCAAGGCAGAGAGAAGATATGCGGGGGTAAGCCATATTGACGCGGAGCGTGTACTGGAGGATGATACATACGCTGCTCATATCATGGACTACAGCAGGGAAAAGGGCGTGCAGATCTCTTCACTTGCATATTATCCGAATACCATGGATGGAAACCTGGAGAAACGTGAGACGGCTGTAACCCACTTGAAAAATCTGATCAGGGTGAGCCATAAGCTTGGAATCGGCATGGTGACTACATTTATCGGAAGAGATCAGACAAAGAATATTGAGGAAAACCTGGAGATGGTGAAAGAGGTTTGGCCGTCCATCATCAAAGAGGCAGAGGAGAATGATGTGAAAGTTGCCATCGAGAACTGCCCGATGCTCTTCGGACCGGATCAGTGGCCGGGCGGACAGAACCTGATGACTACCCCGAAGATCTGGAGGAAGGTATTTGAGATCCTGAACAGCGACAACCTGGGAATCAACTATGACCCGTCCCACTTTGTATGGCAGATGATTGACTATATCAAGCCGATTTATGAATTTAGGGACAAGATCTTCCATGTACACTACAAGGACATCAAGGTTTATCCGGACCGCCTGAACGACTGCGGCATCATGGCATATCCTCTTGACTTTATGTCACCGAAGCTTCCGGGACTTGGAGATGTGGACTGGGGTAAATATGTTTCTGCGCTGACGGATATCGGCTATGACGGATGCACCTGTATCGAGGTCGAGGACAAGGCATTCGAGGGAACGAAGGAGAAGGTGGAAGCTTCCCTGGTATTGAGCCAGAGATATCTACGCAATTTTGTGATTTAAAGAAATATAGGAAAATAACTGATACAGACAAATCAAGCTGTATCAGTTATTTTGCCTTTAAATGGGCTTTGCCGTATGTCCTTTATCAATGCATTGATACGCTTCAGGACTGCTTTATTGGTCTGTTGCCTCTCACAATATTCTTCCCATGCGTCAAAATCCCATTGTATCCGTTTTATCTGCATAGCCCCCTATTCCTCGATCAGCTCATGTTCCGCCAGCTTCAGCTGTCCCGCCTTATAGTCCTCCATTTTCTTTTCCAGATGGCGAATATTGCTTTCGTTGTAAAAGGTTCTTCTGTTCGACAGGACAAAAAAAGATGTATCTTTTTTGTCCTGTTTTTTTCGGCGGTCATAAAAAAGTTTAAATAAGGGGATAAATCAGGATAAATCAAAGAAAGTTTTCCGCGAAGAGATTTAGTATAATAGGAATCAAGGTAGAAAAAAGAAAAAAGGAGAATAAAACAATGAGCAAATTGAGAGTAGCAATCGTTGGATGCGGCGGTATCGCAAATCAGAAGCATATGCCTTCTATCAAGGCGAATGAGGACAAGGCTGTCATGGTGGCATTCTGTGACATCATTCTGGAGCGCGCAGAAAAGGCATGCAGGGAATATGGCGAGGCGGGCGCGAAGGTTTACACCGACTATAAGGAAATGCTGGCGGATACGAGTATTGAGATTGACGTGGTTCATGTATGTACCCCCAATGTGGCGCACTGCCCGATCACGGTTGCTTCCTTTGAGGCAGGCAAGCATGTGATGTGCGAGAAGCCCATGGCGCATAATACCGAGGATGCACAGAAGATGCTGGATGCATGGAAGAAGTCCGGCAAGAAGTTCACCATCGGTTACCAGAACCGTCTCCGTGACGACACCCAGACACTGCACGCTTCCTGTGAAGCCGGCGAGCTTGGCGAGATTTATTTTGCAAAGGCACATGCGCTGAGAAGAAGAGCGGTTCCGACCTGGGGCGTATTCCCGAACAAGGCTCTGCAGGGCGGCGGTCCATTGATCGATATCGGAACCCACGCGCTGGATATCACATTGTGGATGATGAACAATTACGAGCCGGCTTCCGTATCCGGACAGGTATTCTATAAGCTGGGACGCCAGGCGGACGGTCCGGAAGGAAACGTATTCGGACCATGGGATCCAGAGACATTTGAGGTAGAGGATTCCGCATTCGGTCTTGTGAAGATGAAAAACGGGGCGACCATTTTCCTGGAGGCATCCTGGGCTCTGAACGTACTGAAATCCATGGAAGCATCTACTACCCTTTGCGGAACCAAAGGCGGAGCAGAGATCCATCACGGCGGAAGCTATCCGCAGGACGAGCTGATATACAACAATGTGGAGCACAACCAGCTGATGGAAAAGACCATCTCCCCGGCAGGCGTGGTTGACTTCTTCGAGGGCGGCGCGGCTGCAGAGGCAGTGCGTGAGCAGGAACAGTGGCTGAACGCAATTATCAATGACGGCGAGCCGCTTGTAAAACCGGAGCAGGCATTTGTAGTAACTCAGATTCTGGAAGCAATCTACAAATCCGCAGAGACAGGGAAAGAGGTTTACTTCGACTAAAACCAGTAACAGATGTGCCTGCGGTCTGTGGCTCCATATAAAATTGATCGAACTGCAAATGACAAAGCAAGGCCGGCAGGCCGGGCACTGCGATATGTGATATCAATTTATAGAAACTACAAAAACAGGAAAGGAAGGAAATCATGGAAAAAATAAAACTGGGCATCGTCGGCTTTGGGTTTATGGGCCACTGTGATGCGGACATGATGAGTACATTTGACGAGATTGATTTGGTAGCGGTTGCGGATACGAATCCAGAGCAGCTTAAGGATGCGCCGGAGGGCGTGGAGACTTACGCAAACATTGACGAGATGCTTGCAAACGCGGATATCAATGTAGTGATGGTATCTACACCGAATCCGAGCCATCCGGAGATGGTGAAGAAGGCTGCTGTTGCAAAGAAGCATGTCATCTGTGAGAAGCCGGCTGCAATGAGTATCGCGGAATATGACGAGATGGTTGCGGCATGTAAGGAGAACGGCGTGATCTTCACCGTGCATCAGCAGAGAAGATGGGATACAGATTACCGGATCATGAAAGAGGTCTATGATAAGAACTTGGTCGGAGATATGTACATCATCAAGTCACAGCTTTATGGCGTAAACGGAAACATGCATGACTGGCATATTTATCCGGAGATGGGTGGAGGAATGCTCTATGACTGGGGCGTACATCTGATTGACCAGATGCTGGATATGGTGAAGTCCGAGGTGGTTTCTCTGTATGCGGATGTGCAGAATGTTATCAATGAAAATGTAGACGACTATTTCAAGATCATCCTGAAATTCAAAAACGGCGTGACCGCGGAGATCGAGTTGGGAACTTATTACCTGACGCCGAAGCGCGCATGGTTTATCGGCGGAAAGAAAGGTTCTGCGATCATCGATGGATTCGGCGGGGAAGGCAGGATCGTACGCACCGCGCATCTGCTGGAGAACGTGCCGGGTAAGATTACGATGACAGCCGCAGGCCCCACAAGGAGCTTTGGGCCGCCGGAACCGGGACTTCTTTCCGAGGAGCCTCTGCCGGAGGTAAATGTGGCGCACAGAAATTATTTTGAGCACTTCTTGAATGCATTTAACGGGGAAGAAGAGATTATTGTGAAACCGGAACAGGTAAGACGTGTGCTTTGCCTGATGGACGCGGTGAGAGAATCCGCAAAGACCGGGAAAGCAATCGCGTTTGAGGAATAAAGGCTTTCACAAGACAGTATTTTCATAAATTTACAGATAGAAGGCGTTTGGGAAAAGTCGGACAAATCTGGATAATTCAAAGAAAGTCTTCCGCGAAGAGATTCAGTATAATAGGAATCAAGGTAGAAAAAAGAAAAAAGGAGAATAAAACAATGAGCAAATTGAGAGTAGCAATCGTTGGATGCGGCGGTATCGCAAATCAGAAGCATATGCCTTCTATCAAGGCGAATGAGGACAAGGCTGTCATGGTGGCATTCTGTGACATCATTCTGGAGCGCGCAGAAAAGGCATGCAGGGAATATGGCGAGGCGGGCGCGAAGGTTTACACCGACTATAAGGAAATGCTGGCGGATACGAGTATTGAGATTGACGTGGTTCATGTATGTACCCCCAATGTGGCGCACTGCCCGATCACGGTTGCTTCCTTTGAGGCAGGCAAGCATGTGATGTGCGAGAAGCCCATGGCGCATAATACCGAGGATGCACAGAAGATGCTGGATGCATGGAAGAAGTCCGGCAAGAAGTTCACCATCGGTTACCAGAACCGTCTCCGTGACGACACCCAGACACTGCACGCTTCCTGTGAAGCCGGCGAGCTTGGCGAGATTTATTTTGCAAAGGCACATGCGCTGAGAAGAAGAGCGGTTCCGACCTGGGGCGTATTCCCGAACAAGGCTCTGCAGGGCGGCGGTCCATTGATCGATATCGGAACCCACGCGCTGGATATCACATTGTGGATGATGAACAATTACGAGCCGGCTTCCGTATCCGGACAGGTATTCTATAAGCTGGGACGCCAGGCGGACGGTCCGGAAGGAAACGTATTCGGACCATGGGATCCAGAGACATTTGAGGTAGAGGATTCCGCATTCGGTCTTGTGAAGATGAAAAACGGGGCGACCATTTTCCTGGAGGCATCCTGGGCTCTGAACGTACTGAAATCCATGGAAGCATCTACTACCCTTTGCGGAACCAAAGGCGGAGCAGAGATCCATCACGGCGGAAGCTATCCGCAGGACGAGCTGATATACAACAATGTGGAGCACAACCAGCTGATGGAAAAGACCATCTCCCCGGCAGGCGTGGTTGACTTCTTCGAGGGCGGCGCGGCTGCAGAGGCAGTGCGTGAGCAGGAACAGTGGCTGAACGCAATTATCAATGACGGCGAGCCGCTTGTAAAACCGGAGCAGGCGTTTGTAGTGACACAGATCCTGGAGGCAATCTACAAATCCGCAGAAACCGGAAAAGAAGTATACTTTGATTAAAGCCAGGAACAGCCGGGCTGCAGCCTGTAGTCCGAATGGAAGCAGAGAACAGCCGGGCTTGCGGCCTGTAGTTGCGAAAGGATGCAGGAAGCAGCAATATAAAACATGTAGGAGGAAAGAAAATGGCGGGCAGACAGATTTATAATCCGGATGGATTTAAGAATGTAGAAGAAAACGGAAAGATCACAGGATATCAGTTTCAGTTCAAGGCACAGTACTATCGTGGATTTACGTTATCCATCGTGCGCGATATCCGGGTAAATGTGGACGGAGAGGATGCGGCACGGGAGGATATCCGTTTTACCGTGAACGGGGAGACGTTCACACTGGAAGAAATGCGCACTGTAGTGGATTCTGATTATCGATGGGAATTCGGCGACTATGCGACTGTGACCGTATTGAAGGAAGGCGGGCTTGCAAAGGGAAGCCATCATATCAAGGCAATGCAGATCATAGCTCCATCCTATATGCCGTTCCAGACAGAGGCATTGTGTGAAGCAGATTTTGAGATTGCGTAACGCAGAATCAGAGAATCGTATCTGTGAAGCTACAAAGCAGATACAAATGGTCTATGAATTGTAGATATAGACAGGCGGCCAGTCTGCAAATGCAGGCTGTCACAAACATAAAGGAGGAGCAGATTATGAGCTATGATATCAAAAGAAGCGTTTCCCTGTATAGTTATCAGGATGAATATTATGACGGAAAATTAGATCTGGAAGGATGCCTTAGAGAGACCGCAAAGACAGGTGCGACCGGCGTGGAGCTGCTGGCGGAGCAGATGATCCGCAGGTTCCCGCTTCCGATCGAGACACAGGAATTCAGAGATCAGTGGTTTGAATGGCTGAAAAAATACAACCTCGAGCCATCCTGCTACGATGCATTTCTGGAAAATAAGATTTATGACAACCGGACATTGTCACTGGGCGAGCAGATCAACATGATGAAACGCGACCTTCGTCTGGCTTCCATGCTGGGTTTTAAGAACCTGCGCACCCTGGTGTCCACCCCCATGGACGTGATTGAGGGAAGCCTGGATTACGCGGCGGAAGTGGATGTGAAGATTGGGCTGGAGGTACATGCGCCGTTCTCACTGAATTCCGGTTGGGCGGACGGGTACATGGAAATGATCCATAAGACCGGGACGAAGCACTTTGGATTTATCCCGGATATGGGAATCTTCTGCAAGAACATTCCGGACGTGCTGAGGGATAAGGCGAGAAGGCAGGGCGCATCCGAGGAGTGCATCAAGATTGTGGATGACGCATACGCAGAGCGTCTTGCAAAAGGATTTGTAAAGATTAAATACGACCTAAATCTTGGAAAGGCCAACATGGAATACCGCATGGCCAACGGCATGAAGGAAATGATGGACGCAGTAGAGAAGGCAGGCGGCGGCCCGGCAGATATGGCTTACGCAGGGGCATCCTTTACCTATTCCTGGTCCGAGCCTCAGGATCTGATCGACAATATCGACTACATTTTCCATACCCATGCGAAGTTCTACAATGTACATGAGGATTATGTAGAGACGGCAGTTGCGATCCCGGAGGTAGTAGAGGCATTTAAGAAAGCCGGATACAAGGGATTCTTAAGTTCCGAGTATGAAGGAGGAGAGCATCTGCGTGACGTAGGCGTGGACAGCATCGAGCAGGTACGCCGTCATCAGGAAGCAATGCGCAGGGCGATCGAGGGTTAAGAATCGGTAAATTTATATTGGCAGAAAGCGATTTAGGGACAGGATTTTAAAATCCTGTCCTTAATCGTTTTCTGCCATTTTTTGCACCGAAATGAATGAGCAGGCAGGGAAACTGATTTTGGACAATCCGGCGAAGTATATCAAGATCAGAGGTACCTACCCAAGCTTTTTACGGAAGGCATCTGGCGTCATCCCGGTTTCCAGCTTAAATTTTTTCCCGAAATAGCTGGGGCTTTCAAAGCCGCACATCTTCGCGATCTCTAGAATCTTTTTTTCTGGAAAACGGATCAAAAATTCACGGGCGCGGCTGATGCGGATGGTCAGCAGATAATGCATGATCGTCTGTTTCATGGTCTTTTTGAACAGGGAACACATATATTCCCTGGACAGTCCGACCCGTTGTGCCAGTTCATCCAATGAAATATCCCGGTCATAGTGGTGTTCCATATATAAAATGAGTTCTGTGATCAGGTCGTTCGCATCCACATGGGAGGAGGGATTGATCCGTGTGATGCAGGGGGACAGATCCAGAAGGAACGCATAGCATTCTTTGGAATATTCCCGCATTTTTCCCGAAATGGCTTGCTGGCGGAGTTCATGCAATTTTTGGATATGGCGGGCAAAAACCTCTGGTCTGGAAAAATGGTAAACTCCGGTTTCATGCATTTCCAGGGAGGAAAGGAGTTCATGGCATATGGAACCGCCGAAGCCGAAAAAATGGACCGTCCAGTCGGGGGCCAGGGCCTGGTAGATGTGGGGAACCTGCGGGTAGATCAGCAGCCCCTGGCCTTCGGAGATGACGGAGCGTTGGCTGTTTACGATAAATTCCCCCTGTCCTTTGACGCAGTAGAACCACTGGTAAAAGGGCATCCCGTCCGGGCGGCGGATGGGCTCCTGCCGGTGGTCTATTCCAACCAGCTCTAGCTTCAGCGGGAGAGGGGTATGGTTGGGGGAGTTGTGGATCTGGAATATCATATTGGACGCCTCTCATTAAAATTGTTATATAAATATTATAATATTAAGATTGAGAAAGCATGTCAAGAAGAGATATAATAATTTCAGAAAGAAAAAGTTACTGTGAATAGTAACAAGAAAAAATATAACAGGAGGACAAAGTAATGAATCACATTCCACAGATCAAAAATGACAACGGAATCCCTACATTATATGTGAAGGGAGAACCTTTCTTCGCACTTGGCGGAGAGATCCACAATTCCAGCGCCAGCAGCCTGGAATACATGGAGCAGCATGTATGGAACAATCTGGAGGGGCTGAACCTGAATTCCCTGATTGTACCGTTATACTGGGAAACGATCGAGCCGGAGGAGGGGAGATTTTGCTTCGAGCTTGTGGACGGCCTGATCGGGCAGGCAAGAAAGCGCGGCATCCATCTGATCTTTTTATGGTTCGGCCTGTGGAAAAACGGTGAATCCATGTATGTGCCGGGATGGATGAAGCAGGATACAAAAACCTATTTCCGGGCGGAAAAAGTAAACGGGGAGAGGCTGAACACGATCTCGCCGCTCTGCGAAGCAGCGGTGGAAAAGGATGCAAACGCATTTTCCAGAATCATGGCGCACATCAGGGAGACGGACGAAGAGGAATCTACGGTGATTATGATACAGGTGGAAAATGAGATCGGGCTGCTGGGCACGGCCTGCGATTACAGCCCTGCGGCGAGAGAGGCATTTTCCGGAGAAATCCCGGCAAAGATGGCGGAGGAGTACGGCGTATCGGGAGGCTGGAAGGCCGCCTTCGGCGTGGATGCGGAAGAATATTTTATGGCATATCATTTCGCAAAGGCCGTGGAAATGATTACGGGAGCAGGACAGAAGGAGTATCCGATTCCCTGCTATACCAATGCATGGCTTAGGCAGTACCCCTGGTATCCGGGTTCTTATCCCTGCGGCGGACCGGTGCGGGAGGTGCATCGGATCTGGAAACTGGCGGCTCCGTCCTTATTTGCACTGGCGCCGGATATCTATGTGCCTTATGTGGCGGATGTGATGGATGAGTATGGGTATGACGGCAATCCGCTGTTCATCCCGGAGGTCAGAAAAGACGCGGTGACTTCCTCCTACTGTATGTATGCCTTTGGGAAACATAACGCAATCTGTTATTCGCCGTTTGGGGTGGAAGATCTGGGACTGCCGCCGGAGGCTATTGACAGACCGCCGATGGAGGTGATGGCCGCCCTCAATATCGACCCTTCTGCGTTTGAGATTGAAGGAAGCAGGGATTATCTGAGCAGGACGTACGGTCTGATCGATCAGATGAAGCCGCTATATCTGAAATACCGGGGAACAAAGCATCTGCAGAGCTGGTGCAGAAAGTCAGAGACAGATTACGGAACGTATTTCCGGTTTGAAAAGTATGACCTGGCGGTGGGCTATGCGCCGCGCATGACCGCAAAGCCGCTGGGGGCGGGCATGGTCTATGAGCTGGCCGGGAACAAGTTCCTGGTCGTGGGTATGATGAGCACGTTGGCTTTCCACGCGAAGGCCGGGGAAAATGTGAAGGTGAATTTCCTGCGGCTGGAGGAAGGGGAGATTGAAAACGGCGAGTGGAAGCCGGGGCGGATCCTCAACGGGGACGAGCAGATGTCGCTGAAGCTGGGAGATATGCCGGGCTGCCTGTATGTGGAATTGTATCAATATTGATGCCTGTAGGTTCCTTTGGATTCAGGCAGGCCGGATCTAAATCTCCATTTTTTTCCTGGTGTTCAGGGAGAGGATATAAAGGAGCTGCCGCATTAAGGAAAATATGTACTGCGCAGCCTGTATTTCCGAAAAAGGCATTCAAGTCCTGTTGGGCTGAATGTCTTTTTTTTATCCGGTTTGGAACAGGGAGGCAGGCCGCTTTTTTTGGGAAGAGAACAAAAATAATATATGTTTTTTTGTCTCTCCTATATGAAAAGACGGCATTCATGACAAAAAAAACCGCGTTTTTGGTTTAAATCAAAGTATTGGAAGGACAAAAAAAACGATAAAATGATATCAGGTTAAAGATATAGAACATAAAACGAGGAAAAGTGAGGTAAAGACTTATGGCAAATTATGAAGCACAGGTTTGTGTGATCGCGGCAGGACCATCTGGATTGTCAGCGGCAGTGCAGGCGGCAGAGGACGGAGCAGAGGTAATTGTTCTTGAGAAGGCGGCGGCAGTCGGCGGAGCGGCGAACATGGGTATGGGACCGCTGGGAATCGGAACCAAATATCAGAAACAGAACATGCAGGATATTTCTGTAGAAAAAGCTTTCGGCATGTTTATGGAATACACACATTACAATGTAGACGCAAGACTGGTAAAGCGGTATTTTGAGCAGTCTGCGGAGACGATTGAGTGGCTGGAAGATATGGGCGTGGAATTCGAGGGCGCGTTCCGGTATTTCCCAAAGTCAGAGCCTACCTGGCATATCGTAAAGACCGATACCGGCATTGGGCCGAGGGCAGCTTCCTTTATGAATAAGGCTTTGTACGCAAGGGCGCAGGAACTGGGCGTAAAAGTCCTTCTGGAGACTCCGGCAAAGAAGATCATCATGGAAGACGGCAAGGTGGCGGGCGTCTTGGCGACAGACAAGGGCGGAAATGAAGTGAAGGTTACTTGTAAGGCAGCGATCATCTGCACCGGCGGAGCAGGCTGCAATCCTGATTTTATCAAAGAGGAAACAGGCTATATACACGGAAAAGACATGTTTAATTTCGCAATCCCGGGTATCATGGGCGATGGCCTGAGAATAGCGTGGGAGGCAGGGGCCGACAAGCTCCCGGTACGGATCGAGCAGGCGGCAAGCGTGGTAGGCGTGGAAGAACTTCCGGGAAGTGTTTCCAATATTTTCGGACAGCCCAACCTTCTCGTAAATAAATTTGGAAAGCGTTTTATGAATGAGGACCATATGCAGAATACAACCTTCCTGTCCAACGCGGTTTCACACCAGAAGGAGAGAACCGGGTACAGCATCGTTGATTCTTCCATCGTAAGATATTATATGAAGAACGGCGTAGACAATGTGAGCCTTGTACGTCCGGATCCGGATGTGTCCGACTTTATCGAAGGCGTAAAGATGGCACAGGAGAATGGAAATACCGGGCTGATTGTGGCGGATACCATCGAAGAGCTGGCAGAACAGGCAGGGATCGATGTGGACAATCTGGTGGATACGGTAGACGAGTATAATGATTTCTGCGACAGTGTGGATGAAGAATTCTTCAAGCCGAAGAAATATCTGCGTCCTTTGGTGAAGGCTCCTTACTACTGTGCGAAGATCTGCCCGGGCGGTTATGGAACCGTAGGCGGTATCCGTATCAATGAGAACTGTGAAGCCTGTGATAAAGATTTTGAGCCGGTTCCGGGACTTTACGCGGCAGGCGCGGATTCCTGCAACATTTACGACGACAGCTACATGTTCCTGCTCCCGGGAAATTCCATGGGCTATGCGGTGAATACCGGACGTATCGCGGGAATGAGCGCAGCGGAATATGTGGAGGATGAAGACTGAGAGAGAAAATGAAAGAGAAAAATAAAGAAGTCATTCGTAAATTTTATCAGGAGTTTTTCAATGACCATGTTGTAGAATCGGCGGACAAATATGTGAGGGAGGATTACATCCAGCACAACCCCGGCGTGGATCAGGGAAGAGAGAGCCTAAAATCGGCGTTTGCCGATAAGTTTGTGGCGAATCCGGATTTTCGGCTGGATATCCAGATGCTGATCGCGGAGGAAGATATGGTTGCGGTCTATCTGAAAAATGTGGATTCCCAGGGAAATACAAAATGCCGCGTGGTAGACATGTACCGTCTGGAGGATGGGATGCTGGCGGAGCACTGGGACGTGCTGCAGCCCTGCGGCTGATAAATTGTATATATAGCTGTTTGGAACGGCAGCGATCCGCCGAGGATACTTTGAACATGGGTGGTTCAGGAGGTTCGGTCTGCCGTTCTGGACAGTTATCATTTCATCTGTACGGAAAGGAAGGATCAGCAAATGGAACGGGGCAGGAAAATCAGGGCGGCGCGGTGCTGATCATTACAATGCGCTCCCGCGTAAAACGCGGGCAGTGACAGGAGAAGGTTTGGAAATCCCGGCGGCCGGCGCGGGGATAGAAAGAGGAGTACAAAAAATATGAAGCAATATGGATTTGGAGTAGATATTGGCGGAACCACCTGCAAGATTGGATTTTTTGACATGAGCGGGACTGTCCTGGAGAAATGGGAGATCAGGACGAACACGGAAAACGACGGCGTTTCGATTTTGAATGACGTGGCTGCGGAGGTTCTGGGAAAGATTCAGGAAAGAGGAATCAAAAAGGAGGATGTGCAGGGCATCGGCCTTGGGGTTCCGGGGCCGGTGGGAAATGACGGTACGGTTTATAAATGCGTCAATCTGGGCTGGGACATTTTCAATGTAGAGACCGAATTATATAAGAAGACCGGCCTTCTGGTCAAGGCGGGCAACGACGCCAATGTGGCGGCTCTGGGCGAGATGTGGCAGGGCGGCGGAAAGGGCCATGAGGATGTAGTGATGATCACGCTGGGAACCGGCGTGGGCGGCGGCATCATTGTGGGCGGCAGGATCGTGGCAGGCCATCATGGAGCCGGCGGGGAGATCGGCCATATCCTTTTGCGGGAGGATGAGACGGAAGTGTGCGGGTGCGGCAAGAAGGGGCATCTGGAGCAGTATGCTTCCGCTACAGGGATTGTCAGGATGGCAAAGGAGAAGCTCGCAGGGGAAACGAGGGAGACAAAGCTGAAATCTATCGAGCCGCTGACTGCAAAGGATATCTTTGATGCGGCAAAGGAGGGAGACGCGGTGGCTCTGGAGCTGACGGATAAGCTCTGCAGCATCCTTGCAACGGCAATGTCCGGCATATCCTGTGTGGCGGATCCGGAGATCTTCGTGGTCGGCGGCGGCGTGTCGAAGGCAGGGGATTTTTTAATAGAAGGAATCAAAAAGCACTTTGTGGAGAAGGCATTCCATGCCAGCGAAGGAACCGAAATCGCCCTGGCAACCCTGGGAAACGACGCGGGGATGTATGGATGCGTCCGCCTGCTGTTTTAATGGATGCGGGAAAGCTGTCAATGGCAGGTTCCCTGCATGATTGATATTGAGAAATAAAACTGCGGGAAATGTCCGCGTTAAAATCTGGTTACAAAAAATAGGAGGAGATTGACATGGCAGTCATAACAATTGACGGGATCCGTCTGGAAGTACCGGACAACAAAAACGTACTGGACGCGGCCCTGGAAAACGGCATCTACATTCCCCATCTGTGCCATCACAAAGACTTGAACCCACTGGGTTCCTGCCGGATGTGCATCGTGGAGGTGGAAGGCCAGGAGGGCGTGGCGACGTCCTGTACACTAAAGGCAAGAGATGGTATGGCCATCCGCACAAAGACACCGGAGATCGAGCGTCTCCGTATGCTGGCATTAGAGCTCTTGCTGGCAGGGCATCCTGAGGACTGCTCCACCTGTCCGAAGTATGGTAACTGTGAGCTGCAGATGCTGATTCAGTATATCGGCCCAAAAACCGGAAGGCTGAAGCTGCGCACCAAGGGATTCAAGGCGGAGGAAGGGAATCCGCTGATTCTGCACGATATGAATCGCTGCGTGCTCTGCGGCCGCTGTGTGCGTGCCTGCAACGAACTGCGGGGAGTCAAGGTGCTGCAGTACCAGAAGAAGGAAATGGAGACCTATGTAGGGACGTTACATAATAAGCTTCTGAGGGATGCGGACTGCCGGTTCTGCGGAGCCTGTGCGGAGGTCTGTCCAACCGGGACCATCCGCGACAAACTGATCAATTCGGAAGTAAAGAAAGAGGACGCAGTGGTTCCATGCCGCCACGCATGTCCGGCCCATACGGACATCCCGCGTTATATCCGCCACGTGAAAAACGGCGAGTACGACGAGGCCGCTGCGGTCATCCGTGAAAAAGTACCGTTCCCGCGTGCTCTGGGATATATCTGTACGCATGTGTGCGAGCTGGAATGTAAGAGAAAGGAAGTCAGCGAGGCGATGTCCATCCGCGATATCAAGCGTTATGCGGCGGATCATGATACAGGCTCCTGCTGGAAGGGAAAGGGCAAGCAGCTTGCGGATACCGGAAAAAAAGTCTGCGTGGTAGGCGGCGGCCCGGCAGGACTGACGGCGGCGTATTATCTGCGGAAGCAAGGCCATGCGGTGACTTTGAAGGAAGCATTGCCTATGGTCGGCGGCATGATGTCTTATGGAATCCCGTCTTACCGTCTGCCCAGAGAGATTGTCGCGGAAGAAGCGGCAGTGATTGAAGAAGCGGGCGTGAAGATTGAAGTGAATACAAAGGTGGAAAAGCCGGTTGGCCTGTTAAATGAATACGACGCGGTACTGATGGCCATTGGCGGACATAAAGGGGTATGTCTTCCCATGGAGGGCAGCGGTCTGGACGGCGTGGTGCTGAACGCGGATTTTCTGCGCAATGCGAGCATGGGGAAGGAAACCGGCATCGGAAAACGGATTATCGTCCTGGGCGGCGGAAATGTGGCATTTGACTGTGCGAGGACCGCGAAGCGTCTTGGAGCAGAAGAAATCCATCTGGCATGCCTGGAAGCGCGTGAAGTGATGACAGCCGATGATGAAGAGATTGAGCAGGCACAAGAGGAAGGCATCTTCGTACATCCGGCACAGACCTTTGAGCGGATTACGGGAAACGGCCATGTGACCGGCGTAGACTTTATGAACGTGGAATCCTTTACCTTTGACGAGAACCGCCGTGCCATCATCCAGAAAGAAGAGGGCAGCGAGCACCATATCGAAGGCGATACGGTAATCTTTGCGGTAGGCCAGCGGCCGGACATCACAGAAGAGGCCGGGCTGGAGCTGGGAAGAGGCAATTCCATTGTTGTGAAAAATATGGAAACAAATAAGGCGACCTCGGTGGAAGGCATTTTCGCGGCAGGCGACGCCATTTACGGGACAAAATCCGTGGTTACGGCGATTCAGTCCGGGCGCGAGGCGGCCAGTGAGATTGATAAGTTTCTGGGCGGCGACGGAGACATTTCCGAGGTGCTTGCCCCGGTACAGGAGGCAGATCCTTATATCGGACAGTGTCCGGGCTTCGGATATCTGGAGAAAAAGCAATCCCGAGTGGACTCTCCGGAGATGCGAAGCGATAATTTCAATTTATTTGACCACGGAATCTGTGACGGGGATATCTGTGCGGAGGCGGGGCGCTGCCTGCAGTGCGACCTGCGCCTGAAGATTTCCAAGCCGAGCCTGTGGGGCGATTTTACAGAGAGTAAGGAGGCGTAGAGTGATGGGTGCTTTGGAACATGCAAAAACAATGAGCAGAGAAGACGTGCTGAAAAAGATTGCGGCGCTAAAGATTCAGGAAGCCGGAATCCATGCAGGCCCCCTGACCGCCCATTTCGACGCGGCCCTTGCGGAAAATGCGGAGGAAGGCACAGAGCTTACGGCTGTCGCGGCGTTGAACAACGCGGATACCGACCAGGTGCTTCTGGGAGTGCTGAAAAATGACCCGGAGAAGATTTTTGAAGGCCTGGCAATCGCGGCCTATGCGTTGGGAACGGAGAAGCTGGCGCTGTACGTGCCGGAGGCTGAGACCAAGCTGGCAGAGTCTCTGGCAGACACCGCGGCAAAATATCAGGCCGAAGTGAAGGCAGAGTTTTTGAATATCCGTGCAAATAAAGGGAATGCGCTGATCCATATCGTGACAGCCGCAGACCTGGCGGATGCATTTTCGGATGCTTATACACCCGGCGTGTATGTGTCGGTCAACGGCGGGGAAGTGAAGAAGGCGCCCGCGGATACGAAGATTGCGGATCTGGCGGATACGGAAGGGGCGAAGGCGCTGCTTCTTGGGTATCGGCTCCACCAGCCGGAGGATGCGCAGCTTACTGTGGCAGAGGCAGGGATTGCAAACGGTGTGGTCCGCGTCCTGACGGAGAAGGACTGTATCGTGTCGGAGACGGAGAAGAAGCTGGCCGCGTCCAGAAAGCAGAGCTGCGGAAAATGCGTGTTCTGCCGGGAAGGGCTGATCCAGCTTCAGTATATGCAGAAGGAGATCACGGAAGGCAGAGGCAAGGCGGAATTCCTGGATCTGACAAAGGAGATTGGGGAGGCGATGTGCTATTCCACGCCGTGTACCATGGGGCAGGTATCTGCGGAAACGGCTTTGTCGGCCACGGAGCTGTTTGGTAAGGAGTATGAGGCACATATCAAGAAAAAGAACTGCCCGGCGGGCGTGTGCGCTTCATTTGTCAATATTTATATCGCCCCCAAGCTGTGCAGCGGCTGTGAGGAATGTGCGGATGTATGCCCGAAGGATTGTATTGAGGGCAAGGCAAAATACATCCATATGATTGATGACTTTGACTGTACCAAATGCGGAAAATGTATCGAAGTATGTCCGGAGGATGCAATCGTGCAGACCACCGGCAAGGTGCCGAAGCTGCCGAACCGGCTGACGAAAGTCGGGAAGTTTAAGAAGCGTTAAGACTTTCGAAATACAGATTCCGACAATAAAAAGTTTGGGTAAGAAGAATTCTGTTTTATAAAATTTCAGGGGATCCGGTGGCCTGACATGAGTCACAGGGTCTCCTGTTTTGATTATATTTGGTTATGAAGGAGTAAAAAATGTTTAATATCATACAGGTCTAAGACGAAAAACTGGATATAGAATGACTGTGAGGCCAGTATCCGTCCATTTGCAACCGGACGCAAGGCATGGCTGTTCGCAGACTCACCGGCAGGGGCATCGTATATACATTAGTAGAAACAGCGAAACTGAACCATCTGGATGTATTTGGCTATCTACGTTATTTATTTGAAAGCCTGCCGGATCTCGATCACCGAAACCATCCTGAATTACTGGAAGCATATCTTCCCTGGTCTGAGACACTGCCAGAAAGCTGCCGACTCAGGGAACATAGAACAAATAAAAAGTGTATGTTTTGATAGAGTATATCACGACATGCACTTCTTTTCATTACGGTGTGTTTTGTATCGCTTACAGAATTAAAAATGTAGAACACAAGATCTGTAATAGGGCATGATTATCATACAAAAAGTCTTAAGGTCACAAAATTGGAAAAAAAGCCAATTTTTGTTTTTTTGATTGAAGATGATGTATAGTGACACATGTAAGAAACAGTACTGTTCAAAAATAAGAAAATAAAGGTGTTAAAAACTATGTTCAAAAAACAAAGACGAAAGATATGCCGTGGAAAAAGATTGGTCAGTGCCGGATTACTTGGCTTAATGCTTATGAGATCCTTGCCGGCAACTGCGCTTGCGGCAAATGTTACAGATGCTTATTATAATCAGAATTGTGGTGTGACGGTGTTAACTATTTGGCTAATGGTAGTTACTATTATGTAGAAGCTGGTAAAGCGGTATATCTTCCTGATCATGTAAAAGAAAATGGACGTGCAAGCTGCTATTTACATTTGACGCCGTCACAGCCAGCATCTTGTAACTTGTATGGTTGTTGGAGTCCGGACAGTATTTGATTGAAGCATGGGATCAGAAAAATGGGAGTGAAAATAAATGTACTCTAATCAGAGACAAACTATCTATAGTGTAAAGGATGGAATCGAAAAGGAGTATAAGCTCGTTCTGGCATATCTGCTATGGTCTGTGATCTGCACGTATTGGGGGACTTGGAATGCCTGTAGTTTGTATGACTTTTATGGTATGGATGTCAGCGTGGCAGACCTGCTTATAGCACAGCAGGACGCATATCGAACTGGGATTATGATATTTCCGGTTGCGACATTTCTGGTTATGAAGTGCAAACAGAACGGCCTGAATATACAATTTATCCTAAGATACGGGAGCCGTAGGAAAATGTTTTTGCGGCAGATTATGGAGAGCCTGTGGTATGCGGCTATTGCCGGAACTGTTCTGCTGGGGATGGAATTTTTGACCGCATGGACAGCAAAGGGAACATTGATCAATTGGGCAAGCATGGGAAGCGTTTTTTACGCTTATACGGGAGAACTGAGTAATGCGAGTATCATTACCGTAATCGCAGGCGCGTTCTGTATGTATGTGATTAAGCTGGCGATTATCTTTGTGCTGATAGATATTTTCACGTGGTATCCAAAGAATTTGGTTTTGCTATGGGTTTTGCTCGTATTGACAGTTGGCGTTGAGAAGATTGCAGATATTCCGGTATTCTATTTCTTTTTTTCTATTCAGCATAGTACATGGCTGAAACCTGTGACATTTATAGATCGTATTTTGATAGGAATGTGCGTGCTATTCGCTGAATACGTGGTTGGTACTGCATGTATAAAAAAAGGGATTTTTTTATTGCTGATGGGGGGAGATAACAGATGGCAAAATTATATTTCAGGCTTTTCTGGAAAAGGAGCTGGAAAAAATATATCCCTGTGGTTATTTTAATCCTGATTCAATGTCAGACATTCCGAAACATACTGCGGGGATATGAGAACTATAAGGGAATTCAATTTGAAGTGTTCATAGGAGATTACATTGCGCATTTCTGTAAAGGCACGATTCCCTATATAATGAGCGGGAGTCAGGAGCCTTTTAATATCCCTGCAATCTGGTCACTTTATTATATCTATTTTTTTGCTGTAATTGGTCATTCGATAAGTCAGATTGCGCGAAAGTATGAATTGCAGATTACTCTACGGTGTATGTCCAGAGTTAAATGGTGGAAGTACCAGAATCTGATGCTGTGGATGGAAACAGCGGGCTTTCTGCTGGTAACCTGCCTGTCCTTTGTATTGTACGGAATATGGACAGGGACAAAGTTGGGAATGTTTCATAAGAATGTGCTGCTGGAATGCGGGGGGATTGACCTTGCCGAATATCAGGCAGGAAATTTTCTGATGATTACTATAGTGATTCCTCTCTTTGTCATGACAGCGGCAGCATATATTCAGTATATAGTCTCCATAAAAGGAAATGCGCTGATCGGTATTCTGATCTCCGTTGTGATACTGGTAAGCTCCGTATTTCATAAAAATCCATTACTGATCTTCAATGCGCTGATGTTGATCCGGCAGGACGGGATAATGAAAAATGGAATGAATCCTTTTATGGAAATTGGGATTTGCATGGCAATTATTATGGTTATGTCACTGACCATGAAGAAAATGATAGAAAAGAAGGACTTTATGTAAAAAGAGGATGATTCTTGAAAGCACTGAAAAAAAGGGTTAAAAGTTCAGATATAGTAAAATAAGAAGACGATACGGTTTTCAAAAAATTCAGGGTCTAAAATTTAGAAAAAAAGCTGGATTTGGTTTCTGATAATACAGATGTTGTATAGTAATACTTGTAAGAAACAGTACTGATTCTAATAAAAAAGGAGTAGAAGATAATGAAAAAACAAATAGTGAAAATGAACCGTGGCAAATTTCTATGAGGCTACCAAAGATAAACGGTATATGGATGTCGCTGTTTTGGAGATTAAAGCATTTCTTATCCTTGGGGGAGAATACTTTAAGAATAAAGAGCAGTTTGATCCTATTCTGATATCCGAAGGTATTGATCTGGAGCAGCTGTTGTCCCGATATGGGATCAAACGGGTAAATTTGAACAGGAGCCAGGTCAGGGGACTGTTCCGGAAATGGATGCCGTCCAAGGAGAATCCGGCGAAGATATCCGAGGTGGTGGATGAGATCATAGAAAGGGTTTCGCTTCATCAGACCGGAAGATATCTCTATTCATACAAAAGAAGTTATGCGAAAGGGGCGGATGCGGATTTGTATGAACTGATTGTTGCGGATGAGGATAGTTATTTCCATGATATCACAAGGATGCAATACTATATTTTCGAAAGGGAGGAGTGATACATGGTCAGAATTGTGGCATTGGATGACGAGGCATATTGGATAGAAGCGTTAAGGCAGATTACCCGGGAGTTCTTCGGACGGGAGGAATATGAGTTCTTTAGTTATACCAATGCGGAGAAGTTCCTGTTCGATATGGAGGAAAGAAGAGAGTATGACATTGTCCTGCTGGATATGGAGATGCCGGGGACTAACGGACTGGAGATTGGCGGGAAGGTGAAATTGAAACATCCAGAGTCAACGATCATCTTCGTTACGAATTATGTAGAATATGCAGTGCAGGCATATGAGGTCAATGCGTTCCGCTATATCCCCAAAGTCATGCTGAAAGAAAAACTGCCGGAAGCGTATGCGTATTTAGTGAAGAAGCTGAAAACGCAGGAAAAAAAATTCTTTTCCATATATAATAACGAAAAGATGGAACGGATTGCGGAGGACTCGATCTATTATCTGAAAAAGGAAAAGAAATATGTACATGTTGTGCACAGGGACGGAGAAGAAAGGGTCAGGATGACGCTGAATGAGGCATACTGCAAGCTTACGGCGCAGGACTTTGTATATATTGACCGGAGCTGTATTGCCAGTCTGAGGCATATCATGGCCGTAGAAAACCATCAGGCGAAGCTGCGGGATGGAACATACCTTGATATCAGCCAGCCTCAGTATGCCAATGTGAGAAAACAGATTTCAGAGTATTGGAGTAACAAAGGATGAGTCAGGTTTTATATGGTGCGATCAGTTTTGGCAAAATTATGTTAGGGCTTCTCATCTTTGTCCAGATCTTTCCGGAGAAACGGTGGAAGCAAAGATGGGCAGCGATACTTGGGTGGTGTGTATTAGTAAATGTTGCGGTATGGGAGGCATGGGATTCCTGCCACGGTTTTATTCCCTGACTGCAGATTGTTGTAAATGGGCTTTTAAATGCAGCGATCATAAAAATCTTTTACCGGTGCAGGCTTTGGGACGCGTGGATCTGGAACTGGCTTTATGATATTGGATATACGCTGCCTAAAATGCTTTTTATCATCGTGCGGGGAATTTATTTAGATAAAGGGGTGGATTATCTAAATGTAGGCGGCAGACAGGTGCTGCCGGAATGCATCCTGTGCCTTTTCCAGCTGGGTATCATTTGTTTTTTATATTTTAAATGTCTGGATCGGATCGGATTCCTGTTAAGGGAGCTGACAAGAAACAATAAAGTTCGATGCTTGTTTTGGATGGCAGAGGCAGCGGTATTGTATGTGATTAATATAATGATATTTCGAGGTACTTACAGATTTGAAACAATCGATATCGCGCTGAGCATTCTGATCATTTCCAGTGTTACAGCATTTTTTCTGCTGTATATGGTCTATACATTGTATGTATACAGCAGAATGGAGCGGCAGATCATGAACACACAGAAGGAAATGCTCGTCCGGGAAAATGAGATTATCGTACAATGCTGCCGTCAGGACGCGAAAAGGCTGCATGATCTGAAACATACATGGATCTATCTGCAGAATTGCCTGGAGGAAAAAAAGCTGGGAAATGCCATGGAATGTGTGGATCAGCACCTGGAAGAGGTGAAGCTGCAGCAACGGCATACATGGACGGGAATCTCGGAGATCGATCTGATCCTGGATTATAAACACCAGCAGATGGAAAAGTATGGGATCCAATTTTCAACAGATATTGAGGTATATAAGCTGCCTGTATCAGGAGAAAACTTTATGATCATATGGGGGAACGTGCTGGATAATGCCATAGAAGCGGCCAGAAAATGCGAGGCGGAAGAGCGGGAGATCCATCTGGTTTTAAAGAATATAAATGAAATGCTTATGCTGAAGATTCGGAATACGTGTCTGGAAAAACCAAAAAAAGAGGGGAAATGGTTCATGACATCAAAAAAGGATCCCATTCATCATGGATGGGGAACCGCGAATGTGAAACAGATTGTCGAATCCGCGGGCGGCGAGATTCAATATACCTGTGAAGGAAACTGGTTTGAAGTGAATATATTGATTTAGGAGAGGGATAACGTATACGATAGGCGGATATATGACTCTAATTTGCTGTTAAGGTATTATCTGTTGTTATGACCGTATTGTATCTGGAGATCGTATAGTTGCTCAACACACAAACTATACTGTTCGAACGATAATGGAACATTGCTTTGCGGATGCCTGCGTAGCAACAGAATTTCAAACAAATTCTGATATATTTAGGGGCTGTTCTGAAAACATAACTGCGTATTTCTGCGGCTTTCCGAAATGGACAAAGAACTGTCAGGGCTGGAGAGACTCCGGGAGATATACCTGACGAGGAGGAACTGGAAGCAAAAAAGCCTGCTGACGGCAGGAGAAAAGGTGGTGTAATCAATGGATAGTAAGATATTGTTAGTAGATGATGAAAAAGACATTGCTGATTTAATAGAAGAAGTATTGCGTCAAGATAGTTTTGAAAATATTAAGAAAGTGTACACAGGTATGGACGCTGTACAGGTATGCCGGGAATATCAACCGGACGTGGTTGTTTTGGATATTATGCTGCCGGACCTTGACGGCATTGAGGTTTGCAAGCAAATACGGGAGTTCTCGTTTTGCTCTATCCTGTTTCTTTCCTCAAAGAATGATGATATTGACAAAATACTTGGACTGTCCTGCGGCGGTGACGATTATATCACAAAACCCTTTAGCCCACGGGAGATTGTCTATCGTATCAAAGCGCAGCTCCGCCGCCAGCAATACCAGTCTGTCATGCGGACAGACGTAAAAGGGCTGCTGACTGTCGGAGGACTTGCGCTTGATAGAGAAAGCAGCCGGATTTATAAAAATGAAAAGGAAATTGATTTGACCGGGAGGGAATTTCTGCTATTGTCTTATCTCATGGAAAATGCAGATAAGATTATCAGTAAGGAACGAATATATGAACAGGTGTGGGGGGAATACAGCAGCATTTGTGATAATACAATCATGGTACATATTCGCCATATTCGGGAAAAGATTGAAGATACCCCGTCAACCCCGAAACAACTGATTACGATAAAAGGCTTGGGCTATAAGCTAAAGAAAAGGACTGATTAAATGAAGCAATCCGGCTACCGTACCACCTTTCACATATATTCCATATTCTTCTTGTCGCTGTTAGGGACGCTCCTTGTGGTGTGCTGCCTTTTTGCCATGCTCATTACCGCGCCAAACCCGAACGGCAAAAATGTTCGCAGCGATTGGGCTAAAAATTTTACTTTAGATTTTTCGGACTACATTATCTTTGTAGACGGAAGCCCCACGGTAAAACAGACAGGCATAGAACGATTGCAGGATAACCATATCGGACTGCAAATTTTGGACACCGCCGGAAATGAAGTATATGCGTGCCAAAAGCCTGGCAATGCACAGGACACTTACTCTAACGCTGACCTTTTACAGCTTAATCAGACTGGACACCTTGATACAGAGGATATGACTTCCTTTGTAGGTATTGTAACAGAGTGCGGAAAAGAATATGCCTATATTCTCCATTTCCCTATGAATATTCAAAAAGTAACCATGTACTTAAACTGTCGGACGGCCGGGAACAGCCTGCTGTGCAGGAGCGTGAATCGTTATGAAATACATGCTGGATACGAATATTTGTATTTATACGATCAAACAGAAGCCGGAGGCAGTGATCAAGAATTTTCTGAAGCATGACCCGGATGAAATATGCATCTCTACAATTACTTATGCGGAGCTGATGCACGGTGTTGAGAAGAGTCAGGCCAGGGAAAGAAACCGTGCGGCCCTTACCATGTTCCTTTCCGCCATTTCCATTCTGGAATTTGATCACTATGCGGCAGAGGAATACGGCAGGGTCAGGGCAGAACTGGAAAGAAAAGGCACGCCGATTGGCCCGATGGATATGCTCATCGCCGGACATGCAAGATCGGAAGGCCTGATTCTGGTCACAAATAATATCAGAGAGTTCTTCCGGGTGCAAAATCTGGAAGTGGAGGACTGGACAATTGAATGAGGCGTGGAAGAAAGTATCTGTCAGAGAAATTCTTGGCGCTTCACCCTGTTGCCGTAGATTGCGTACAACCGTCTCACTGTGTTTTTTCAGCTAAGTAATCGAGGCAGGTGGATATTTTTTTATATCCACCTGCCTCGATTGTTCTGACAGAAATATCATTTATCGTCCTGTATTTGAATTCCGGTATTGCAGCGGTGTGACACCATATTTATTTTTAAAAGCTGTTTGAAAATGTGACTGACTGGAAAAACATAAATAAGAACTGATCTCGCTCAGCGTTTTATCTGTGAATGTCAGCAGGCTTCGCGCTTCTTCCAGTTTACAGCGCTTAATGAAGCTGCTGATGTCAAATCCCAGTTCATTTTTGAACTTTCTTGTGATCGTGGAACGGCTCATATGGATGAAGGCGGCAACATCATTTACCTGGATTGGCTCATTGGTATGCTGGGAAATATATTGGATACAGGAAAACACCTCACGCGACATTCCGGCCGGGATCTTCTGGCTGGCTGAGCGTTCCGCAAAATCGATCAGCATTGCATATTGCAGGGAATTGATATCATCTACCCGGCAGAGCTGTTCGATTTCCTGAATATAATGGTCGCTCAGGCAATAGGCTTGTTCGGTATCTAATCCGCCGGCAATTGCGGCTCGTGTAGCAAGGGTTGTTGTAACAATGAAAATATTTTTTGCCTGGCGGAGTGTATTGTTAGCCACAATCCCTTCTTCTGGGATCAATGTGGCGTCAGAAAGAAGTAATTTTAATTTTTGGACTTCTCCATTTTGCACATAATTCAGGCACTTCTGTTCAAATTGAAAAGAATTATGGAAGCTTTGTTCTTCCTTTAGATCATACAGCGTGCGGAAATGATTTTCAGTCACTTTTTTCCGGACGCTTTTTTCTTTGATCTCAAAGTGTCTGATGATGTCCAGTGTCTCATCATTCAGGCAGAGATGGATAAAGGACAGTATATTTAGAAAATGGTGAAAAGAAATACAGGGGGAAGAGAGTAAAAGAGCAGCGATCGCCTCTTGTTCTTGTTTTGGAATAGAAAATTCATGTAAAAAACTCCGGATCGCCTCATCAGATACGGGTGTGCTGAATACGGGGCCTACAATGAAATAATCCTGGCCTGCATTCGACCTTATAACGCCGAAATAGCAAAAGGACTGTGTGATATAGTAATCAGGGTTCTTCTTTAAATGAAACATGGAAACCAGCCACGGAGTCAGTACATTGAGTTCATCATAACCTTCCGGATAAGTGTAAAATGTATGTTCTTCCGGATTCGCATAGGTGATCGGCGCCGAGGCGATCGAAAAGAATTGCCGGCAAAATTCTCTGCAGTTCATTATAAATTTCCTCCACATTCCTCAAAATTGACTTGATTATATAATATTTGAACGATAAATGCAATATATAAACGCTTTCATATAGTATCCTTTCATTAATAAAAAACAGGAAAGGAAAGTTTAGGATGGAAAGGGATAAGATCAGAGAATTGATTTCACAAATGACATTGGAAGAGAAAGCAGGGTTATGTTCCGGCGCGGATTTCTGGAGGACCAAAGGTGTGGAACGGCTTGGGATCCCGGCAGCGGCGGTTTCGGACGGGCCTCATGGCCTGCGTAAGCAGGATGGGGAGTCAGACCATTTGGGGCTGAACGACAGTATTCAGGCGGTGTGTTTTCCGGCAGGCTGTGCGATGGCGGCCAGTTTCAGTAAAGAGGCGGCAGAAGTTTTGGGAGAAACACTGGGAAACGAATGCCAGGCAGAGGACGTAAGCGTCATTTTAGGACCTGCGATGAATATCAAACGGTCGCCGCTGTGCGGAAGAAATTTTGAATATTATTCAGAAGACCCGTTTGTCGCGGCAGAGCTTGGCTCTGCATATATCAAAGGCGTCCAGAGTAAACATGTAGGGACAAGCCCAAAGCATTTTATGGCAAACAACCAGGAATTTCACCGCATGACGAGCAATTCTGTCATGGATGAAAGGACGATGCGGGAGATTTATCTTGCGGCCTTTGAAGGGGCGGTAAAGGAAGCAAAGCCGTGGACGATCATGAATTCTTATAATAAGCTGAATGGCACGTATCTTTGTGAACATAAAGAAATGCTCACAGATATTCTAAGAAAAGAATGGGGATTTGACGGATATGTGATGACCGACTGGGGCGCGATGAATGACCGTGTAGAGGCGCTGAAAGCAGGATGTAATCTTGAAATGCCATACTCAAATGGAATTACAGATGCAGAAATTGTAGACGCAGTAAAAAGCGGGGAGCTTGAGGAAAGCATCCTGGACCGGTCCTGCGAGGAGTTTTTGGATATTGTATTCAGATACAGAGAGAATCGAGATGAAAAAGCGGTATTCGACCGTGAGCGTGACCATGAGCTGGCAAGGAAACTGGAAGAAGAATGTATTGTCCTGCTGAAAAATGAAGAAAATGTTCTTCCGCTAAAAAGGGAGGTCAGGACGGCTTTTATCGGAAAGTACGCAAAAGAGCCAAGATATCAGGGCGGCGGAAGTTCTCATATCAACAGCTATAAAGTGGAATCGGCATGGGAAATGGCAGAAAACAAAGAATATCTTACATATGCCAAAGGGTTTGACGATCAGGAAGATGTTGTGGATGAGGCACTCCTGGCAGAGGCGGTAGAAACAGCAAAAAAGGCAGAGGCAGCCGTAATCTTTGCAGGGCTTCCCGATAATTTTGAGTCAGAGGGATATGACAGAAAACACCTGAAGATGCCAAAGTGCCAGAACCGTTTGATCGAGGAGGTAGCGAAGGTTCAGGAAAATACGATCGTTGTGCTCCACAACGGCGCGCCCGTTGAGATGCCGTGGATCGGCCGTGTAAAAGCTGTCGTGGAAGTATATCTGGGAGGCCAGGCGGTAGGCGGGGCCACTGTAAACGTATTATACGGGAAGACTAATCCAAGCGGCAGGCTGGCAGAGACATTCCCGGTCCGACTGCAGGATACACCCTGTTACCTCACCTATGGCGGGGAGAATGACAGATCAGAATACCGGGAGGGCGTGTTTGTCGGATACCGCTATTATACGTCGAAGGATATGAACGTTTTATTCCCCTTCGGACACGGATTATCCTATACCAGTTTTTCATACGGGAACCTGAAGGCAGACAAAGGCCATATTAAGGAATCGGAAACCGTACAGGTTACAGTGGAGGTTACCAATACAGGGAACCGGCCTGGAAAAGAAGTGGTCCAGCTTTATGTGTCGCCAAAAAACAGCCGCATGATCCGTCCGGTCCGCGAGCTGAAAGCATTTGAAAAAATGGAACTGCAGCCGGGGGAAACAAAGACGGCAGTCTTTCTGTTAGATGCCAGGGCATTTGCCTGCTGGAATACGGATATCCATGACTGGTTTGTAGAAACCGGAAGCTATGAAATTCAGATTGGGAAGTCGGCGGAGCGGATCATTCTGTCAAAGGAAATCCAGGTGGAGTCAGAGAAGAGCCTTCCCAGGACATTTACACTGAATTCCACACTGGGCGAGATCATGGCGGATCCAAAAGGACAGGCTGTCCTGAGTCAGGCGATGGGCGCTATGATGGCAGGCACACAGGCGGAGCAGATGGCAGATCAGGCACAGGGAGACGGCTCGGCCATCAATGATGAGATGATGGCGGCAACGATGGAGGGCATGCCGCTCAGGCAGATGCTGAGCTTTATCCCCGGAATGAAAAAGGAATCCCTGGAGCAGCTCATATCTGCATTGAATGCATAGGAAAAGGAATATAGGGTTACAGAGCTGCCGCCCTGTGCGGCAGCCATATGTACAATCATCAGTCAAATACCCCGCGGCAATTGCCAGATGTCCATGCAGGTATGGCTGTCTGGCTCGTTGCTTCGCGGGAATAAATGAAAGGAAGAGACAAAAATGGGAAAGAGGAAAGAATTAGGCGTTGACAGTATGGGAATCCAGAAAACCATGCGCTTTACAGATTATCTTGGGGATGGGCTTGGGATGATCCCACTCAATATCATGAGCTGCCTGGTTGGGCAGATGACATATTTTTATACAGAAAAGGTAGGACTGGCGGCAGGAATGGTAGCAACGATGCTGCTGCTGTCCAAATTTGCGGATGCGTTTTCCGACCTGATCATGGGAAAGATCATGGATGCTACGCATTCAAAATACGGGAAATGCCGTCCATGGTTTCTGAGGATGATCCTGCCGTCGGCATTTGCTATTATCCTGCTGTTTACAGTTCCAAGGGAACTGCCGGAAGGCATACAGATGGGATATGTGCTGATCACAAATATCCTGATCTCAGCGGTGGTATATACCGCGGTGGCAATCCCTTATACGGCTCTCCAGAATATCCGCTCCGCGAGCTCGGAGGAACGGGGGAAAATGGGAACCTTCCGTGCCGCTTTCGGATATGCGGCCGGTATGTTTATCACCATCCTTCTGATACCGATCACAAATATGCTCGGCGGGACACAGAAGGCATGGATTATCCTGGCAGTTATTTTCGCGGTGATTTCAGCATTGTCCTTGTTTGTCCTGTTCCGTGTGTCAAAAGAAAGCGGAAATATCGAAGATGGAAAAAAGGAAGGGCAGCAGGATGAAGAAGACGTACCCTTTGCGGAGGGCATCCAAATGCTTTTTCGGAATAAATACTGGGTTCTTATGCTGTTCGCGAATCTGTGCATGAATATTTCTTACGGTTTAAACGGCGCTTCCGGTACTTATTATGCAAGATATATTTTCGGCGATGATAATCTGGTAGGGCTCATGGGGCTGGCCGGACTGGTTCCGACATTTTTGGGCTTCGCTCTGGTCGTGCCGCTCACCAAAAAATTCGGCATGACTAAGACCTGTATGGGGTGCTGTGTCACAGGCGCGGCGGTATGCATACTCAGGGCATTCTTCCCATACAGCTTTGCAATATCTTTGATCGGAGGCGCAATCTGCACCTTTGCGAACATCCCGATGATGTGCCTGTTCGGCGCGATGGTCAATAACTGTGTGGAGTACAATGAGTGGAAATTCGGGAAACGGATCCTGGGCATGACGAACAGTGCAAGTTCTTTTGGAAATAAGATCGGTTCCGGTATAGGCGGCTCCCTGATCGGGTGGATGCTGGCGCTGGGCGGATATCAGGCGGCGCAGGCAGTACAGCCGGCCAGTGTAAATACAGCGATCTTTGCGTTTTCCATTTACATCCCGATGGTATTATTTGTCCTCATGTTTATCCTGCTCCGTGTGAATGACCTGGAAAAGAAATATCCTCAGATTGTGGCAGAACTCCGACAAAGAAAGGAAAATGGAAATGAAAATTTATGATTTTAGGATTGAATATCAGAAAAACCCCAGGGGGATTGCAGTAAAAAAACCGAGATTTTCGTGGAAGATAGAATCAGCCCGGGCAGATACTGTCCAGAAGTCATACTATCTGCAGGTCATCCGGGAGGGGAGGGCCGTATGGGACAGCACGAAAGTGGAAAGCGATGATTCCGTATTGATTCCGTATGACGGAGAAGAGCTTGAGGAAGAAAGTAGATATCAGGTCAAACTGGTTATAGAAAATAATCATGGGGAAATGGCGGAAGCATACACAGATTTTGAAACAGGCCTGTTTGATCCGTGGAGCTTTCAGGCAAAAATGATCACCCACGATTTCCCGGAGGAGGAAACAGCCTGCCCGATCTTCTACCGCCATTTTGAGACAGGAAAGAGAGTCAGGAGGGCATGGGTGTATCTTACTGCCCACGGAGTTTATGAAGCGAGGATAAATGGAAAACGGATCGGCAGCGATCATATGGCTCCGGGCTGGACGAGCTATCAGAAACGCCTGCAGTATCAGCAGTACGATATTACGGAGCTGCTCCAGGAGAAAAATGAGATTGCTGTTACGGTTGGAAACGGCTGGTACAAAGGCATCTTTGGCTTTGACTTAAGGTCGGACCGTTATGGAAACCGGGTGGAGTTGTTTGCGGAAATCCATATAGTCTATGAAGACGGAACAAGAGAAGTGGTCGCTACAGATAAAAACTGGAAAGTCCGGACCGGGGAGATCCGTTACAGCGAGATCTATATGGGAGAGACCATTGACACAGACGCCCAGGAGATTCGGGAAGGAGCGGTGTCTGAAACCGAATTTGACCGTTCCGTTTTGACGGCGCAGGAAAATGAGCCGGTACGGATCACGCAGCGGATCCCGGCACAGAGATGTTTTGTCACGCCTAAGGGAGAACGGCTGGTGGACTTCGGCCAGAATATCACAGGATTGGCAGAGGTAAAGATCAAGGGGCAAAGGGGACAGAAGATCGTGGTCCGCCATGCCGAGACGCTTGATAAAGACGGAAATTTTTATCCGGACACGCTCCGGTCGGCAAAATCGACGGATACCTATATCTGTAATGGAGAGGAACAGGTCTTCCTGCCGCATTTTACATTCCATGGGTTCCGTTATATCTGTGTGGAGGGAATCGACGAGCCAAAACCGGAAATGTTTACAGCCTGCGTCATGCATTCGGATATGGAAAAAACCGGCGATTTCTGGTGTTCCGATCCAAAGGTGAATCAACTGCAGAGTAATATCAGCTGGAGCCAGAGGGATAATTTCCTGGACATTCCGACGGACTGCCCGCAGAGGGATGAACGTCTTGGATGGACGGGAGACGCGCAGATTTTTTCCTGGACAGCATCGTACTTAAGAAATACGGCCAGATTCTTTTCCAAATGGATGCGTGATGTGGCGGCGGACTCTTCTTTGGAAAAGGGAGTCCCCCATGTGGTGCCGGATATTCTTGGCTCCTATAGTTCTTCCGCATGGAGTGACGTGGCAGTCATCGTCCCATGGGCAGTATACCAGACTTACGGAGATAAGCGGATCCTGGAAGAATCCTGGAAGTGTATGCATGAATGGGTAGATTATATCCACAACCATTGTAATGAAAACGGGCTTTGGATGACAGGCTTCCAATATGGTGACTGGCTAGCGCTGGATAAAGAAGAAAGTGCGGACAGGACAGGGGCAACCGACAAATATATGGTGGCGAATGCCTATTATCTCTACGTCACCGGCCTTGTAAGACAGACAGCGGAGGTTTTGGGATACCAGGCGGAGGCAAAGCGGTACCGGAAGCTCTATGAGGCGACGCTGGAATCTTTCCAAAAGGAATATTACACAGAGCGGGGCAGGATTGTCAGTGAGACACAGACGGGATGCGTCCTCTCTCTTTATTTTAATCTGGCAAGGGAGCAGGATCGTGAGACGATCTTGAAGACGCTGCTCACGAATATAGACAATCATAAAAACCATCTGTCAACGGGCTTTGTGGGAACTCCGTACCTGTGCCATGTGCTGTCAGAGAACGGCGCGCATGACATGGCATCAAAGCTCTTTATGAGGGAGGATTATCCGTCCTGGCTGTATGCGGTCAATATGGGGGCGACTACCATCTGGGAGCGCTGGAATTCCATTATGCCGGATGGAACCTTTGATGTCTCGGGCATGAACTCCCTGAACCATTATGTATATGGCTCCATCGGAGACTGGATGTACCGGAAAATCGGCGGAATCAACCAGCTGGAACCGGGATATCACAGGTTCTATGTAAAACCGATGTTCGTAAAAGGGATTGAGGAAGCCAGAACAGAATTTGAGTCTCCATACGGCAAGATCAGTTCTTATTGGCGCTGCAAAGACGGAAAAATAAAAGTGGAGGTGCAGGTTCCGGCAAATACAACAGCTCAAATCTATCTCCCGGAAAAAGAGGATGTGATAGAAGTCGGTTCCGGTATTTACCAGTATGAATATGAGACAGAGACAAGCCTGAAAGCAGAAAGGTTCAGTATGGAGAGTACGTTGGGAGATATTATGAGCCAGCCGGCGGCAGTAGAAATATTCAAATCTTACGCCCCGGAAATGCTGGAAAATCCGCTGATCAAGTTTGCGTATCCGATGACGCTTTCCGAGGTCATGGTACAGGCGCCGGAATCAGAGCCGCTGTATAAGATGGTAGTCGCGCGGCTGAATAAGATGGAGGGATAAATCCATGAAGTATTATTGTAATCCTGTAAATATTGAATATCGTTATCAGTTTTTAAGGAAATCTACAGACACAGACGCAGAAAACATATACCGCGTATATCGGGAAGCGGCGGATCCGTCTCTGATCCTTTTCAAAGGATGGTATTATCTTTTCCCATCCATGAGCGCAGGATTTTTTACCAGTAGTGACCTTCATAAATGGGAATTCCATGAATTTTTGCAGGATATGCCGGTCTGCGATTATGCGCCGGATGTACGTGTTCTCGGAGAATACCTGTATTTCAGCGCTTCCAGAAGAGGGGTCAACTGTGATTTTTACCGGACAAAGGATCCGCTCCATGAGCCGTTTGAAAGAATCGAGGGGACATTTGATTTCTGGGATCCCCACCTGTTCCAGGATGACGACGGAAGGGTGTATTTCTATTGGGGATGCTCCAACACAGAGCCGGTGTATGGGGTGGAATTAGACCCGGATACCATGCAGAAAAAGCAGGAGCCTGTTCCGCTCATCTCTGAACAGGAAGCGGAGCATGGTTATGAAAGAAACGGTGAGGACCATGTGGCGCCAAAGACCGAGGATGAGATATGGGCGCAGGTTGATTTTATGATGCAGGGAATGGGGGATGCCAGGGAGGCGGACGGGATCCCGAGAGAAACGCTTCGGAATATCCTGTATCATTCCATGGGAAATAAACCTTATATAGAAGGCGCCTGGATGACGAAATACCATGGGAAATATTATCTGCAGTACGCAGCGACAGGAACGGAGTATAATGTATACAACGACAGCGTATATGTAGGCGACTCCCCTCTTGGGCCGTTTGAGGCGGCAAAGAATAACCCATACTCTTATAAGCCAGGGGGATTCATTACCGGAGCGGGGCATGGCTCCACCGTAGAGGATAAGGACGGCGGATACTGGCATGTATCTACGATGAGGATTTCGCAAAATGCAGACATGGAACGGCGGATCGGGCTTTGGAAAGCAGGTTTTGATCAAGACGGCGAACTCTATTGCGACCAGAGATATGGAGACTGGCCGGCCGCGATGGAATCAGAAGTATTTGAAAAGCCGCAGTGGATGCTGTTATCTTATAAAAAACCAGTGAAAGTATCTTCCGGCACAGGTGCGGATCAGATGACGGATGAGGATATCCGGACGTGGTGGAAGGCAGAAAATAATGCGCCCGGACAGTGGGCAGAGATAGATCTTGGAAAGAATTATGACGTGAGGGCGGTTCAGGTCAATTTTGCGGATGACCAGATCAAAAGAGAAGCGCCTGCCGATATGCGGCTGAAGGAGGAATTCCACGAGACAAGAGGAATTGATAAGAAGCAGGCCACCAGATGGAAACTGGAAGGTTCCGCAGACGGGGAGGACTATTTTGATATTTGTGATAAATGGAACGTGGATACCGACTACTCTCATGATTTCATCGTTGCAGAAAACGGGATCAGAGTAAGATTTTTGCGGCTTACCATTCGGGAAGTTCCGTATGGAGTTCCGCCCTGTGTATCCGGAATCCGTGTGTTTGGCAAAGGAAGCGGGGAACTGCCGGAAAAGACAGCGGATGTAACCATAGAGAAACAAAGTGAGCTGGATCTGAAAGTACGGTGGAGAAAAGATTCCGCAACAGGGTATAATGTGCTCTGGGGATATGCGCCGGATAAATTGTACCACAGTTATATGGTCTATGGGAAATCAGAAGTGAAGATCGGGGCTTTGAGAAAAGGCCAGCCGCTCTATCTGCGTGTAGATGCATTTAATGAAAATGGGATTACGGAAGGAGAGATTATAAATGAAAAGACAGGCATATAACCCTTATCTGCCGTTAGATACTTATATTCCAGACGGAGAACCGCATGTTTTTGGCGACAGAGTCTATGTATATGGAAGCCATGATAAAGAGGGCGGGGAATACTATTGTATGTTAGATTATGAATGCTGGTCAGCTCCTGTAAAGGATCTGACAGACTGGCGCTGTGAAGGGACGATCTACAGGGCAGAGCAGTGCAGGCATTATTGTGAAGAAAGGCAGGATATGTATGCACCCGATGTAGTGCGGGGGAATGACGGCAGATACTACCTGTATTATGACTTGTCCGGAAGAGACGGGCATGGCTTTGACGGGCCGATTTCTGTAGCTGTATGTGATACTCCGGCCGGAAAATATGAGTATTATGGAGATGTCAGGTATCCGGATGGGAAGCCGATGACAAGGTTTATTCCGTTTGATCCCGCCGTTATCAACGACGAAGGACGGATCTGGCTGTACTATGGATGGGGATTGGGATACGATTTCAGCGATCCCTCGCAGCAGCCCATGTTCCATCAGGTCATGAGCGGTATTTTTAACAAAACGGTCGAGGAGATCCGCTCAGAGAAGGAATCCGTTCTGGGGGCAAATGCTGTGGAATTGGAGGAGGATATGCTGACCGTTAAGACAGAGCCAAAGCGTATCCTGCCGGCAACAACGATGGCTCCCAAGGGAACGGAGATTTATGACCATTCATTTTATGAAGCCGCATCCATCAGAAAAATAAAGGATACCTATTATTTCATCTATTCCTCAAAGGAAGGGCATGAATTATGCTATGCGACCAGCAAATTTCCTGACCGGGATTTTACATACCGGGGCGTGATCATTTCCAATGGCGACATCGGGTATCATGGGAGAAAGCCGGAGGACCGGCTGGCAGTGACAGGCACGAATCATGGCAGTATTGAATCCATAGGCGGCCGGTATTATATCTTTTATCACCGTTCTACACACAACAGCCTGTCTTCCAGACAAGGCTGCGCGGAGCCCATTGTGATAGAAAGCGATGGCACGATCCAACAAGTGGAGATGACAAGCTGCGGGTTAAACGGCGGTCCGTTGGCGGCAAGCGGAATCTATCCTGCGGCGATTGCATGCAACCTTACGAATGGGAAAGCACATCATCTGTCTGCTACAGAGAAAAATCCGGATATCGCCAATATTACACATGATAAAGAGGATCGGTTTATCGGTAATATTGAGAACGGAACCTCTATTGGATTTAAGTATTTCTTATTTTCCGGAAATGAAAAGTTATGTGTAACGACAAGAGGAAAGGGACACGGAAAATTTCTTGTCTCAACGGAAATGGATGGCTCCGTACTGGCGGAAATACCAGTGGTTGCATCGGAAGTGTGGCAGAGGTCGGAACAGGCTGAAATACCGGGAAATGGCGGCGAGCATGCGTTATATCTTAAATATGCCGGAGACAGCAGCATTTCTCTTCTTAATATAGAATTTTGCTGTTTATAACATAGAAAGATTAAGATCATCGATCATATATAGATAGGGATTTTAGACTATATAGAGTTCCATATCTGCCCAACGGAAAAATAAAACAGAAGAATGTTCTTGCGATACCAGAAAAACAGCAATGGACATCAGAGCGCCTCCACCAAATATGCTGATTTTATGAAAACGAGCGGTCTCGGAAACTCAATAGCAAATAGGCAGGAAGGGGCTAATTTTTCAGAAATGGGAAGGATAAGGGATGGATGATAGTGGGATCTGAGCAGTTCGGAAAGCGTAAAGAATAAAAATGTGCATGGCTTTAAAGCCTGTCGGAAAACAGGCCTGAAAGAATCCCGAAGCAGGAAACCTGGATTATGCGGCGGCCTGCAGGTGCTGTTTATAGCGGGCATCCAGATGGATGCAGATACCAATCATGGCTGTCATGAAAGAATAATGTTCCTTTGTGTGTATGAACATACGGTGCAGGCCGTAATCATTGAGGATGCGGTTGTTGATACGTTCCGTGGCGGTGCGTTGATTATAGATCTTCTTATAAGCATCTGTGCCGCGGGGGACATCGGTGTAAAGGCGGATATCCCATTCGGGCCGTGTCTTGACGACTCTCCCATATTTGGAATTGGTGCAGGAGTTTTTACATTTGGAACAGTGATCTTTCCCATAGGGGCAGCGCCACATGAGGTAACCGCTGGATCTGTCATAACCGTTAGGCTTCATGCGCAGTTTTTCCTGACATAAGGGCGTCCCGTCTTTGTCAATGGTGATGGTATCAGGAATTGTTTTCGGCCGGCCGCATTTGTCGTTCAAGTCGATGAAGGCCCGTATCCCCCTGTTTTTAAGGATCCGGTAGGTGGGGTAATTGTCCATTGCAGAATCCAGGCACATATTCGTAGCGGAAACAGCCGGCATATGTTTTTCCAGTTCATGGAAAGCGACAAGGAAATTGACCGAATCATGCCGCTTTGCGCTGGTAAAACGTAGGAGCAGGGGGATGTCTGTCCTGAGCTCACTGTTATAGCATGATAACTGGAACAAAGTGTATCCAAAGTAATATTTTTCCAGGTCGCTGTCCCAGCCCCAGGAAGCATCTGGGTCGTGGAAATGCCGCAGGTTTTCCGGTGCGCCGTCCCTGTGATGCCCACGGGGGCAGGCATGGGTATGCACGGCGGTGCCGTCTCCGGAAACCGTAAGGTGTCCCCCTAGTATGAGTCCGCATTCTATGGAAGGCAGGACAGCAGTATGATAGAAGAAGCGCTGCAGGCGTTCCTCAAAGTTAAAAGGGATATCTTTCCCGTCCATGAGCCGTTTTTCGATAGCTTCGGTGATCTTGGGCTTTGTCTCCTGGGCCTTTTGTTTTTTGCCTTTGGGCTTATCCGGCTTCTTGCTGTTCCAGGAAGCCGGGAGCAGTTTGTCCCGTGCATATAAG
>Ga0137307_100394_pt1 | contig 60938 bp, 32 predicted proteins | sample NAcewD2O_March_2_FD_97180 | JGI IMG/M metagenome (GOLD analysis project Ga0137307, IMG submission 97180) | Mouse cecal microbial communities from Vienna, Austria - N-Acetylglucosamine amended D2O_March | ecosystem: Host-associated > Mammals > Digestive system > Large intestine > Cecum | place... | reverse complement strand
CGGCAATCCGCGATGCCTTTTCACTATAATATGAGTAAAAACTCCAGCCACGGAGGGCGGCGACCTAAGGTTGACCCCTCCGTGAACCGCTACGTCGTGCGGTTCAATGCCGAGGAAAATGCCCGCTTTCTCGCCATGTACGAGCAATCGGAGGCCGACAACAAGGCGGCTTTCATCAAGCATTTCCTCTTTCAGAAGCCTTTCAAGGTCTTCTACGTTGATGAGAATACCCGTATTTTCATCGACAAACTTTCCGGTTTTAATGCCCTCTATCGTACAATCGGTGTATCTTACGACAATCTTGTCGCAACGCTCAATCAGAATTTCACCGAGAAAAAAGCGTCGGCGGCACTCGAAGAAATCAGAAAACTGATGATTCGGCTTATCTCCGTCAGTCAGGACATCGCAGCTCTGGCACAAAAATTCGACGAGGAATGGTTGCAAAAATCTCGTTAGGCAACTCGCTTTACGGAGCCATCTGCTACAACGGGGAGAAGATCAACAAGGAGAAAGGACGGTTGCTCGACACCAACAAAATCTACAATGACGGCTCCGGCTCGGTTGACATCAAACGTGCCTTCGCCGACTTCATGCAGTGGATGCCATCCACGACAAAGACAGAGCGGCCCATGGTTCATATCTCCCTCAATCCGCATCCCGATGATGTTCTGACCGATGCGCAGCTGACGGCAATCGCCCGCGAATATATGGAAAAGATGGGGTTCGGTGACCAGCCTTATATGGTCTATAAGCACACCGACATCAACCGTCACCACATGCACATCGTGGCTCTGAGAATACGGACAGACGGCAGTTGCATATCCGACAAGAACAACTTCTACCGTAGCAAGGAGATAACCCGTGAACTTGAACGCAAGTATGGATTGAAGACCGCCGAGCGCGAGAAGGTCACGCCTGATACTCCATTGCTGAAGATTGATCCATCGGGCGACCTGAAGAAACAGGTTGCCTCAGCGGTGAAGATTATCGGTATGCGCTACCGGTTCCAGACCATCGGCGAGTATAACGCGGTGCTTGGCCTGTTCAATATCAGATGTGAGCAGACCGACGGCAGGGTCAACGGGCGTGAGTATCACGGGCTGGTATATTTCGCTCTTGGAGAAGACGGTAAACCGATAGCGGCTCCGTTCAAGGCCTCCCGCCTTGGCAAGTTCGCTGGACGAGAGGCTATTGACGGCAAGTATGAGAAAGCAAAAGAGAAAATCAATATCGCTCCGACAAAAGATAAAGTTGCCGACGCACTTGCCCATTGCTCCGGCAAAGATGATTTCATAGCAAGATTAAAGGAGAAGAATATTGATGTTGTTTTCAGGTACACCGATGAAGGCAGGATTTATGGCGTGACGTTCATCGACCACGAGACGTTCAATGTCCTCAACGGCTCACGTTTAGGCAAGACATTCTCCGCCAACGCTTTTGAAGCTAAATTCAATCCGTCGCAAGAGCCGGATTCCCGTCAAGAGCAGACCGTTCCTGTCACCCAGCCGTCAGAGACAACAGACCAAAAGCCGAGACAAGAACCGAGGCAAGAATCAGAGAGCAATAACGGGCCCGGGCCTGACAGCAGATCACAGCAACAGACTCCGCCGGCAGCAAGTCAGAAGAATCTGTTTGATGATTTCGATGATAACTCGATACCCGGACTTGACCTGTTCCAACAGGGGCAGTCATACAATCCGGATGAAGAGGCGTTCATTCGTCGCATGAAGCGTCAGCACCGTCGCGGACGCAAACCTTAATACCTCAATAATATGAGTCAGCAAGAAGATGACCTCAGGGCATTGGCCAAGATAATGGATTTTCTTCGGGCCATCAGCATCGTGCTGGTGGTGGCCAATCTCTACTTTTTCACCCGTGTGGAGACCGTTGACAGCAATGAGTTCTACATGGTGGTCGATAAAATCCTGAATAATTTCAACAATGAGTGCGGGCTTTTCACCAATACGTTCAACTCAAAACTGTTCGCAATGCTTATGCTTGCCCTTTCGTGCTTCGGCACTAAAGGGGTAAAGGACGAGTCTATAACGTGGCGCCATATAATTATTGTGGGAGTCATAGGTGTTGTGGTGTTTCTGTTCAACTCATGGCTTTTGCCTCTCGGATACCGCTATATCTATATCATAACCACCATACTCGGATATGTCGGTATGCTGATGTCGGGTATATGGATAAGTCGAATGTTGAAGAACAACATGATGGACGACCGTTTCAACAATGAGAATGAATCGTTCATGCAGGAGACTCGTCTCTTGAAAAATCCCTATTCCATAAATATCCCCACAAGGTTCTACTACGAAAAGAAGTGGCACTCGGGCTGGATAAATGTGGTGAATCCCTTCCGCGCCTCGATTGTCCTCGGCACCCCCGGTTCCGGCAAGTCGTTTGCGGTGGTCAATAACTTCCTTAAACAGCAGATTGACAAAGGATTTGCGCTTTATTGTTATGATTTCAAATTCCCGGATCTATCGACAATAGTGTATAACCATCTGAAGAAGAACAAGGACAAGTACCCGAAGGGGGTAAAGTTCTATGTAATCAACTTCGATGATCCTATGCGCAGCAACAGGTGTAATCCGATACACCCGGACTTCATGACCGACATTGCCGACGCATACGAATCGGCATACACCATCCTCTTAAATTTGAATAAGACGTGGATCCAGAAGCAGGGAGATTTCTTTGTGGAGTCGCCGATTATCCTGTTGGCCGCGATTATATGGTTTCTCAAAATCTATGAGAACGGTAAGTATTGCACCTTTCCCCATGCGATTGAGTTCCTTAACCGCAACTACGAGGATATATTTCCGATACTAACATCATACCGTGAGCTGGAAAATTATCTCTCTCCGTTCATGGACGCATGGAAAGGCGGGGCGCAGGACCAGCTCCAAGGTCAGATAGCATCAGCCAAAATCCCGCTGTCGCGTATGATTTCGCCACAACTCTATTGGGTAATGACAGGAAATGACTTTACTCTCGACATCAACAACCCGGAGCATCCGAAGATACTGTGTGTCGGAAACAATCCTGACCGCCAGAACATCTATGGGGCGGCACTCGGTCTGTATAACAGCCGAATTGTCAAACTTATCAACAAAAAGAATATGCTCAAATCGGGTGTGGTGATAGATGAGTTGCCGACCATATATTTCAAGGGTCTCGATAATCTCATCGCCACAGCACGAAGCAACAAGGTTGCCGTTTGCCTCGGCTTTCAGGACTTCTCGCAGCTAAAGCGCGACTATGGCGACAAGGAGGCGGCCGTGGTAATGAACACCGTCGGCAATATCTTCTCCGGACAGGTTGTCGGAGAGACAGCCAAGACACTCTCGGAGCGTTTTGGTAAGGTTCTCCAGAAACGCCAGTCCATATCCATCAACCGTCAGGACGTGAGCCATTCATTCAACACGCAGATGGATAGTCTTATTCCGGCAAGTAAGATTTCCACATTGACGCAGGGTATGTTTGTCGGAGCAGTCAGCGACAACTTTGACGAGCGTATTGACCAAAAGATTTTTCATGCTGAGATTGTCGTGGACACGAAGGCCGTTGCAAAGGAAGAAAAGGCATACAAGCGTATCCCGGTTCTTACCGACATCCCGACAAAGGAGGCGATGGATATAGCAATTCAGGACAATTACGACCAAGTGAAGCAGGACGTGAGGGAGATTGTGCTGAAGGAGAAAGTACGTCTGGCACAGGAAGCAAACAGTGACTGATCTTTCTTATCCGCAGTTATACGGCAAGTCTGTATGACTGCGGATTTTTCATGCCGCTTTGCCGAGGTATCTGTTCTGCCATTCCTTTTCCGTGTCCCTTAGCAGACGGGCAAGCAACACGCATCTTCCGGGATTGTCATCTGTCTTGGGATGTTTCTCCTCTATCTTTTTCAGTGCCTTGTAATAGTCATTGAGTGTTTTCCTTATACCCATCAGATTGAAGAAGCCTCTGATAAATTCAGCGTCAGTCTCCGTTGACACATTGCCCGATATCAGCAATGCCGATACAAGTTCCACAATCTCGGTGAACTTGCCTTCCCATTGTATAGAGGATACTTCCTCGACCGATATACTTTCTCCCAAAACCGTGGCTGAAACGATTGCCGTCTCCCCGTCGTTTCTGGGATTGTTCCTCACCCATTCCCCTATGCGGTCGATGTAACGCTTGATGAATTTTATTGCACGCTCCACAAAGCGGAGAAAGCTGTCATCAAGATGCGTGGAATCTTCGAGGATGACTGTCAGATGGTCTTCGGCTACTATAAGTGCCGAATGTACCTCCGACTTGTTATGGCTGCCGTGAAACAGCATCACGATTGCTTTTGTGAAGGTAGTGTAGGTGTCTTTGAGATTTTCAAGTTCCCCGGTCTCTATGCCAATGAAAAACTCATGCTCGATCAGGATAAAGATATTGAGCGACTCTTCGACAAGAGACTTGTCGTGTTTCCCGGTCATACCGACTGTCGTTTCGATATGACCTTCCGCGACTCCGTCGCAAGTGGATTGTTTAGGGTTGTGTGCCATAGGTGTATATATTCGTGATTATTCGTTAGACATAATTTTGGAATTACGGCAATATAAACCTCTCGGTATTACAATTTGATTACGATGTGAGTGTTAAATCTATGGAATTATTGGTTCTCAGAGTATTAGATAGCGTTATGAGATTCTGAATTAATGATAGTTAAATTTGAAAATCGGGGCAACCATACCCGATATGTGGAATAATGCCACAGCCTTATATAAAAAAAGCGCACCGAACACGTCCTTCCGTAATGGCGCTGGTAATGCCGGGTTAGAGAAACGTGACGGTACGCTATGCAATCGCATAGCATAAGCATCACGCATTTGCTCTAACATTTAAAATTTACCAGACTTTATACGGAACAAAATGCGGTGTTATGTTATGATGTGTATCAGAATCAGCCGACTCTTCGGCCGCAATATGTCTAATTTCCTGCAAAATTACGAAATTTCTTTGAATTATCGCCTGTCAGCTGCCAATGTCAGTAGCGTGTCAATAGCGATGTCATTCCATTCCGTAGTTTCGCATCTTATAGGAGAGGGTCTTGCGGTCTATCCCCAATAGCTTGGCTGCTTGGGCTTTGATGCCTTGTGCCTGTATCATGGCATCCTCTATTCGCCGTCGTTCTTCATTTTCATCCCGAAGCAGAAGTGTCTCTTTCATTATCGGGGTTGCCTGACAGATTGTGAGGTCATTGGCATTGATTACCGGACCTTTGACGTTCTGAGCAGCGAGAAGAACAGCCACTTTCAATTCACGGATGTTGCCGGGCCAGCTATGCTGTCTAAGCAGCTTTATTGTAGAGGCTGACAAGCGTTTGGGCGGCTCTCCCTTATCAGTCGCATAGCCCTGAAGGTAATAGTCAGCGATAATCGGAATATCTTCCTTCAGGTGACGCAACGGTGGCACATTGATGTCAAGTTGCCGCAGATAGTAGAACAGGGTCGGACGGAACGTCTTTTCCCTGACCATCTCAAGCAGTTCCGGTTCTGCGGTGCAGATAACACGAACATCGGGATGTTCCTCCGAAAGAATATGCAGTAGCACCGATTGTTTCTCGAAGTCAAGCAGATGCACGTTCTTGATGATTATCGTGCCTCCATTCGTGTCATTGAAGTAACCCTTTATCCGATTGTAAGTCTTGCTTCTCCCGGATTCCGGGTTATCTTTTCCAACGAGAGCCGCACTACCTGCTTCCAGTTCTTTGAGTGCATTGCCGAATCTGTTACTCTGTCGATAAATCTCCAGGGCAATCATCTCTTTCCCCATTCCGCTCTCGCCGACAATCACGACATTGACATCGGTGGCTGCAATCTGCCGGATAGTCCTTTCTATCTCACAGAACTCCTTGCTCTGACGATGAATCAAACCACCTTTTGCGAAGATTACATCCTCGACATCCCGCACATACTTCTTCATCAGCTCCGGAAGTCGCTTGTCGATAGCCGCTCGTTGGACAACCGCCACCGCACCATGGTCTTCCATTACATCTGTTGCATCCGTATCGCCGAGACGCTCCACTATGGCTATCACCGGGAAATTTTTATTCTCAGTTTTGAGCCAGTTAACTAACTCTCTGGCAGTGCCGCCGCTGAACCTCAGTCCAGCGACGATGACTGCGCCGGGTGGCAGCTTCATCACCTCTTCCTTTGCAGCCTCCATACTTTCAACTGCAATCGGCTCATAGCCGGATTTGACAAGCAAGCCCGCCATGAGCCGACGGTCGGATTCGGAGGCTTCAACGATTAAAACTTTGTTCATATTAAAAAGATTGTATGAATAACCGGGCACTATGGATGATAATTAAAAATCAAACCTTCATGCCCGGGTATGACATATACCGGATTTACATTCATGTAGCTATTACCTTTTCTTCCAAAGTTTTGTCATGTCTTCAAGCGATTTCCCCTTGGTCTCCGGTACGAGCTTATAAACAAATATCGCGGCAATAATACAGATAGCACTATACATGGCATATACAAAACAATGTCCGAATTTATCACCCATATCGCCCATACTCATGTTGTAGAGGGGCACGAAGGTTGAAGAAACAATGAAGTTGAATATCCACTGGAAAGCTACCGCTATTGCTACAGCTGCAGAACGAATGGTATTTGGAAAAATTTCGGATATAAGCACCCAGCATATAGGCCCCCACGAGAACATGAATGATGCCGAATACACCATAATGGATATTACCGGTAGAAGCGGTGATACTGAATAAATATTGGACAGAGCCACACCGATTGCACCAATAGCCATTCCGAGCGAACCCCATATCAGAAGTGGTTTTCTTCCGAGGCGCTCTACTGTAAACACAGCTACAAGAGTAAATGCAATGTTCACTATACCCATGATAACCGTCTGTACCATCGGGTTTCCCATACCCATCGAATCGAAAATACGGGGAGCATAGTATAATACTGCATTTATACCGACCGCCTGTTGGAAAACCGACAGCATAACTCCTACGAATATCACCATGATACCGAATGAGAACAGTTTTTCGGTCTTTACCTCAACCGTTGACTTTATTGCATCAAGAATCTCTGTAGCAACTTTTCTACCGTTAATACGGCTGAGGATGACGAGAGCCTTATTGTCTTTGCCGATTAGTGCGAGATAGCGGGGCGATTCGGGCACGAAGCAGACGAGAATGGTAAATATCGCAGCAACAATGGCTTCCGACCCGAACATATATCTCCAGCCGGTATGAATAGTCCACATATCTGAAGAAGGATGAACGGAATAGAGTGTTTCACCAACTTTTTCTATAATGGGATTTGTGTGTTCGCCCAAAATCATAAAGTTGACAAAATACACAACGAGCTGGCCGAAGATTATGGCGAACTGGTTCCATGAAACCAGTTCGCCACGCATTCTTGATGGTGCTATCTCCGCTATATACATCGGACAAATGGCTGATGCCAGACCGACTCCGACTCCACCTATTACTCGGTAAATGTTGAAAGCTACAAGAAGCTCGACAGAAGGCTCTCCATAAGTAAAGAAAAAGAATTCGGGATAATAAGAACCTAAAGCTGAAACGAGAAACAGGATTCCTGCAAATATCAGGCTCGGCTTACGCCCGAAACGAGAGGCGACAAAGCCTGAGACTGCGCTTCCTATAATACAACCTAAAAGTGCGCTGGATGATGTTATACCATGGATTGTGTCGCTGTAGATAAAGTCCTTGGCTCCGAGAAAAAATGCCTGAAGCCCTTTCTCTGCACCTGAAATGACCGCTGTGTCATAGCCGAACAACAGTCCTCCAAGAACTGCAACAGCAACTATCGAGAAAAGATAAAGTTTATTTACATTATTATTGTTCATGGGAAAAGATTTTAATTAAAAGGCCGTGGGTAAAGCTGTAAGCTTACGCCCCACGGCTCCTTTTCGACCTAAATAATACCAATCTTAAACCTTAATTACACCTAATATATTAACAGTACATGTTGACTATTGCTTCGTAAAGCTCCTGCTTGCCCGATGTGGCTGCAGGCTCGGGCTGGGTCTTGGCGTAGTCGACAAGTTCCTCAAGTGTCATCTGGCCTTCCTCGAATTCCTTGCCCTTGCCGCCGTCAAACGATGCGTAACGCTCGGCAAGCATCTTCTTGTAGGGGGATTTCTCCAGAACCTCAGCGGCACAGAGCAGGGCACGAGCCATAGCGTCCATGCCGGCGATATGGGCGATGAAGATGTCTTCGAGATCGGTGCTGTTGCGACGGGTTTTTGCATCGAAGTTTGTACCCCCGTTACCGAGACCTCCATTGCGGATAATCTGCATCAAGGCCTGTGTAAGCTCATAGTTGTCGATGGGGAACTGGTCGGTATCCCAGCCGTTCTGATAGTCGCCACGGTTGGCGTCGATACTGCCGAGCATACCGTTGTCAACAGCTACGGCGAGTTCATGCTCGAAGGTGTGGCCGGCGAGGGTGGCGTGATTTACCTCGATGTTCACCTTGAAGTCTTTGTCGAGTCCATGGGCTTTGAGGAAGCCGATTACAGTCTCGGTGTCGACGTCATACTGGTGCTTTGAAGGTTCCATTGGTTTCGGTTCAATGAGGAAGGTACCGGTGAATCCCTTGCCGCGGGCATAGTCACGGGCCATCGTGAGCATTGTGGCAAGATGCTCTTTTTCACGCTTCTGGTCGGTGTTGAGTAGGCTCATATAGCCTTCGCGTCCGCCCCAGAACACGTAGTTCTGACCGCCAAGTGCGATTGTAGCGTCGATAGCGTTCTTAATCTGTACGCAAGCCCGGGCAACAACATCAAATTCCGGGTTTGTGGCTGCGCCGTTCATGTAGCGGGCATTGCCGAATACATTGGCTGTTCCCCACAGATTTTTGATGCCGGTTTCAGCCATCAGACCCTTGAGATACTCGGTGATTTCCTTCATGCGACCTTCGTATTCCTCGATGTTGTCGAGGTCACCGATGAGGTCAGTATCATGGAAGCAGAAGTATTCGATACCGAGTTTCTGCATGATCTCAAAGCCAGCGTCGGCTTTTTGTTTTGCTACGGTCATTGCGTCAGGGCCTTCGTTCCAGGGGAATTTCTTGGTGCCGCCGCCAAACTGGTCACCGCCTTCGGCGCACAGTGTGTGCCACCAGGCCATGGCGAACTTGAGCCATTCTTTCATTGGTTTGCCCAGAACTATGCGCTCTGCGTCGTAGTAGCGGTAAGCCATTGGGTTGTAGCTCTCTGTACCCTCGAATTTGATTTTTCCGATATTAGGAAAATATTCCTTCTTTGTCATTTTTATGTTAGTTTTTGAGTTCTTTTTCTAAATAATTTTTCCACTTTTCGTATGCTTCAATATAAGGGGTGCGGTCTTTGGCCGGATTGACAACCTCGATGGTTTTCAATGTGCCGAATGCCTCATTGTTGTCTTTATAAATTCCGGCACCCATACCGGCACCTTTGGCCGCTCCCATTGCTCCGTCTGTATCGATCAGGTCGATAGTCGCACCGGATACCGATGCAAGCGTCGCGCGAAAAACGGGGCTTAGGAACATATTTGCATGGCCGGCATGTATGCGCTTGATTTCAAGACCTATCTGCTTCATAATCTCCATGCCGTAGTAGAATGAAAAGACGATGCCTTCCTGGGCGGCGCGGATTATGTGATTGCAGTTGTGGATATTGAAATTAACACCATACAGAGAGCATCCGACCTCGCGGTTGTGAAGCACTCGTTCGGCACCATTACCGAAAGGAAGTATCGTCACACCCTCAGAACCTACCGGTACTTTCTCGGCAAGGAGATTCATCTCGGCATATGATATGCCTTCGGGTGCGACATTATTCTTAATCCATGAATTGAGTATGCCTGTGCCATTGATGCAGGTCATAACTCCAATTCGGGGACTATCGGCAGTGTGGTTGACATGGGCGAAATTGTTGACGCGAGACAGGGAGTCGTAATCTACAGTGCCATTGATGCCATAAACGACGCCGGATGTTCCGGCAGTAGAAGCAATCTCACCGGGATTAAACACGTTGAGCGAAAGGGCATTGTTAGGTTGGTCACCCGCACGGTAAGTAACGGGAATGCCTGCAACGAGTCCAAGTTCGGCGGCTGCACGTTCTGTTACGCGGCCTTGCTCAGAGAAATTAGGCTTTATTTCAGGTAACAACGCCTTGTTAAATCCGAAATAGTCAAGCAGAAACTGAGCAGGAGCATTTGTTTTGAAGTCCCAAAGCATCATTTCGGATAAGCCGGACAAAGTAGTGCAGACTTCGCCTGTGAGTTTCATCGCGATATAGTCGCCCGGCAACATTATCTTATAAATGCGCTCGTACAGGTCAGGCTCGTTCTCCTTTATCCACTTTAATTTAGAAGCGGTGAAATTACCGGGTGAATTAAGCAGATGAGGAAGGCATGAATCTGCGCCCAACTCATTCATGGCTTTTTCGCCGAAAGGAACACCGCGGGAGTCACACCATATAATCGAATCCCTGATTACACGATGCTCCTTGTCAATTGCCACAAGTCCGTGCATCTGATAACTGATGCCGATTGCGGCTATTTCCTTTGGTGAAATATGAGCCGAAGAAAGAATGGACGCTGTTGCATTGCGCAGATACTCCCACCAGCTTTCCGGATTCTGTTCAGCCCAGCCTTGTTTAAGAGCCTTTATCGGGGCCTCCGTCTTCGGATAGAAATCAGAGGCAATGCAGTTCCCGGTCGAGACGTCCACAATAGCCGCCTTTACCGAAGAACTTCCTATGTCATATCCTAAAAGATACATATGAATTTAATTTTTCAGCAAAATTACTTCGCTTGTCAAGCGTAGATTCAATACTTTGTTTCAAAGTCTTTATACAATGTAATATAGATGACTCAAAGTCTTTATAGAATGTATCAGCAATATTATTCAGAGCTGTCATTTCCACTGATTGTCAATATTTTGCCTTCAGAATCATGTGTCAGTTCGCAAACTTTGAGACTGCGAAGCCATGATCTGCCTCCGGAGGGTACACTGTCGTGATGAAACAGATACCATCGTCCGTCATATTCCACAATACAGTGGTGTGTGGTCCAGCCGACAACAGGTGTTAGGATAATCCCTTTAAATGTAAATGGCCCATACGGGTTGTCTCCGACAGCGTAACATATCATGTGGCTATCACCGGTTGAATATGAGAAATAATATTTACTATTATATTTGTGTACCCACGAAGCTTCAAAAAAACGATATGGATTATCGGCTTTTAGTGGGTTACCGCATTCGTCGAGAATTACAATTGGTTGTGGTTCTTCAGCGAACTGCGTCATATCGGCTGACAGTCTGACACAACGGCTTGGCAGAGCTACGTTATTGCCTTCTGGCAAACGAGGAGATTCAAGAGCTTTGTTATCGGCGTATCGCTGCAGTTGCCCGCCCCAGATTCCGCCAAAGTATAGATAGTATTCGCCGTTTTCATGTAATACACATACATCAATTGAGTAACTGCCGCGTATCGGATCAGGAAGCGCATGGAATGGACCTTCTGGTCGGTCTGCAGTAGCAACGCCAATACGAAAAATATCGTTTTTATCTTTAAGGGGAAAATATAGATAGTATTTACCATTTTTCTCAGCGCAGTCACAGTCCCAGAGCTGCCGTCCAGCCCATGGAATATCTGCTATATCCAAAGCATTACCATGGTCTGTAACTTTACCGGTCATGGGATTTCCATCAATTGATAGGACATGCATATCTTTCATGACATACTGGTCGCCATTGTCGTTTTCAACGTTTTCACAATCGCGGTCGTGCGATGGATAAATGTACAGCCGCCCATTGAACAAATGCACACTCGGGTCAGCCATATAATCGCGAGGGAAAAGATATCTCTTTTCAGGATTAATCGTTTTCATCTGTTATTGTTGATTTCTTTGCTAAATGCTTCTTTAAGATTATAATTGCGATCAAAAGCAAGGGGGTAATCAGTGCGACCTACCATCGGGAAGTCATTCCGCCAAGACAAGCCATCACTTACACCCCATAAGGTCACTCGCGAAATAATGTCGGAATGACGACGAAACATATTAAGACATTCTGTAATACGGTTGTTCCACAGTTTATAGACATTTTCCGGCAAGGCATTGGGATAAGGGTTTAAGGAGTCGATTTTCTCAGCTGTAGAACCCACATCTGCGCCCTCGTGTATTGTAGGTAATGCACTCATATCCCACTCGGTTATCATGACATTCACACTTGTTTTACCGAACTCTATAATAGACTTTTCAAATTCGTCCATATCAGGATAGTCGATACCCATATGTGCCTGCATACCAATACCGTCAATACGTAATCCACGCTGCTGCAATTCCTTGATAATTGATATATATCTATCTCTTTTACCCGGTTTTGCCATGGAGAAATCATTGAGGTACAATTCTGCTTCGGGATCTGCTTCATGCGCAAACTGGAAAGCGAGTGGAATGTATTCTTCACCTAAAATTTCATAGAATGGACTTTGGCGATATGAACCATCGTCAAGGATTGCCTCATTTACTACATCCCAGCCTTTGATTTTACCTCTATATCTACCCATTACGGTTGTGATATAATTTTTCATACGCTCTTTGAGGACATCCGGTGTAACATAATTTCCGAACGAATCAATGAGGAACCATTTTGCCAGCTGCGTATGCCACACAAGTGTGTGACCAATGATAACCATATTGTTAGTCAAACCGTATTCAACAAAAGCATCGGCATCATCCCAATTATATGTACCTTCGGCCGGATTGATTTCTTCACTTTTCATACAGTTTTCTGCGACAATACAATTAAAATGCCGGGTAATGACGGAGTCTGATTTAGATTCAAATCCCTGAACTTGTCGAGTGGATATCGCAGCTCCAATGAGGAAATCATTTTTGAAGTGCTCTTTCATTGTAGCTGCGGGCTGATGACCGGTACAAGCCGAGACAAGTAATGCCGAAGTGAGAAGCGTTAAATATACTCTTATCATAAATATACTTATTTATTGTTGTGTCTTTTTTCTATTTGGTTGTTGATATTGTCAATTACGTCATCTTCAAGCTCATAATGGGAGATAATAAACATTGCAAGCAAAAGTAAGATGACAGGAATTACCGCAACGAGCCACAGAATACCTTGTTGTGCAAATGAAGTTTGCTCCGTCATTTCCTTATCAAAGCCAACAAAAGCAAGGACAAGCCCAGGAACAACTCCGCCAAGAGCCATTCCCGCCTTATAGAATATTCCTGTCAAAGCATTCACGATCCCCGATATGCGTCGCCCGTGGATATATTCTCCGTAGGAAATGACCTCAGGAACAAGTGCCCACATATATCCAGTAGCTACTATTATACCGGTGGATTTGATAAACTGGGCAACATATACTATACACATCTGTTCTTTTAGAAATTGAATCATAGAGACGGCATAAAGAAGTCCCATTCCGATAATAGCTGTGGTAAGAAATATGTAGAACATTCCTTTTTTCCCGACCAAGCGTTTGATTGCAGGAATCAAGGGCATAAATATAAAAGCCGGAATTGATCCGAGGCCCATGAACACCGAAAGTTCTGTGGCTGAGCCATGCAGATTGTAATTGATGTAGTAGGCTCCTGCTGAATTACTGATTGCCATCAGTCCGAAAGCAGTAATAAAGAAAAATGCAAGTATACGCAACGGACGATTATGAACAAATTCAAGCCATAAATCAGATACTTTTACATTCTTCGTTTCATTTCTATCCATTACAACCCGCTCGCGGCATTGTGTAAAACAGAACATCAGCAAGCCTAATCCTATGAGGCCATATATTGCCATCGTATACAGCCATGCACTATCGTTGACAGACAGATCCATTGTTTCGGTCGGATCGAACATTTTCAATACAATCGGCAAGCCCATTCCAACTGCAAGTCCGCCGAGATTTGCCATGAACATGCGTACTGATGTGAGTTTTGTGATTTCAGCCGTATCTCGTGTCAGCGAAGCGTTCAGGGCTCCATAAGGAACATTTACAAGTGTATAACACATGGATAAGCCGACATAAGTCAGATATGCGTAGAGCAGTGACCCTGAAAAGCCGTTCCAGAAACATAAAATCGCGAAACCGGTCAACGGGACACCACCTAAAACAAGATATGCGCGATACTTACCCATTTTGGGATTGTGTTTGTCGACAAATGTGCCAACAATAGGATCCCATATGACATCAACTATTCTTACTATCAGGAACATTATAGCCGCCACAGCAGGATTGAGCCCGTAAACATTGGTGTAAAAGAACAAAAGATACATGCTTACAGTTTGATATATAAGGTTTTGAGCAAGGTCTCCTGCCCCAAAACCAATACACTGTAAAATAGACAGCTTATAGAATCCTTTTGATCTGGACATAAAAGAGTGTAAATGTTTGTAATAGGGTGAGTCATACAGATTTATCATTTCTGTATGACTCACCCTTTCGATTGGTAATTATCTATCGTAATAAATTATTTTCTCAGTTTTTGAGCCTTTTCGCTTGATGTAGAAGTGTCCATTACTCGGATTCAACACACGGTTGCCCATGAGGTTATAGTATATGGTTTCACTACTATCGAAAGTATCAACAATTACATTATCCACACCCGAAGATAATGGCATCATATACAGTCGAAAGTTGTCTATTTTAAACCATGTGTCATATGGTGCACCATCAGTTGCCACTCCTATACAATATTTGGTATTGTTTGTGTCGTTGGCGAATTTCAATTCGAGGGTTTGCATTGGAAAGTTGTCACTCGTTCCTGGGTCTGTAATCTGATCCTTGAAATATGCTACATTATCATTAGCAAAAAGTCGTTGATTACCTACTCGGCACTCTCCGTTCTCTTTGTTTGAAGCGTGCATGTCAACGGTCAGTATATATTTCCCGATAGGAAGAATGACATCCTGATAGATTTTTGCCGTTAAGTCATTTCTCCAATCCCATACTCCGAAGATGTGGGTGCCATCGGTAGCCTCAGGGTCGCGCCATCCGCCACCGATATTGACGCCACTCCAGGTTGTTGAGGCATCAACAGTCCAACCTTCGGTGTCATTGATCTCGAAACTCGGATTGTAGATGTAATCATTGGTCACATCAGCATATTCGGGTTCTTCGGGATCATCTTCGTCAAGAACAATTGATATTTCGTTTCCATCATATTCAACCTGTGCATTGTACATCATAGTGTGTAAATCACCAAATCCACGGAGCATAGATACTTTGCAGATATTGAATTTGCGAGTCTGTATCATACCGGGGAAATTGCCATTTCGAGCTCCTATGGTCAATGTGCGATTGGCATCGTCCCATGTGAACTCTATCTCGCTGTAAAGCCCCTTTTCATATCCATATCCATCATACTCATCTTCATAGAGAACAAACGAACCGTCGGCACCTGGATATACACGGATTTCAAGCTCATCCCATTTTTTCTCAGTACTGTACTGAACGTCCGGACCCCAAGGTACAATTGAACCGGCTTTGACATATAGAGGTATTATATCAACTGCTGCAGGTGTGGCTACTGATTTGCCGCCTTCATAGCTTTTTCCTGTCCAGAAGTTTATCCACTTATGCCCAGCCGGGAGATATACGTTACGGCGTGTAGTTCTGTCGGTAATTACTGGAGCAACCAGGAAACTTTCGCCAAACATATATTCATCCTTGATATCGTAGCCGTTGCGGTCGTCACTAAAGGCCAAAGGAAGAGACTGCATGAAAGTGCGATCTTTAGAGCAAATCTGCCATGCCGTGCTGTAGAGATAAGGGAGAAGGCGATAGCGCAGCTTAACGTACTTCAAAATGTTATCATAATCGCCTAAGCCATCGTTTTCTTCACCGAATTGATATATCTCGCGTGGAGTGCCGTCCCCATGAAAGCGCATCATAGGCGTAAAGCAAGCAAACTGAGTCCATCGAATATAGAGTCGTCTCCAATCGGGATTGTTTATACCACCCTCATAATCTCCGACATAAAATGCACCTATATCGCTGTTCCAATATGGGATACCGGTTGCTGATAAGTTGCATGCAGCCGGAATTTGATTGGCCAGTGTCCACCAGTTGGCTGTAATATCTCCGCTCCATGTGTTGGCGCCATATCGCTGTTGACCGGCAAAAGCCGAGCGAGTCAGAATCGAAGCACGCTTACCTGAGAGAGAGTTGTCGCCAAGTGCTTCTGCTGCCCTGTGATTGTCATGCACTCCACTCACGGTTGCCAGCGGGAATGCATTGCGAAGAGAGCGCCATGTGCGTCCGTCACCGGTAACGAAGTCAAAATCAGACTCGCCCTCCATTGGTGAATAGTCCGGCTCGGTACAGTCAAGCCAGTATGCATCAATACCTTTTGATGCAAGACCGTTATAAAGATGTTTCCAATATATATCCCTGGCTTCCTTACTATAGACATCGTAGGGCTGAACACCGCACCCCCATGGGAATGAGTATGCCGACATAAGCATATTCTTGGCTTTTAACTCTTTAAAGGGAGCTGTAGCCGGGGCAAAGTTCGCCCAAACAGAAATCATCAGTTTTGTATTGTTGGCATGTACGTAGTCTATCATTTCCTGATAGTTCGAAAATGAGGGATTGAGGAATTCCATTGCATTCCACTGTTCATTGCCGCCCCAATATTGCCAGTCTTGAACAATACAATCTAAGGGAACTTTAAGGCTGCGGTATTTCTTTACAACTTCCATTACCTCATTTGCGCTGCAGTAACGTTGCTTGCTCTGATAAAGGCCAAAATTCCATAAAGCCGGCATCGGACTCGTGCCTGTAAGATAGCGCATCAATGACAAAACCTCATCACTGTTATCGCCCACCATGACATAATAGTCGATTTCAGTTCCTACTGAAGTAAAACTCGTAGAAACATTGTTGTCTGAAAATGTTGTAGATGAGTAATTATCCCAGAACAATGAGTAATTTTTGCTTGATTGGAAATATGGTATGCAGACCTTCATATTGGATTGCTCAAGGAAATGTGTCTGACCGCGCTGATTGAGCGTTCCGTTTTGAATCTGACCCATACCGAAGATATATTCATCAGGATCAAGTTTGAAGTGGTTGGATATGTTATAGCTGTCGAATGTGCCGTCTTTAGTCTCTGAGAATGAGGATGGAAAATCTTTTTCGGCAATAACAACTGAGCCATCGGCCCGATATATTGAAAACGACATTTTGTCCATAGCATATTTCACTGTCAGTTTATTTCCAGTGGCAGTCAGCTCATTCCCATTTTGTACGACATCTATGTCCACGCTTTCGGCGGGCATAGCGACTACTGACAGAGATTTCTTGTCGATATCTTCTATTTTAGATTTATAGATACGCACGATATCGTCTGAATAAAATATAAGGCGCAGATATTCGTCATTCCATCGAGCCAGGATGCCGTTGGCTGTTTTTTCATAGCTGACTTTGGCATTTGAGCGGATGTATTCTTCAATCAATCCGGGAAGACTTTCATAAAAAGGATAAAGAGATTGATAATCGCCGGCATTCAAATTCCGGAGAATATTTTCCGCCTTCTCTATTTCCTGCTCTAGAGCTGAACCCTCTTTGGGATTCAGACCGTTTGCCTTTTCGAGACTCTTCTCAACGATTGCCCTTATTTCAGACGTCATGCTTTGGGCCGTATAACCAAGCTGTGACAGCAGTTCGGGAAAATCAATAGCTACCTTATACACATTGTAGTATGAGACACCGTAGATTGTTGCAGTAGTACCCTCGACAGGAGTAAGACCGACGGCATTAATATAACCTGCACCATTGGCTGAAATATATACATGCTCGTTGGCAAACAGATTGCTTGACCATGAAAAGTCCTCCTTGACATTCCAAAGCATCACGGTCTTGCCGTCCTTCTCAATCACATAATTCGGGTTATGAAACGGATTGCTGTATAGTCCGTTCCAAAACCACATTTTGCTTTTTTCGGAATCAGCACTGACGTTTGAACCGGTAATGACCATCCAATTGCAATCATTGTTGATATAATAGGCATTGTCCTTGGCCCGGTTCATTTCAAAGGCTACATTGTTTTCTCCGGGCAGCGCGTTGATGGTAAATGAATTGGCATTATCATTATAGGAGAAAGCCGACTGTGGCGCGCGATTATCATCGGTCGAGACATAGTCCCGGCAATTGTATGTGTATGGAATCTGTCCGAATCCCACATGGTATGAAGTCAGTGCCGATAAAAGCAAAATAACAATCTGGATTCTGTGACCAATATCTGTTAACATGGCTATATTTTTAGGTAATAAGGTACTAAAAGACCCGAACCATAAGTATAAATACATATGAGCCGGGTCTTCTAATTTCGAAATTTATTTGCGAATAGCTACTTTCTTGCCATTAATGATATAGAGACCGGCGGGTAGATTGCCTAGTTCGCCTTTATCATTAGTATCAAGTATTTTGATACCCATCATGGTGTAAACTGTCCAATGTTCGGGTTCTTCAACTTCTATTTCAGAAATAGAGGTTGTGGTTGATTTTTTTGAAATCTTAACGTTGGTGAGATATAATGTACCGACATATTCGCCAAGATTAAACACGATACGTCCGTTGAACTCACCGCTACGTGCCTCGGCCTGACATGTCCCTGAGACACTTACGCTTTCCCACTGGTCGGATATATTAAAGCGGCTGAAATCGCCACAGCCGGCCCAAGTATCGGCATTCTGCATGGAGGCCAAAATATTTTGTGCAGGATTGCCTTTGACATCGAAAGTCATGACATATTCAACACCGCTTTCCAAGGGAAGATCCATTGCAATTTGAGCGGCATAATATTCTCCGGCTGTGGTATGTGTGAATTTGAGGCACGGTTTATCATCTTCTGTAACATTCTCAAATGTTGTGTTGTCGCCCCAACCGCCGAAGGTCTTGCCGTTGCCGGTGTAAAACGAAGCTACAAGATTTGGATCTTCAGGTTCAGCAGGAGTTTCTACATGGGTTACTTTGATCCATGCTATTTCGTATGTGCCTACAAATTCGGACTGAAAAAGCAGGAATGCATCGTCAATGTTAAATTGAGAAGTGACTTTTGATGAAATTTCCTGCCAATCGGCCGAATCATTTACCTTGAACTCTCCGTTGTTGTCCTGTCCCCATGAGCCCAGATTATAGCTGAGATTTCCTGAGAAGCCTTTGATTTTAGCTGTTATGGTATATCTTACATCCTTAGCTATCTTGATGTGCTCAATCGGATGGTACTGCAATTCCCAGAAAGGTTTTTGCTGGCTGTTTGTCACAACGAGTGCCCCGTTTTCCAGTTTAAGCTCAAGATTTTTGCTATGATAAGGGACAACAGTTGCTGTAGAGAAATCAACGTATGCATCCTCTACAACCTCACCATTGGGATCATCTGCTTCGCGTGTGATTTTGACTGATTCAATCCAATAGGGAGTAGTGTAGTTGCCCGACTGGAAGGTGAGGTGACAGCCAGACGCCGTTACTGTCGAGGTGACAGTCCTTGATACTGTCTGCCAATCAGAGGTTTCCTCAAAATTGAGCTCGCCACCGAATGAAGCATCCCATGAACCGATACTGATGGGAAGATTGCCTGTGAAGCCTTTCACTTTGGCGGTGATGGTGTAGTCTACTCCATCCTCAAGGTCGAAGCCATCAAGAACGAAATACTGGACATCCCAGAAGTTGAGATCGGCCGTTGTGTTATTGATGTAGAGAGCACCGTCCTGTATCACAGGGGTCACATGATCGGAGTGATACATATCGTAAGACTCCGTCTTGCTGAAGTCGATTTCGGCGACCACAGCTTCGGCTGCATTAATGGCCTGAATTGAAAGGGCCATTGCAGCGACAGTCAATAATGATTTTGTCATAAAAATTGATTTAGTTAGTGATTATGATTATTTATTTGAGGTTGCATATAGACCTACAGTAGTGCCTGTAAATCCACCTGCAGCTCTTGAAGACGTTAGAAGTGCTGTGATGTTCTTTGCCAACCAATCCCAGCTATTTCCATTGTCAAATGAATAATAGAAATCATACGATGTGCCGTTTGACACTATTTTAAGGTCTATATAATCATTGTTCTCCGGTAGTGAAAGTACGGCTACATTACGTTCACCATCGGGAGATACTTCTGTAAGGAATAGCGATTTCTGGTTATTGACCAGTCCTTTGGCAAAAAAATACTGATGTTTTTCATCTTTATAGATGAGAAGACCGGCAGCTTCATTTCCACTACGTGAATTGAACCCCATACGGGTGCTTACCTCATAGCTGTGGTGCTGTACACGGCGCCCTAAATATGACGGCGCGTCCTTCGACTTAACATTGATTGACTGGCAGTCAAGAGCAAGATAACCTGGTACACGAGTGAGCGAATAGTAACCGGTGATATCGCGTCGCAGAGACATCCATGTGAAATCAAGTTTTTCCTCGTCAAAAGTATAATGACGCTCGAAGTTGCCGAAAGTCGGGTTCTCGCCAACGGTAACACCAGGTATATTGAGAATTTTAGGGATAGGCTTTATCTCACCCGTCATGAACGGCCAGCCATCTTCAGTCCACTCGACAGGATACATGAATGTTTCGCGGCCGAGGTTCTCAAAGTAATTTTGATTGACCGGTCTGCGACCAAGGAAGAAACCCCACCATTGTCCGTCAGGCCCCTCGATAATATCGGCATGACCGGCTTCAGAGATAGGATATTCCCTGTCCCAAGGCACCATGCGTTGAGTTAGAATAGGATTTTTATCGTAAGCCACATAGGGGCCGAATGGTGCGGGGCTTTTATATACGACTTCACTGTGCCAGTCACCCGAACCGCCTTCTGCAGTAATAAGGTAGTACTTGCCTTTGATTTTATAAAGATGTGGACCTTCACACCATATTGGATTCTCACTCGGACGGCTGCCCTTATTGACAATGATTTTACGGTCTCCGACGGTACGGTCAGTTTCTGTATCATATTCAATGATTCGTACTGTGTGATGACCTCCATATTCTTCCTTGTTGTCAGGAGCCTCTGCACATACAACAATATAGGCCTTGCCATCATCATCGAAAAGCAACGATGGGTCTATGCCATAGACATTGTCAAGATAGATGGGATCACTCCATTCTCCAGCAGGATCCTTGGCTTTAACCAGAAAACAGCCTTTGCCAATATTACATGTTATCATGTAATACGTATCATTGTGCGGATTATAGTCGATAGCTGGGGCATATATGCCGCCACTGGTATCCTGCCCGATAATATTGTCCAACTGTGAATCTCTTGATATGATATTGTTGATCTGCTTCCAGTTTACAAGATCTCGGCTATGAAACAAAGGTACCCCGGGGAAATATGCAAACGACGAGGCTATAAGGTAGTAATCGCCCTTCCCGTTACTACATACCGACGGGTCGGGATAACATCCCGGAAGCACCGGATTTAGGAAATCTCCGGCACCAAGACTCAGATTGTCGAAGCATGCATCGTGCCCTTTGTAATTGAAATAGTCAAACAACGCAGTTCCTTCTTGCAGCTGTGGCCCTTGTTGCGTTGTCGGGCCGGGTTCCGGCACTATTTGATTTTGCTCGCTATCGCTGCAACTGCACAATAGCGAGGAAATCAAGACCCATGATATTGATTTATTCATCTCGGCTTGTATTTGTTTAATTTGGTGTAAATTAATATCTTGAATATTATCTTCTGATGGCTATTTTCTTTCCGTTTACGATGTAAAAACCGGGATTGAGATTATATATTTCTGACTCATCATCGCTATCAAGCACCTTGACTCCAAGAATATTGTAAACCGTCCAATGATTGACAGGCTGACTGGCAACCACATTGTCGACTGACGCCAGCGAGGGATCTTTGGTGATAAAATTCCATTCGAAATTTTTGAAATACATGGTGCATGGCTCAATAATCGTAGACAGATTTAGCGCAAGAACATTGAACCCGTCAGCCTCGGTCGGAACAACTTCCGTAACGATATATTGTTTCCATTCATCTGTGACATTTATCTCGTTTCCTGCAATGTAGGAATACACATAATTGTCTGGTCCGTCATTGGCATGTATTAAGATTGAACGGGGTGATGAGCTTTTTACCTGACAGGAGAACTGATACTTGTAACCGGCTTTCAGTGGCATGTGCGACATGATGCAAAGCTGTGTTTCCCAGGGCCACCCATCCACGGTACGTTCTGGCACGTCTATGACCATTTCTCCATTATTGATGAAGCTATGCTGCCGTTCACCGTCTATTTTAAGACAGAAGCTTGACTCATCATCGGTTGCGAGATTACCGTTCACAATCAACGGAATAACATATTCATCACCTGAGATTGCCTCTACATAAGTTATTGCGACATACGCGATTGAATATGGCGATGTATAGTGGCCGGTTTGGAAATTGAGATGTGCGTTGCTTGCATCAATTGTTGACTTTAGCTTTTTGGATACCGTCTGCCAGTCGTTGGAATCAGAGAAATTCAAATCACCACCAAAGGTCGCATCCCACGTTCCGATATTGAACGGCAAATTTCCATGATATCCTTTGACCTTGGCCGTAACGGTGTATTCAACACCATTGACAACCGGGAAATTGTCAAGAACAAAATACTGAAGATCCCAGAAATTAGCTTCAGTCGTATTGTTGATGTACAACGCGCCATTCTGGATCACAGGAGTTGCCGGACCAATATTCCACATTGAATAAGATCCCACACTACTGAAGTCGATTTCAGAGACAGTAACCGTCTCTTCTGCTTTGACTGATAATATTGTCAAAGAGATGATTATTAATGCAATGATTTTTCTCATATTTATGGTATTGTAATTGGTGATTTATTTCGGTTGCATTGAGAGTTTCATGACAAAACCTCCATTGCATGGTATTTCAATCTTATATTTGCTATCGGGCTTCAAGGAGATATTTTTCACATTGTCTTTGCAAAGAGATTCATCTTTAATCACAGTACATGATAATCTTTCTTCCTTTGACAACTTGGGGAGTAGCTTAGACAAATCAATTGAAATGCTCTTTTTCTCATCCACGGCATTGACTCCGGCAATATACCACTCATCGTTATGCTTGCGTGCAAGAACGACATATTGTCCGGGATAGCCGTCAATTAGTCGTATGTCATCCCATGTAGTAGGTACATTTTTCATGAAATCAATAGCCCATGAGGGAGCGTCTTCATAATTGTTCGGAGCGAGCGCAAAGTGTTGAACCGGAGATTGAAACAAAACCGCTGTTGCGAGTGCAAATACATCGGAAGTCTTTCTTTTAGTGCCATAGGGTTTGTTCTCACTATTATAATACTGGTTGAGAGCACTGCCGCCAAAGTCCATGCTTCCTAAGGTGTTTCTGACAAATGGGAATATAGTTGCGTTATATGCCTCCTTATCACAGTTGTCCTGGAAGAAATGAAGATTTTCACTTGCCAGTACTGCTTCACTTGAAGCATAGTTAGGAAACATACGCTCCCAGCCTCGAGGCAATGTGCAGCCATGGAAAATGACCAGCAGACCAAAATCGTTGGCATCAGAGAGAATATCCTGATACAGTTTCATCATCTCCTGCTTGTCGCTGCCAAAGAAATCTACTTTGATGCCGCGTATGCCATTATCTTTCATCCACTGCATTTCATTACGACGTGCGGCAGGATTATTCATGATATGTCGCGGGGTCGGGGGCGCATCATTCCAGTATCCATTGGAATTATACCAGAGATAGAGGTCTACACCTTTGGACTTTCCGTAACGTGCAAGCTCTTCTATTTTATCACGTCCTATCTGCTTATCCCAATAACTGTCAACCAGAATTGACGTAAAACCCATAGCCGACGAAAAGTCGATATAACGAATCTGTTCATCATAATTAACACTCTCGTCCATGCCCATAATCCAGCTCCATGAGCCTTTGCCGTATTCGTATTTACGAGAGGGTGCATATAGGGGTTTTACGACATCAAAAGCGATAGTAGTCTCGGCTATTGGAGCGAGATTTCGACCAATCGTAATAGTTCGCCAAGGAGTCTCGCCCGGCAGCGGTAGACCGACATATTCAGAGCCGAGGCCGTTCATCTCACCCTTCTGAGGGAATCCGATTGTATATGCCGAGTCTGATTCGCAAATCAAACGTCCTCCGCAATAAGATCCATCCACGCCGGTTTCCGACAACAGGATCCAACCTTTGTCATTGTTTTTGAACAAGCAGGGGAATGTATATCCTTCACCCCATCCATTCTTGCCTATCGGCTCATCGCATGTGTAAGGAGTCTCATAGCTCGGTGAGGTGCGTGCATAACCTCCCATGGGATGACTCTGAGGACAAAGAAACGATGTAGTTCCGTCGGGTAATACAAATTCCGTCACTTCTCTTTCGATACGCGTTGTCAGAGCGTCCTTCTGGGGTAAAAGAATGTATTTAAACGCGATATCGTTGTTGCTGACCTGGAATACTATGTCAAATACATGAATACTGTCTTTGGAGAATGAAAAGGTACGCTTGTTGGCAAGATAATCAATATCAGACTTCTTGATATTCGGAATTGAGTAGCTCTCTTGTACGGCCTCTATTGGAGAAACAGCGGTCAGTTTCAATCCTGTAGAGTAGTCACCAAGATCAGTCTTAAAGCCAATTCTTGACGGTCTTATAAAGCAATCGTCGTTGTATTTTACTGAATAAGCGGGAGTCGCGTCGGTATCAATAACCGAGACGGTAAGATTCCCGTCGGGACTTGCTACAATGTTGTCGCCTGACGCTACAACATTGTGTGCAACTCCTGAAAGTAATAGGGCTGTTACGATTTTTCGAATCATAGTCAAATTCACTTAGTCAGTTTCATATTGACGGATACTACGCTTCGGGGCCCGCAAAGGACATAAGGCTTGTTGCGGCCAGAAATGCCAGTTCCTCCGGCAGTGATGTCTCGGAGATTTACATCGAGATTTGTCTCTGAAGCCGAAGTGATAATTGCATTTTCAGGCACATCAATCTCGACCATGACTTTTTCGTTCTTCTTGTTGAGAATTACGACACTTACTTCATCGGCAGACTCGTTGACATATGATGACATCTTGACTTCGCTGTCTTCCGACGATGAAGCGACACGGTAGCGTCCGGTAGCATACTTGGAATACTGAGCCATCAGATATCCGTCCTTTGCAATACCGATTTCATCAACCGAGACATTCTTGTCAGGATCATCGACTGTGCAAACTAAACCGCATTGTCCGCTGTCACGACGCAGATACCAATAGATATAAGCACCACAGCCGGCCTCCATGCAGGCATGAATTTCCTCACCAAGGCCATCAAGTTGGTAGTTCCAGATAGTCTTGAGGTCGGCATTCTTGGGGTCATCGAAATATTTCTCAGTCATCCACCATGATTTGCCAACCGGCTCGAGGAGTGTTTCGAATATGTTCTGAACATAATCGTGACGAGCCTTTACATAACCATTGTTCAAATCGGCAAATCCCTGATAAGTATGTCCGATGACAATGTCGGTCTGAGCCATTGCCTCAGGGTCATTCACAACGGGATCGGTATATTCAGGCGCGAAACCACATGCTTCAGGGCCCATAAGCTCCACACCTGTGGCTCTGATTTTGGGGCCACATTGCTTCATAAATACCGCAATCTCGGCCGGTGCCCACAGAACGTCCATGTCAGGCTCATTCTGTACAGACACTGCTGTAAGGTTGACACCATGGCTTTTCATATAGTTAATGTACTCGACAAAATAATCAGCATACGCATCATATTTGGACGGGTCAACATGCTTCCTTACTTCGTTGTTGACTGTGATATTTTCGGTGAATTCCGAGGGAACATGCCAAGGACAGGCAAATACTTCTCCACCTTGGTCTGATACATATTTTGCGCCCTCAACATCTTTTTCCCATATATTTTTGTCATCGTAAAGCATCAGTCGCAGTATGTTATAGCCGAGTATCCCACCTCGCTTAAACATTTGCTCCATCTGGTGCGAGGTTACTTGTTTAACCCAAATGTAGGGATTGTATGCACCTCCGAAACCTCTGATGAGCTGACGTTTCTTGGAGTAGTCAACCGATACATCCACTCGCTTGTATTCAGCTCTTTGTGTCACAATGAGCTCTGTCTTTTCACCGGTCAGAAGATTTGTCAGGATCATCTTTTGCTCTCTTTCGTCCAAGTCGATATTCGGTTTGGCCTGAATCCTAATCTGGCTGAAACCTGATTCGGTCGTTTCTCCACCCTGCCGGGGCGAGAAATCTTCGATGAATCCATCACCGACAAGTTCAAGTTCCCATGGGGTCTCATTCCATTCTACCATCAGGTATGAATCGCCCCCGATGAACGGTACTTCAAGATTTGTTTTCAGGAAACGCACGCCCGATTTGGACGCGATTCCAAGCAGATCTTCGTCGCGCTCGGCACAGCCACACAACAACAGAAGTACTGCCATTAATATGCTGTTATAGAAATATACTTTTTTCATATCGTTATCTGTTTACTGGTTGGTTTTACCGGCCAATCCATTGGCAACTCCAATGTATGAGGCTTTGCGGTTATAGTTTGAATCCCAAATGCCATTAAGTCCGGCCGGATGTCCGAATGAGACACCATAACGAAGTTCGGCAGGTATCAGCTCCTGATATTTACGTAGTACAAAATTATAGTAGTTTCCTTTGGCAAGTTCAATATCAGTATTGGTGCTTGTCGCATTTGCCATAGAGACTGTCAGATTGGATATTCTTATGATTTTACCAGTCTTGGCAAGTAAAACAAACATTTGCTCTATTGCATCTTCATATCCTTTCTGAGTAATGGGGTCATTAGAGCAAGTGAGATTTAGTTTTACGTCGATACCATCAATTTTTGTTACACCATCTGATTCCCATTTTTCAATTTGTGAAATCAAGCCCTGACATTTTATGAGACCTGCAGATTCTAATCCATATTCGCTTACAAATAGTTTCAAATTGTCACCGCCGTGTTCGCGAGCTATTCTGACTGCTTCACGCACATAATTTTCACCAAGATAGTCTGACCACAAGAATACACCGGGAGCACCATTGACATCGTCATCAGCCTTTCTTAGTTCTACGGGTGAGGTATCAGACATAGGATCTTCAACAACAATCCAACTGCTAACATACTCTTTTGAAACCTCCATTACGCCGGCAATCCACTGTTCCATTACGCCGGTCAGAATTTCAGCTTTTTCTTCAGGAGTCTTTTCAATTATATTAGCGCCGGGGCCGATCTCAGAATATCCTTCGCTGTCAGTAGAAAGATGATACAAGTCGCCGTTCCAGGCATGCCACTGGTCTATACTTGCATTTTCAAAATCACCATTTCTCATGAGTTCATCGTCAGAGCCCTCTTTTTTGAGTGAAATGTTGTCTATATACATCTTGCCGACATACTGTCCGAAATTGATGGCAATCTTGTTGGCTTCACCATGAGAAGAAGTAAATGTATAATTGATCTCCTGCCACTGGGTGGTTACTGTGAAAGGACCAGGATATTGCTGTTCTCCTCCTTGCAGATATACTTCAGGACTCCACACACCGCTGGCCCTTGCCATGAATTTAAGTATATACTTTGCGCCGGATTCAAAATTAGTGTAATGTTCATACCACACCTGAGCATCCCAGGGATTAGAACCTGCCGTTTGATTCTCAAATACAAGACAATAGCCGGTATTTGCAGCTCCTACATTAGGGTCTTCAATAATAACAGGTGCGATAAGTTGGTTGAGATAATCGGCGTTTTGTGAACGATGCCACACGAGTGAACGTCCGAATGTCGACAGCCCGTATTCCTGAGTACATTTAAGATACGATTCAACATTACCGAAATCAAATTCGCCTCCGTTACCAAGACAGGCCCCCATGGTCATGATATTATCATCGGGCATCGTTTCGGTAAAGTTGGAGTGCAGTATAATTCCGGCTGCACCGCGTTTCATCAGTTCGGTGGACGATACTGACGCTCCAAGACGGAACCCGGGATGAGACTCAAAGTCAATATATTTTTTGAGCACATCAAAACCATTGACGTATTCAGCCATGGCAACGTCCATCGGCTCCTCTATCGGGTCGAGGTTGATATCATATTTTTCATCGCTGCACCCCGCCAGTAATGCACACAGCATCAACGCGTATGGTGCTCTCCGTATGTTTATTTTACTTTTATTCATGATTATTGCTGTTTTGCATGAAGCGGATTAATTCAATTGACTTTATAGGTAGGCTTAAATTCTTCCATAACAATGTTACGTGATTGAACTACAAGGGTATCCATGGTTTCGTAAGTCTTACCTCCGAAATCGATGTTATACTCAAGATACAGTACATTGTGATCCTGATTGCCCCAACCCTTTTTCTCTCCGTCTTTTACAAACTTGCCGCTTCCAGTGGCTGTCATGCCATGGGTTGAAGTAGAGATTGTGCAATTATCACCGTCAAATGTAAGGTCAAGTACACATGTTCGTGTCGCTATGCCACCGTTTTCCGAGACTTGGGTTTTGACTGGAAATTTTGCGATATTGTAGCCTCCAGTGGTAACCGATACGACCTCGTCAGATTCTCTGTATTTACCTCGACGCACGTATTTAACCATGGCACCTCCATCTTCGGTGATGATATCCACACCGCGTCTCAGATAAGTGGCATGCCAGGGATTTATATACTTCACACAATATAGAACATAGTCCTTGGGCTGCACTTTCCATGCAGTCGCATCACAAGGCGAGGGAGTATCACCCTCGAAAACAGGAGATCCTGACAATATGCCATCACAGCCGTCAGCTTTAATGATGCGGGCCGGAATAACGTATGTATTTTCTAACGACGCAGGATCAGCAAAAAACTTGTCGGTCAGTTCTATTTCTGAGCCATAGAGAAATGACTTGATGTGAGTCAGCTTATTGGAAGACAGTCTATAGTAGTCTTCCGGCATAGGTTTGACAGGTGTGCCATTCTCAAAGTAGAGATTGTCGGTGAGTGTATTGTCTATTTCGATTTCCATTTTTGCGTCGCGCGGTTCGTATGAACCGCCATGAGTGGCCGTAATACGGCATCGGTGGCTGTTGTCAAGAGTGTTGTCCTGTTCAGGATCTTCGCCAAGAGTAATTGTGCGAACGGGGTATTGGTAAGCAAAGTATGCTTTTGTTCCACCGTCAAAGTCGGGAAAATCCTGCTCGCTGTTCTCGCATGAAGCCAGAGCTGCTCCGGCAATCAATGACACTAATATATATTTGAGATGTTTCATAATTCAATTGCTTTTCTATTACCAGCCTTGATTTTGTTCAAGATTGCTGAATTTCAATACGTCATCGAATGGAATCGGCCCATAAATCATATATGGATTATAGAGTCGTTGCTCTACATCAATATAGTTGTAGTTATTACCCGATATATCGACGCCACGCGCTGTCTCATTGAGAGTCTCGTTCCAGCGTCGAAGGTCCCAGAATCTTACATTCTCGAAACAGAGTTCCAGTCGACGTTCGTTTCTGATAAGTTTTTTGAAGTCTTCCTTGTTGTTTTTGGCCTGTTCCAGATATGGATCGCCATTGTCGACACCTACACCGGCACGCTTTCGTATTGCCTTTATGACATCGTAGGCCGAATATGAATGTTCGCCGCTTCCTGTAGGCCCGTAAGCCTCATTCGCAGCCTCGGCATAGGCAAGAAATATCTCGGTGTAACGGATATATTTTGTATAATGTCTCTGAACGGTGTTTACAGCACTGTTGGGGTTACAATCATCGCGCAAGAATTTACGCATGTAATATCCCGTTCTTGTCGAGTGCCCCAGTTCTTTGTTCAGGCCGTCGTTGGTGGCACTTGTTGAACTCGTATTGATGGTCTGTGACGATGGTCCTTGCACCGACCCGTTGTAAACGATGTAATTCGAGAGACGAGGGTCTCTGTTATCGTAAGGATTTGATTCATCAAAGTAACCACGTGAGTCATGGATAGGATAGCCATTTGCCATAGGGAAGGCATCCACAAGATTCTGCGTGGGGTTAATTCGTCCATTACCATAAAGACTTGGCGGGAAATTTTCCTTTTCAAGATCATTATTGTCACTAAAATTGCCACGCCAGATAATTTCGTCATGGTTCACGGTATTGCCTGTGTTGCCTACTTCTCCGGGTGTATACCATATATGACCTTTCGAGGCCATTCCTGCAACACCACCAATGTGATCAAGAACAACACCGGCGTAGTGTGCAGCGGTAGCCCAGTCAACTCCTGACTGGTCGCCGAAGGCCGGACTTGCTGCGAGAAGTGCGGCTTGTGCTCTGACAGCTTCGGCGATTCTGCCGCTTATTCTGCCGATACCGTTATTCCCGAATACACGATTGTATTCGGTCATACCGGCGCCCATGTCTTTATATTTTTGCGGAATGTTGGAGGAGGTAACTTCGCCATAGTCGTATGGTAGAAGCTCAAGTGCCTTGTCAATGTCAGAAAAAATCTGCTGCATGCACTCTGCAAATGTATTACGGGGAACATTCATATCGGTAGTTGCATCGTATGTCTGTGTCCAGATAGGTACACCGAGCAGTTGACCGGATGCTGTTTTACCTCCATAGTTTTGGAGCAGGAAATACATATTCATTGCTCTAAGAGCATAGGCTTCTCCGCTTAGTCGGGTAATATACAACTGATTGGTGACAGGTTCATCAGCCCAACGAACATTGTTTACACCGTTTAGGAATACGTTGCAGAACTGAATAGACGCATTTCGGTCTCGCCAGTTGCAAGTTGATTCCCAAGATTTGGATGTCCAGCCACCGACAGCCATATTAAGCCAGTTGTTGGACATATTGTTGGTAACGGCATCATCTGTCGCTACATCATTTGTCGCAGGTGTTCCATAAGGCATAAGGAGATATGCCGAGCGCAACATTCCATCGAATTGAGACGGGTCCTTCTGCATAGCGTTTTCGTCTCTCACGTTCTCGAGAGCCGGATCAAACAGGTCATCGCAGGAAACGAATGACAAGGCTCCGAGTACCGATATTATGGGTATTATAAGTTTTTTCATGACAGTCGATATTTAGAATTTAATATTAGCACCAATATTGAACCAGCGGGTCTGTGGAGCCGAGCCGGTGCTGAGTTCCATAATTCTATGGTGCTTGCCTATCGTGCAGAGATTTGAAACACTTGCATAGGCCGAGAGACCTTTTACGACTTTGCCGCTGAACCAACGGCCGAGCATATCGTAAGTGAGCTGCACTTTTGCTATTTCAAACCGGTCGGTATTATACATCCAGAAGTCAGAAGTCTGGAAATTATTGGCACCATTGGTGGTAGTAAGACGCGGATAAGTAGCGGTCTCGGCGGTTTCCGGTGTCCAGCGGTTTCGTACTTCAGCCGAGTATTTGCGATCGCCGTACGCCCAGTAATACGAGGAACTTTTTACAGCCTGGGCACCGAAGTTGCCGACACCTAATACAAAGAGAGTGAAATCTTTCCATTTGGCTGTGAGATTGACTCCGAGAACAAACGGAGAACCGGCCCAACCGCCTTTGCCCAAAACGACCTGATCATCGGAGTTGATGACATTGTCTCCATTTATGTCGGCATATTTAAGATCACCGGGCTGGATATTCACCCCGCCTAACTGAGACTGGTCGGGCGAATTTTTGATCTCGTCGTAGCTGTTGAAGAAACCTAAGCAGCGATATCCCCTTATTACGTCAAGGGCTTGACCTTCCGAGTTCTGATAGTCATAGACGTTCTGCTCATCACGGCGTGTTGCTTTTGTTGTATAATATGTTGCATTCACGCCGGCCGAAAAGCTCACCTGATCCCATGTGTCATTATACTTTATACCGAAATCAAAACCGGTTCGGCGATCGTTATTGTAGTTGCGCCATGGTACGAGAGATGAAGTCGGATAGAATGTTGAGAAATAAGTCGGATAAAGAGTCGAATTGTTGATAAGTAAGCCGTTCATTTCGGAGATAAACCCTTCGGCATCCAGAGCCAGTTTACCGTCAAAGAACTCGGAATGTATATTTGCACTCAACTCTTTTCGTTTAACAAATGTCATGTCAGGATTTCCGCCTCTTTCAGGATATGTTGCGGTACTTCCAGATGCGCCGGGCCAAGAGAACCAGCCCCCCTCAGCATAAGCGGGAGCATAAAGATAGTAGCCTTGAATATCGAGGTCGGTATTAAGTATGCCTCCCGATACACTTAAAGTGAGGTTATTGACAACATTCTGGTCATCCATGAAAGGTTCATTGGCGATATTCCAACCAATCATAGCCGTAGGTGAAAATGCCTGACGATGTCCTGGAGCAAGACGTGCCGAGTGAATGGCAGCCATACCTAATTGCGCAAAGTAACGGCTCTTATAATTATAATCTATTTGAAGTCCAAGGTTTACATTGCTTGTCTTGTGATACTCACCGGAGAATGTTCTCTGCCAACCTGAGGCAACCAATATAGCACTTAAGTTATGAGCTGTGTTGAATGTACGGCGATAGTCAACATTGACATCAAAGTATATTGTCTGTCGGTCAGAGGAACCGCCTAACCATTGAACACCCGAGTGCTCGTCTTTGCCTTCCTTGGTTAATTCGATAATTTCATCTTTGCCGTTGACCGATGCCCACACAGGTACGTAAGTGGCATAAGAATCGGTATAACCAGAGTTGTAGGAAGTGGCATAGTCAATAGCAAAACGGGTGTGTACGCCAAGTCCTTTGACAAAAGGATCAAGATTAAAATCAAGACCGCAATTGAATTGAAACTGACGACTTGTAAATTTATTATCGCCTTTTACATATCCGTCGGCAATAGCATTGGTCTGGTCGATTGATGTTCCGGAAAGGAATTTGCCATCAACAATGAAATTGCTGCCTCTAATCAAGTCAAGTGCCGATGCTGCTTCCGGGCTGATATAGCTGACTGGAATTAACGGGGCAATACGGTTGGGGCGAAGATTGGCGGCAGTGTTCCAGAAGTCTGTCTGTGCCGACTGTGCGCCATAGAATGTAGCGGCAGCGTCAACATACGCGCTTACAATGGGATTGAATGTTATATCAACGTTGCCTCTGACATTCAGACGGTCAGTATAGTTGTCCTTCGCTTTTCCAAAGTCGATAAGGTCACCTTCGCGGAAATACGATACATAGGAGTAATAACGTGCCTTATTGTTACCACCTTTGATTTCAATGCCTATATCACTGCGGTTATATGCTTTTTTCACATATTCCGAGCTATAGAGGTCAAGATCGGGATAACGATAAGGATTCGTTCCGGCTGCCGTGCGATAAATATCATTTTGTGAATATGCTGCACCGATACCATCGTTGAGACATGCCTCATTATAAAGAGTCATATACTCTGCGGCTCTCAGATAATTGGGGAAAGACTTAGCTACTTTCCAGCCGGTATTGGCTTTGACATTAATCTGAATAGGCTGGTCTTTACCTCGCTTCGTTTTGATGTAGATAACACCTTTGGCCGCTCTGCTGCCATATAGGACGACCGCAGGCGCGCTTTTAAGGAAGGTTATTTCTTCTACTTCTTCAGCCGAAATATTGTTCATATCACGTGGCACACCATCGATTATTACTAAAGGGGAGTCATCCAAACCCCAGAATGAATTACCGGTATAGCCGGGTACATAAGCTTCAAGATTGGAGACATCGTAATTATAGTTTTTATTTTGGAGCTGTTCCATGTTCAGGAACGATACTCCTCCGATTACATCTTTTGACGGAATCTGTCGGAATGCCACCTGCACTTCATCCTTGCCGACAAGTGAATCGGGCTGTTCCACATGGGCGGAAACAGTCGTCACACATAGCGCCCCAAGTACGAGTGATGCTATATATTTTGTTTTATCTGACATGAGATTAACTGTTTTAAATTAATGTTACCAACCGGGATTCTGCTCGAATTCTGCATATATGTAGGTGTCTTCTCTCTTAAGAGGGAACCAGTAATGCATACTGTCGAATTTGCGTGTCAGGATAATTTCTTCTCTGAACTCCGATACTCTCGCATTGCGGGGATCGTTGTTTTTGAAGAAGTCCTCATTTTCTACACGGATAAATTCCTGAGAAGTTTTGACCGTATATTTGGGTTCAGTGAGCAGGAGCCAGCGTTGCAGGTCGTTGAAGCGGAAGCCTTCGAAACTGAGTTCGACAGCTCGCTCTCGACGCACCTCGTCCATAAAGCTGTTGCCGGTGAATTTCTCGTTCACATGTCCTGCACCTACACGATCTCTAAGTACGTTTATGGCATCGGCTGCTGTAAGATCGCATTTAGACGATTTAGCCTTAGGGCCTCCGATAGCTGCACAGGCCTCGGCATACATCAGGTAAATGTCGGCAAGTCGCATATACGGAATATAGGCATGAGGGTTAGGAGGATAGTCATCGGACATACCCATATCATATTTCTGGCATGTGTGAACACATAGTTTCTGACAGAAATATCCTGTTCGCGAAGCGTTGGATACAGCGCGCATCGAACCACCTGTAGCAAGGCCGGCATAAATCATGTCAAGATCATTGCCTTTGGTGTCGCTCAATATGTATTTAACACCGTCAAAAATAATATCATGGTAGAATCGCGGATCTCGGTCTTTAAAGGGGTAATTTTTGTCAAATCCAGATTCAGGATCATCAAGTGGTAGTCCGTTTGCCATACCGTAGTTTGCTACATAATTTGCAGTGGGCTGGTGGATCTCATTGTCCTGAGCACATAGATTGTTGGGGCCGAAAGTACGTGAGTAGTTGAAGCGGGTGGCGCTCCATGCCGGAGAAGGTCCACGGAAGATAGCTTCTTTTCCACCAGGTTGAAGCCATCCACGGTTGATGGTAAAGAACAGTTCGCTGTAACTGAAATCTACGTCGGATTTCTTAATGTGGTCATAGACATTAGAATACTCGAATTTTGCCAGTTCGTAGTTTGTCTGTCCGCTCTCTACAAGATTTATGATTTCTGCGAAGGCATCGGCTGCAAGCTGTGCGTACTCCTGACTGTAATCATAAGTGCGCGTGCCACCTGTCTGTGCGCCATGCTGCATAAGGGGACTTGCTGCCCAAAGATAGTTTTTGCCAAGATAGCCTAATGCTACAATTTTGTTTATGCGTAATTCATTATGTCCAATGGTATTTTTGCCGGGTGTGGTCTTGTCCCAATCAAGAGGAAGCAGCTCAACTGCTTTTTTTAAATCCTCTGCTGCTTTATCGGCACATTCGAGATACGACAGACGTACAAGTCGAGGCGACTCGTCAGTAGGGAGTTCATGATCTATGTAGGGTAGACCTCCAAGAAATTGCATCATCTCGAAATGCCACCATGCTCTAAAGAAGTATAGTTGGCCAAGCAGAAGATCCTTTTCCTCCTGTGAACCTATGAAGTATTCGTCAATGTTGGCGAAAGCTGTATTTATTTTTGAAATACAATACCAAGCGTGGCCGTAGAGTCCATGATCAAAGCTACTCTGAGAAGTGCTATTGATATCGCTCTTACCAAACCAAAAATAGTTATCGGTCTGCCATGCGTAGAAGTTGCCAATATCAATCTGATGATTCATACGGTTATCTGCGTGTGGGTTCTGGATTTCGTCATCACCAAGATTCCATGATGTAGTCCAGTTGCATTTGGCCTTATCCGGGATACAGTTGTATATTTCCTCGATGTAGCCCTGGAAATTATTGAAGTTCTTGAATGCGTCTTCTTTGTTGACATTGGATTCGGGATTCTTGTCAAGATAATCTTCACAAGATGCCATCATCAGAACCGAACCGGCTGCCAATGCAAATCGAGTAATGATTGATAGTATATTTTTCATTATGCTATTCTATTAAAAATTAAATTTTAAGCCGATGTTGTATCTTCTCATTGTCGGATACGCACCATCGCTTGAACCTCCGGCAAAGTTTGATTCTCTGTCATCGGGCATCTTTGTCCATAGCCATAGGTTATTGCCGTTTAAGAAAATACGCAGATTTGAAAGCCCAAGTTTTTTTACCCAACGCTGATTGAAATCATAAGCAATCTCGATGTTTTTCAGACGAACGTAAGAACCGTCATATAGGTATCGTGTACCATCTGAGTAAGGAGTGCTAGACGAATAGTAACGAGGAGTCCTGATATCTCCAATTCCAGATGCCGGGTCTATCCATGAGCGGCCTGTGAATACGAGGTCAATCTGATTAATAAAATCCCGAAGATATACTTCACGAGTAACATTTGTCACGCCATAGAACTGGACGAAGGCACTCAAACCTTTCCATTCAAAGCCCAAAGTTGCATTATATGTGTTTTGAGGAGTTCCGGAGAATCCATAGGGCGCACGGTCTTTCTCATCAACGATACCATCACCGTTGAAGTCAATTATATAAAGGTCACCAGGCAGGCGGGTCTCATCTTTGATATCGTGAGCAGGGCTACCATATAGATCATCGAATGATGTCAATGTTCCGTGATCTATGAAAGCTGTAGTCTGGCCGATTGAATATCCGGCTGATTTCTGATAGCTTGGCTTCAATTCGGGGTCGTCCTTGAAAATGATTTTGTTGAAAGCATGTGTCATATTTAGATTGGCCCATACTCTGAAGTCGGGCGTAAAATTATGATTCAGCCTCAGTTCGATTTCAAAACCTTTGGATTCGGCTTTGCCAAGGTTGGTGGTAGGAGGAGTCATGCCAAAATATGATGGCATGGCACGTTCACTGCCTCTAAGAAGAATATCATTACGGCTATCCTTGAACATTTCGACAGTTCCGGCGATTTTCGAGTTCAGGAATGCAAAATCAATACCGAGATTCATCTTTTTCACTTTCTCCCAATTGGCATTGGGATTGCCAAGAGCATTGAGTCGGTAGAACTGATAAATACTTGACGCTCCATTGACCGTCATCAAAGCGCTGCCGCCATATCCCCATTGTTCCATATATAGGAATCGGTCTCCGGTATCGTCTCCAATTTCGCCATATGAACCGCGAATTTTCAGCTCATTCCACCAACGAGATATCGGCTCCCAGAATTTTTCGGCTGAAGGACGCCAGCCGACTGCGGCTGAGTTGAAGAATCCGAAACGATATCCTTTGCCAAATTTCTCAGAACCGTTATAAGCGCCGTTGTATTCGGCAAAATAGCGGTTGTCAAAGTCGTAAGTAGCACGGAACACCCAGTCTTCACGTCTGATGGGAACCATTGATCCTGTCGAAAGCTGTTGACGATTCCAAACGCCGGTCAAACCGACTGTGTTTTTACCGAATGTCCTGTTATAATTAAGTTGCAGTTGATAATATAGATTCTTCATCGTCATATCATCTTTAACTGCCCCAGACATCGTATCCCAATTATTCCCGGGCGTCTTATCGAAGTTGCTATTGCCTTCGGTTGTGGTAGTTGTCTGTATTGCGCCAGTCACAGGGTCTATCCATTTGCGAATTTCTTCGGTAGGATCACTGATTCCTCGACTTTGTTCCATGAATCGGTTATCCCAAGAAATCATTCCACGGAAGCTAAGTCCTTTTGTAATGAAATCAAGTTTTTGTTCAAGGACAAAGTCTGTGTTTATGCGGGTTTCAGTATTGGTGTTGCTACCTCCTCGAGCAATATTCCATACCGAGTTTTCGACGTGAGTTGTATTTTGCGGATAGTATCCGAATGAACCGTCACTGTAGATAGGATAGAAGGCGTTGGGCGATGTGCTGTATACGCCAGCCCATACACGGTTGTTTCCCCATGTGTTCTGATCAAAGGCGTCACCCTCCGGAACTCGGCTTCTGCGCTGTGCATTAGAGCCTGAAATGTTAACCTTGAACACTGTAGTTGGGGTTAGATGAAAATCAAGGTTTGAACGGGAGTTCAGTCGAGTATAGCCAAAACCTGTTTTATAGCCACGACCATTATTGATCTGTTTGAATAAGTCACCTTCACTTACATAGTCAATGATGGCATAATACTTTACGAATTTTGTACCACCGCTAACCGAAACATTTCCATTGTAGGACATTGCATAGTCATTAAACAATACATCTTCCCAATCTATGTTAGGATAACGCTCCATCTGTGTAATAGATGTCTGGTTACGATATTTTTCCATTTCGGAAAGCGGAGTCATGTGTTCCCATGAGCTTGGCATCAAGCCGAGTTCGTGAACGATGATTCGGTTACGGGCAGCCAATGCATCATAAGAGTCAAGTTTCTGCGGAAGTTTTGAAGCGCTCTTGACTGTAGCAGTAAAGTTAGCACTCACTTTGGCTCGCCCCTCTTCTCCTCGACGTGTTGTGATAAGAATCACACCGTTTGCACCTTTTACACCATATACCGCTGTGGCTGATGCATCTTTAAGAATGGATATTGTCTTTACTGAGCCTACATCGACCGAAGCCATATCACGCTCAACGCCATCTACGAGAACAAGAGGTGCTGAATTATTCCAAGAGCTGGCACTACGAATTACGATACTAGCACTTTCATCACCAGGCATACCGGAACTTGCCATCGTTACAACGCCCGGCAGGTTTCCTGTAAGTGCCGAACTGATATCATGCACACCGGCTGCACGTTCAAGTACATCACCGGTAGTCTGGGCAATGGCACCTACAACCGATGCTTTTTTCTGTTGACCGTAACCGACAACTATCACTTCTTCGAGAGAATTTTCAGTAGGCTGAAGTGTCACATTTACGACTTCACGTCCATTAACTTTCACCTCAAGCGGTTTCATTCCTATATAGGAAAATGCTAAAACTGCCGATTTGAGGTCTGAAACATTTAGAGAAAAGTTTCCGTCTATGTCTGTTACTGCAGCTATCCTTTCTGCATTCAATAGGCGGACTGTAGCACCGATCAGTGGTTCGCCGGTGTCATCGACGACAGTTCCTTTCACTATCTCAGCCTTGGATTGCAGGCAACCAAAGATGAAAAATATAGCAATCAGAAATAGACTGCGCCAATGTAGCAATTCTTCGTTTTTCATTGGATTGATTGTTATTGTGTTATTGATTTAAATCGTTACCATTTCCAGCGCAAAATTAGAAAGAACGCCAGGATTTTGTTCACTTTGTTGTTGCGATTGGTTTAGATATTGTAAAAGGTGTAAAAATTATTGTTTCAATTCCTTCACGCAATGTAATAGTACATCAGATTACCTGATATTTAGCCACAATATCCGGAGCGACAAACTGTCGCTCCGGAGCAGCAATGTAGTTGCATAAATTACCTTAAAACAATCTAAATAACCACATATTGAATTACCTAATTATAAAGTTTTAGCGAGTTGATCAGATTCGATATTCTCCATTCTGGTATAGTCGAACTTTTCAATATCGACATATCCCCCACTGGAAATTGTGGCATAGTTGAATATCGCAAATCTTGAACCCATGAAAAGACGAGTGTAATCAAATCGCATTTGGAACGGTTTCCCGATTTCTTTCCATGTTTTGCCATCGCGACTATAGAAGCAAGTAGCGATGTCTTTGCCAAGACGAAAATCGGCACCAATGCGAAGACATATCGTGTTACCCTTGATTTCTATTCGTTCCTCTTCCTCATCTTCAACTTGTACATTAAGTGTAGTCGGATCACTGAAATTGACAACTTCATTATGTTTGATAAGATATTTCTTTCGTCCAATTTTTTTTATCGACAGCAGTGCCGAGTGTCCGTTGAATGCAGCCAGGCCTGCTACGTCACCGTCTTTCATTTTTGACAGATCCATTTTAACGGTTCCATAGCATTCGGGACCTTCCATACGCTGAGTAAGTGTATTCACAGCCTCATAGATATTCCCGGCTATCCGAGATGTTTTAAGCCTTAAGGATCCCGGTCGTTCGGTCAAAGACCAGGCATCATTGTCCGGACAATGGTTCCATTGCCAGTTAAAGCCTATTGTATCTGAGTTGAAATCGTCACTTGATACGATACACGAAGGTGTTTCTCCACGATTTATATAAGTAAATGTCTTTGGTATTCTGCCGTCTTCATTCCCGAGCATAGGCCAACCATCAATCCATCGGCAAGGCATAACGGTCGGTACACGCCCCACAGCTCCACGGTCCTGAAATATAAAGCCCCACCAGTTTCCGTCTACATCATCCACAATGGTACCTTGTGCTGCATATGGAAACCCGTCAAGGTTATCTTCAAGAACCACAAGCTTTTCGTATGGGCCTGTAATTTTGTCGGCACGATAACACAATTGTCGGCGATTTCGACCCTCGGGCCAATTGATTATCATTAAATAGTACTTGCCGTTATACTTGACCGCACGGCTCCCCTCGTGAAGTCCTGCTGCTTCTTCGTCAGGCACGATTACAGTCATGTCGAGTCCGTCTTCTTTTACGCCCGTCATATCCGATTTTAATTCCCGTAGATTGATAGCACCGGAACCATAAAATACGTAAACCTTGCCATCATCATCGAAAAATAGCGATGAATCATGGAAATGGTCGGTTCGGCATACCTGTTTCCACTTATCCCTGGGGTTCTTCGCTGCAAAAATATACGACTGGAAAGGTGCGTCATTGGGTGAAAACAGGACATAAAACATTCCGTCGTGATATCTCAGCGAAGTAGCCCATTGACCTTTGCCATAGACGGTACCGCCTTCGAGATGGTAACGTGGCGAGTCCTCAAGTGTATCGAAAACATAGTTGATTATTTCCCAGTTGACAAGATCTTTAGAGTGCATGATGGGGCATCCGGGCATCAAATGCATGGTGGTGGATACCATATAAAAGTCATCACCAACCCGTATTACATCAGGGTCAGGAACATCGGCCCAAATCACAGGATTGGGTGAGGTCGCATAAGTCTCGGCCGGATTCTTGCTATCGGCAATAGCGTTGAGCCCAAACAATATGCATGCCGAGACTATAACATTCCGTAGATTCATATTATGTATTTTTTAGAAGTTTACTTTCAAAGCCGTTTTAATAAATATGTTTCTCCCTTTACTGTTTGAAGGTCATATTCATATACTCTTTTGAGTTCCGGGTAGCAGTTTTTAGTTTCAGTCGACACAACTGCATCCTCAATTGGGGTAGAAAAAAGAAGCTCGTTGGGGCAATTCCCTTTGGCGACTTTCAGACCATCGCCAGAAAGTGGAACATAGGAGCGTATTCTGATAGTTCCTCCTATATTTGATTTGATAGTGGCCTCATAAAGCTGTCCTTGCTGCCAATTCATGTCAATTTCAAAGTTTCCTCGTGATTTAAGACCTTTGATGCTACCCTCCAGCCAAGTATCGGGCAGAGCAGGCAACAGATGAACACAACCGTCATGGCTCTGCATAAGCATTTCTGCTACACCTGCGGTGAATCCGAAATTGCCGTCAATCTGAAATGGCGGGTGTGCGTCAAACATGTTTGCATATAGACGACCATTTTCAGGGTCTCCACCTTTCTCCGGATCATAAGAAAGAAGGGTGATCATATTGCGTATAATCCTGTCGGCGTGATTACCGTCAAGCAGTCGTGCCCAAAGATTAAGTTTCCACCCTATGCTCCAGCCGGTTGCCATGTCACCCCGCTGTTTCAGCGATGTTTCTGCTCCCTTGAAAGCCAAAGGGGTTGTATAAGGGCTTATCTGATTACCGGGATACAATCCGTATAGATGTGACACATGGCGGTGGTCGTCTTTTGGATCGTCGGCATCCTCCATCCATTCCTGGAGCTGCCCGTATCGGCCCACCCGCATGGGAGCGAGTCTGTTGATGGTGCTTTTTAGCCTATCACAATAATCATCTTGTTCGCCCAACAACTTTGCGGCTGAAAGCGTGTTGTTTAGCGCGTCAAATGCCAACTGATTATCCATTGTACAGCCCGCAGTAATAAACGACCCGTTATAGCCGTGCTCAGGCGACATAGACGGAGATGTTACAAGATACTTTTCTGTAGGGTGTGGTGTTAAATGACTGAGATAGAAATCAGCAGTACCTTTTATTACGGGATAGTATTTGCGCAGGAAATTAATATCGCCAGTATATCGGTAATGCTCCCATAGGTGAGTGGCAAGCCATGCTCCGCCGTTGGGCCACATGCCAAATGCCGCAAAATCCACAGGGCCGCATATACGCCACAGGTCGGTGTTGTGATGGGCGACCCATCCGTCGGCTCCATACAGCGTGCGGGCGGTCTCGGCTCCGGTCTCTGACAGGTCTTTGATCATGTCAAACAACGGTTCATGACACTCCGACAGATTGGTGACCTCTGCCGGCCAATAGTTCATTTCAGCATTTATATTGATTGTGTATTTGCTGTCCCACGGAGCATACATACTGTCGTTCCATATTCCCTGAAGATTAGCAGGTTGTCCGCCGGGCTGAGAGGAAGATATGAGCAAATAGCGACCATACTGAAACAGAAGTGCCACAAGCGAAGGGTCATAATCATTGTTGAACGAGGCTATGCGCTTGTGTGTTTCAAGTTTATCATTGTTGTGGGATGATGACAGATTAAGTTTAACGCGGTCATACAGCTTATGATATTTCTCCAGATGAGATTGTTTCATATAATCATATCCGATTTTTTTAGCTTGCTTAATCGCTCTGCTTACTGACTTTTCAGCATTCCCCGATATGTCATGGTAGTTTACAAAGTTGGTAGCGGCTGAGATATAAACCGTTGCTTCAGTGGCATTACTTACCGTCAGGCTATTCTTGTTGCCTTTTATTTTGCCGTCACTAATCAGATTAAGACCGCAGACGGCTGTCAATCCCGGCTCTATCCCTTCGTGTTCCATGCCGGGAATCTTAACTGTCATAGAGTAGCCCGAGACCTTGATTACACTGTTTTCAGGTGCATCATATCCCAGTGTGAAGTTTAAAGCCCCCTTTTTATCGGCATTTAAGCGCATGATAATCACATCGGAGCCAATGGGCGCTATGACTTCCCTGTGATAAGTTACATCGTCGATATTATAGCTGACACTTGATAGAGCATTGTCTATGTCAAGCTCCCTGGAGTAGTCACTGACATTACCTGCCGGGTATTTGAAATCAAAACAAGCACTGCCCAGAGTGAGGTAGCGCATGCCATGCTGCGATGTCATATAGTGCTGGGCGATAAGATTTTCGGCATCGCCGACGTTGCCTTGAAAAATCAGGTTTCTGATTTCATTGAGATGCTCACGACCGGAGGGATTATTGTTATTATAAGGCCGTCCGCTCCAAAAAGTTTCTTCGTTAAGTTGTAATCTTTCTGTATCAATGCCTCCAAATATCATGGCACCCATTCGAGAATTGCCTACAGGGAAGGCTTCGGTCCATTCCTTGGCCGGTGTTGATTCCCATAGCCGAGACAGGGGGGTGGCTAACAAATACACGTTGGAGACCACAGCCAAGCATAATATCAGTATTCTAATCATAATGCGTTATTTTTTAATGTGGATCACAAATCCCCCGTGCGGATTTGTCTTTATTTTGGTTGGGATTGAATCGGCATCCTTAATTAGCCAGCTTTTTTCGTCATGATTATCGCTTATGACCTTCACTTTGGCTTTTTTGTTGATTTTCAAGCGAGAATGGTCTATCTCAATTTCTTTTTCAGTATCGTTGCCGTTAATGCCTGCGATATACCAATCACTACCTTTTTGGCGTGCAATCACGATATAATCAGCAGGATATCCTCCGAGCAAAACGGTGTTGTCCCATGCAGAGGGAAGTTCCGACAAGAAGTCTTTAATTTCTTGAGGCTGAGACAAGAAACTCTCCGGCCTATCGGCAAGATGTTGTATTCCTGACTCGAATAATACGGTCAGAGCCAATTCATGACCATCGGTGGTTATATGTGGATGCTGAGAGTTGGTAAATGCGCATGGCGTGTAATCCATTGAACCGATTACATTGCGAGTGAATGGCAGGGTAGCATTATGTGAGGCTGCCATATCGGTAAACGTAGGCACATTGTTGTACCATTCAGCACCATAAACAGCCTCAACGCTTATTAGATTGGGGTAGGTCCGCTGCAATCCACGGGGGATTGTTGCTCCGTGGAAATTTACGAGAAGTTTATGTCGGGCCGCACATTCAAGCAAATCAACCATATAGTTGATGTTCATATTAGTATCACCCGAGAAAAAGTCTATTTTGACACCGGCAATTCCGTTTTCTTTACACCAGGCAAATTCACGTTCACGATCCTCAGGTGTGTTCAATCTGAATTTCGGACCGGGCGCTCCATGAATCCATCCGACGGAAGAATTATACCATATCATTGGTTTAATGCCATTGCTTTTTGCATAATTGACAGCGTCAAGGACAGTATAGCCATCTTTCATTTCGTCCCATTCTGCATCTATAAGAACGTAAGGCAATCTAAGTTCCCGAGCCATATCAACATAACTTTTTATTATGCCGTAATCATTAGAGCCATGGTTATTTGCCCAGTATATCCACGATGCTACTCCCGGCTTTATCCATGAAGTATCATCAATTCTTGAGGGGAGAGCAGCATCGTTGATGAGCGTAGACTCTACTATGTCGGCGAGATGTCCAATGATTGCCACCTGCCATGCTCCGTTCTCACTTCCGTCCGGACAGATATGAAATATATTTCTGTTATCTCCAGCATACATACTTGAAGCAGCATTGAAACGATCTAAACCAGACTCCGACAATAACATGAACATGTCATTATTGAATTCAAATAATGATGGGTAACCGATTCGTGTATCTTTTGCTATGTCATTCCGATCTTTCGGAAAAAATCCCTCATAGCTGTCGGTCCAGGTCATCAACCAGTCGTGTGATGCATCTTTGACATTAATTTTATAATCATGACAACCACTCCACGCTATTCCATCATTGAAAGCTTTTACAGTCAGTGTATCGCCATTTTCAAGAATGTAATCAGCCATCGAATACGAATTTGAGCAGTGGTGACGCTTGCCTGTGACCATTTCGTATTTGACCTTGCTTTTTCCTTTGTTTTTTACAGTAGCAACTTCGCCACACTCAATATTCATCAGTGTAACTCTTTGATTTCCTATACCGTTTGAAACAGCCAGAGTTGAATCATTTATCAGATTCACCTGTATCAATCCGTTTGGAGAAGATTGGGCAGAAGCGAACAGTCCGGTTATTCCACCAAGAATCATCAGCGAACTTGCAAGTGATAATCGGTTCATATTATTCGTTTGATTTAAAAATTTATATCACTGCAAAATTACCGACCAATTGACTTAAATAGAGAATCAGAGGGTATCGTTTGCTTACGCCGGTGTATCACGACCGCAGCTGCCCGTTTCATTGTGTTTACAAAATGTGTTAGTATGATAAATTGACCTGCTGATACATTTAATGAATACTTTATTACATGAAAACACGTGTAATTATCAGCCTGAAAGGCATTAAATGTGATTCTTTTTGTAATTTTGCAAAACAAATTTACATCGACATGTTACGCACATTCATCACATACATGGCTCTTTTCATTGGCATTTTATGTCATGCTCAACATTTGCGTAATTACGAGTACGCAGAGTTGACCAGTGGAAGAATTAATGCCTTGATACAAGATGCTGACGGTTACATCTGGGTAGCCACCGAAAACGGTCTTAACCGGTTTGACGGATGGAATGTTAAATCATATTTATTTGATAAAAATGATTCGACATCTCTTCGAAATAACATTGTGCAGTTTCTATATGTAGATAAGAACGAAGATTTGTGGATCGGTAGCGGCAGTGGGTTACAACGATACTCTTCTTACTCCGATTCATTTGAGAATGTCAGATTTGTTGACGCTGAAAAACCGTCAGTAATGGATATGACTGAATTGTCAAACGGTGAAATCTGGGCTGTAACCAATGGTTATGGTGTTTATCGTATTGACGCAGAGAGTTTACTGGCCGAGAAGTTGGAAGATATCAATAAACTTTTTGAAATGGGTTTCATGGTCACCATTGATGAAGATAGTAAACATCGTATATGGATAACACTGAACAACAACAGACTCTATTATATTGCTCCAGACCATAAAAAGGCGGTACTTGTAGAGGAATCTGAATTCATAATTAATACAACCGTTGACATTCTGGGTAATCTATGGTATGCTACAACTGATAAAGTTTATTTTTGGAATGATGATGTATCTCGTTTTGATGAAGTGAATCTATCCGATACTAATATCAATGATATTACTGAAATTATTTCTTCTCGGGATGGTATAATATATATTGTCACTCGCAACAGAGGCTTGTACCAGATAAAAGATAAGCACTCCAAGCCCACTCTTTTCTTTTATGATGAATCATTCCGAACAGACCATGTATATAGTGTTTGTTTTGACAGTAAAAATGGTATCTGGATGGGTAGTCACAAATCAGGTATATTGCATTTGACCTCCAATCCCTTCAAATTTCGTTTTAAAGAAATAACACAGTCTATATCAAATTTAATTACATGTATAACTGAAGATAGCAGTGGTGAAATATGGGTTTCGACAAGCGATGGCGAAATATTTTGTTTTACTCCTGAGATGGAAATTATAAGAGTGTTTAATACCGGTAAAAGCATTTCCAGTATTGCGATTGATCACGAAGGAATAATTTGGGCTGTGTCCCCTATTGGCGAGTTATATAAATTCAATAAAAACGGTGAACTTATTAAAAATGACAATATTGCTGATGGGTTATATCTTACCAAGGTGCTCGTAGGCAAGGACCGACGCATTTATATTGCTACACTGAGGAAAGGCCTTATACAGATAGACGACAACGGTAAATTAAATTATGTAAACAGCTCGACACAGCTTGCAACAGACCGACGACTTGGCAACGACTATATCATAACTCTTTATTGTGATGACGATGGATTCATCTGGATTGGTCATTGTGATGGAGTTGACTGCTATGATCCCTACAATAATCGCCTGATAGACTTAAACTGTATCGAAAAGCTTAGATCAAATGTTGTCAACGCATTTTGCCGTGACGATAATGGGGAAATGTGGATTGGTTCCAACAATGGCATGTATAGATATAACGGCATGACCTGTGAACTGCAGGATTATAATATAAAAGATGGCTTGCAAAACAGTATGATATGTGGTATTGTGGCTGCAGACAATGGTGATGTATGGTTTTCGACCTACAAAGGTCTTGGAAGATTAAACGCTTCCACGGAATCTGTAATAACCTATACCTCGGGTAATGGTTTAGTTGATAAAGAATTCATTAAATCAGGATACCTTGCGTCCAAATCCGGTAAAATGTATTTTGCCGGTCTCAGTGGCATTACATATCTTTCGGCAAATACCATGCCGTCAGGCAATGTTCCGGGCTGTCCGGTCCTTACGCGTCTTTATGTAAATAATGAGGAAATATCGGCAAATACCCACTTTGGCAGCAATCGAGTCGCTGACGCTAATTGGCATGATTGCACGGGGATTAATCTTGACCAAGAGCATAACTCTTTTGCCATGGAATTTTCCACCTTCGGTTTTGAGGATAAGGAGAACATTCAATTTGAGTTTAGAATACTCGAACTGAATAACAGCTGGCAACCGGTTATGCGGGGAGAGAATAAAGTTTCGTGCAACTATCTTCCATCGGGTAATTATCACTTAGAAGTAAGAGCGAATGAAAATGGCATATACTCTCCTGTCAGGAAGTTTAATATTTCAATTGCACCACCTTGGTATGCGTCTAACTCGGCCATTCTAATGTATGTAATTCTCGCACTGGCTTTTGTCTCGTTTGCGTTATTTATTTACAAACGGCAACTCAACCGAAAGAAAAAAGAAGAAATTCATGAAGAGCGTTTCCGCTCGTTCATAAATATCGCGCATGAGCTCCGCTCACCGCTGTCTCTTATAGTCAGTCCTCTTTCTTCATTGATTAAGTCAGAAACCGACACAAAGAAAAAACGTGCCCTGATGACGATGTCGCGTAGTGTTTCGAGAATTGAAAATCTTGTAAATCAAATTCTTGATATAAGAAAGATCGAGAAAGGACAGATGAAGCTTGGTTTTATCAAGACTGATATAATTATTCTTGTGAAAAATATAGTCGACGAGTTTGAGTATGTGGCATCGGAACGTCATATCACTCTAACATTTGTACATGACCAGGAATCTCTTTTCCTTTGGATTGATACTCACAATTTTGATAAAATTATTATCAATCTTATTTCAAACGCTTTCAAATTCACGCCCGATAATGGAAGTATCAATGTCACGATTACGTCCAATGAACAAGAAGCCCAAATCATAGTAGAGGATTCCGGAATAGGATTAGAGGAAGGGAAAATAAATAAGATTTTCGAGCGCTTTTATCAAGCTTCAAATGAAACAGCAGGTTATGGAATTGGGCTTCATCTCACCAAAATGTTAGTAGATCTTCACCATGGAAGACTTACGGCGGAGAATCGAAAAGGAGAGAACGGCAGCCGTTTTATTGTTATTGTTCCTTGTGGAAAAGAACACTTGTCTGAAAATGAAATTATTAATCCCATTCAGACCAATACATTGCATGAACGTCCTGTGATATTCAGAGACAATATTGTACAGGAGGTGAAACCGAACAGTCATGCCATTAAACGCAAACCAAGGTTGCTTATCGTTGATGACGATGAGGATATAATAATGTACTTGCAAACCAATATGTCTATTGAATATAAAGTATTGACGGCAAAAGATGGTATTGAGGCATTCAACATAGCCCAGACTTCGGGTATAGACCTGATTGTTTCAGATGTCATGATGCCCCGCATGGATGGCTTTGAACTTTTAAAGCGTCTTAAGTCAAATGCCCGAACTTCTATTATTCCAATCATACTGCTTACTACCAGGGCAGAATATGAAACTCGTATCAAAGGATGGGATATAGGAGCTGAAGCTTTTCTTTCAAAACCATTTAACTTAGAGGAACTTCTTCTTTTGTGTGGCAATCTTATAAATGGTCGTTTAAGACTTAAAGGTAGATTGTCGGTAGATAAAGACATCGATGAGAAAATACAGCCTGTAAAGATGAAAAGTAATGATGACATCTTTATGGATAAGCTCACGGCAGTCATCAACGAGAATATGTCGAATTCGGATTTTAAGATTGAAGATCTGGCAGACAGTATAGGTATGAGTCGTGTTACTCTACACCGCCGAATTAAGGGTCTTACCGGCATTTCGCCCGTTGAGTTTGTTCGTAACATTCGGCTTGCGCAGGCCGCAAAATTATTGAGGACCTGTGACACAAATATTTCACAGGTTGCCTATGCCGTAGGTTTCTCAAATCCCGGAGTATTCTCAACTGCTTTCAAAAACCAATATGGTTATACACCTTCAGAGTATACAGAGTTATCCGATGAACAAGTAAATATTCTAAATAATTCAGAAAGTCAAAATGAATCTAATAACGACAACTAAAAAGGTATTCCGGCCTATTGCCGTTTCAGCGATATCCATTTTATCGATCTCATGCAATACGGCAACATCGACTGGCAAGGCTGTATTCTCTGACTTTGATTATCATGTCACTGCTGAATCCATCCAGACTGATACATCTAAACTGGCAACGCCGCTTTTGCCAGGCTGCTACCCTGATCCGTCAATTATAAGGGTCGGGAATGACTATTATCTGGTAAATTCGTCATTTGCCTTCTTCCCCGGTGTTCCTATATGGCATAGCAACGACCTTAAAAATTGGGAACGCCTTGGGTATGTACTTAACCGTCCATCTCAACTAAGTCTGCCGGACAGTCTGAATATATCGGCGGGAATATATGCTCCCGATATTTCCTATAATCCGCAGAACGAAACTTTCTATATGATTACTACTCATGTAGGTAATGGTGGCAATTTCTATGTAAAGACCAAGAATCCTAAAGAAGGTATCTGGAGTGACCCTATATGGCTTCCACAGGTAGGTGGCATAGACCCGAGTATTCTTTTTGACAAAGACGGCAAGGCCTATATTGTAAACAATGATGGTCCTGAGGGTAAAGAACTCTACGGCGGACACAGAACCATTCGTATTCACGACTTTGACTGGGAAAACGACTGTGTGACGGGAGAATCGAAAGTAATTGTTAACGGTGGTGTCAATATCAATGAGAAACCCATATGGATTGAAGGCCCGCATCTCTACAATATCAATGGGAAGTACTATCTGATGTGTGCTGAAGGCGGTACCGGACCCGATCATCGAGAAGTGATATTTGTATCGGATAATCCTAAGGGACCGTTCATACCATGTAACATCAATCCAATCCTTACTCAACGGAGTCTTTCTCCCGACAGGCACAACGCTGTGACCTGTGCCGGACACGCTGATCTGGTAGAAGACGTAGAAGGTAATTGGTGGGCTTTATTTCTCGGAGTCCGTCCATACTCGGCTGATGGACATGATATTATGGGTCGAGAGACATTTATTCACCCTGTTCGCTGGGTGAATGGGCAACCCGTCGTAACCGAGGCTGACGAGGCAATTGTCTGGCAGGCGCAGAAAGAATGTGAAAATCGTTTATGGTGCCGTGATTCTTTAGTAAATGATGTATTTTTCATCCGAAATCCTAAGTCAACTTTTTACACTGTAACAGACAATAAACTTGTAATAAGTCCATCGGATGTTCTGATAAGCGATAGAAAATCGCCGGCTGCAATAGGGCGTTGGGTTACCGAAAATACTTTTGACATCAATGTAACTCTTGAAAGTTTTAACCCGAAATCACCAACTGATTTTGCAGGCCTGATTTTATTTCAGGATGATGACTGTTTCATCGCGTTAGGAAAGAGTGCTAATTGCGAAGGTTCAGCTACCGTAAAACTGATGGCTCAAAGTAAAAATGGTTACAGTCGTAATTGGGATAAGGTCTTGTCCAAATCCGATAAACCATTGAAACTTAAAATAAGTTCTGATGGCGATGGAGAGTATTCTTTCTACTATTCAGTAGGCGACAACTCTTATGACGAAATACCGTTAAAACTTCCGGCTCATATTTTAAGTACTAAAACAGCCGGTAATTTTACAGGTACTATGGTTGGAGTTTACGCCACTTCACAACAATAGATTTCTCGAGAACAATATAATAATAACATCAATCATTTTTTATAACAATGAAGAAATTATTTTTCATGGCTGCAATTGCCATGTTTTCTTCGTCAGGCTTATTGGCGCAGAAAATAGAATTCTATACCCCTGGTATAGTGCGGGTAACAAGAGATAATGGTGAGGATGCTACCAAGAATGTATCTCTTGTGGTAACAGCTACCCCTGAAAATGTAGCAGTAGTAATGAATACTGAGAACGGCAAAACTGTATACACGACAGACCAACTTACAGTCTCGGTTGAAAACGGAAAAGTATCTTTTTCCGATGCAAAAGGTAATCTACTTATGACCGAGGGTGAATATGCTTTCACTCCACGTCATACCGGTCCAGATCGAAATTCATACAAAGTAAAGCAGACATTTTCTGTTGAACCCCACGAGGCAATCTACGGTATCGGTATGCTTCAGAACGGCAAGCTGAATCAGCGTGGCGAGCAGCGCCGCATGGAGCAGTCGAATATTGACGATTACGCTCACTTCTATCAGAGTATCAAAGGCTACGGTGTGTATTGGGATAACTACTCACCTACGTTTATTTCAGTGCCCGAAAATGGCAAGGCCGGCGAACTCGTCCTTGAATCGGAAGTAGGTGATATCATAGACTACTACTTCATCTACGGTGGAGACGCCGACGGTGTGATAGCCGGCATGCGTCATCTGTCAGGCAAGGTACCGATGGCTCCGCTATGGACATACGGTTTTCATCAGAGCCGTGAACGCTATGCGACGCAATACGAACTTCTTGAAGTTGTCGACAAATATCGCGACCTCAAAATTCCTTACGACTGCATTGTTCAGGACTGGGAATACTGGGGAAATCCGTTCCTTTGGAATGCAATGGAATTCCTTGCCGACGGATATCCCGAACCTCAGAAGATGATTGATCACGTCCACGATCAGAACGCTCACATCAGTATTTCAGTATGGCAATCGTTTGGAGTTGGAACAAAGCCTTATCGCGAATTGGCGGCAAAGGGTCATCTGCTCGACTTTGAAACATTTCCTCCCAGTGGCCTTTCAGGATGGCCTCCTCGCGACGATTATCCCAGCGGGTCAAGAGTCTATGACGCGTATAGTGCTGAAGCTCGTGATATCTATTGGAAAAACCTTTCACGTCTCCATCGCATGGGTATCGATTGCTGGTGGATGGATTCGACCGACCCTGACTTTTACAACGAGCAGGACCGAGACCTTGATGTCCCGACAGCCCTTGGCTCTCTCCGTTCAGTAAGAAACGCTTATCCTCTCGTCGCCGTTGAAGGTGTATATAATCACCAACGCGATGTGGATAGTACAAAGCGTGCCTTTATCTTTACACGCTCATATTTTGCCGGCCAGCAGCGCACTGGTGCCAACACCTGGAGCGGTGACGTTGCCTCTACATGGGATGCTATGCGCAAGCAGATTCCCGTGTGCCTAAACTTCACCCTGACAGCTAACCCCAATGTCCATTCAGATATCAGCGGTTTCCTTGCATACGACTATAATACAAATGGCTGGGCCTCGGCAAAGGATAACCCACAGTTCCGCGAGCTCTATGTAAGATGGATGCAACTTGGCGCGTTTATGACGATGATGAGAAGCCACGGCACAGGAGCTCCACGTGAAATATATCTGTATGGCAAAGAGGGCGAACCTATCTATGACGCTCTCGTAGATGCCGTCAAGCTCCGTTACCGTTTCCTCCCATACATATACAGCCACGCATGGCAGGTGTCTAAGAACGACGATTCTTTCATGAGGGCTCTATTCATGGATTTCAAGGATGATAAAAAAACGTGGGATATAAACGATGAATTTATGTTCGGTCGTAATGTACTCGTTTGTCCTGTAGGCAATGCGCTCTATACCCCTGAAGAGATCGACCGCTCAGGAAACTTCGTAGAAGTTAACTGGAATGCCTCAAAGACCTATGATGTCTATCTCCCCGCCGGAACACGATGGTATGATTTCTGGACTAATGAATCAATCGATGGAGGTCAGACCATTGCGGCAGATGCTCCGATTTCTCATTCACCCATATATGTAAGAGAGGGTAGCATCATTCCTTTTGGTCCCGACGTGCAGTATGCCAATGAGAATAATTATGATAATCTCGAAATTGTGGTTTATCCCGGTAAGGATGCCGAGTTCCTCCTCTATGAGGATGAAGGCAACAACTACAACTACGAGAAAGGAAGGTATTCTACAATTCCCTTGAAATGGAATGACAAAGCAAAAAAACTGACCATCGGTAAACGATCCGGCTCTTTTGATGGAATGCCTGCTTCTCGTACATTTAATGTAAAAATTGCAGGTGACGACAATATCCGAAAGGTGACATATACCGGCAATCAGGTAGTTGTAAAATAAAAGCTCCATAATACCTATACAATCTCGAGGAGGGGGATTCAATCTGCTTGTACCCCCTCCTTGAGTATTTTTAATTAACAATCATTCAATGAATAAAATCATAAAGCACTTGCTGATATGTTGTTGTGCGTTAACAACAACGCTTTCAATTTCAGCAGAATCCTCTGTCACTATAGTCAATGACAGAGTCAGAAAACAACTCTTAGATGACAACTGGGCTTTTTCTCTTGTTCAGGATGACAAGGGAAACACCTTGGACGAATCATATTCAATCATAGACCTCCCGCATGACTGGAGTATACTTAATGATTTCAATTATGAAGCCTCCATGGGAAATGATGGCGGATATCTTCCGGCCGGCAAGGGTATATATAAAAAAACTCTGAATATAAAAAATCAAGATTATCGTCACATTCTATATCTTGAAGGGGCATACATGAATGCCCATGTTTTCGTGAATGACAGTCTTGCCGGTCATAGGCCCTATGGATATTCCTCAGTCATGTATGACATCACTCCTTATCTGAAAGAAGGGGACAATGACATAACCATAAAAGTTGACAACACCCAACAGGTAAACGCTCGATGGTATACCGGGTCAGGTATATACCGCCATGTATGGCTTCTAAATCTGCCTGAAACAGCCGTTGAACCATGGTCTCTCTATATAACCACTCCACGGGTTGAAACCGGAAATACTACTGTTAATGCTAAATTTGAAGTAACTGGACCTGTCAATGGCGTGAATGCCGTTGCAACAATCTATGACAAAAACGGCAAGGAGATTTATAATCAGCCTGTTAAATTCAACGGTCGTAATGCCGAGGTTACTTTTAACAAGGCCGCTCTTCTGTTATGGAGTCCTGAAACTCCCAATCTATATGCTATGAATATAACCCTTAAAAATAAGGAAGGCAATACTATTGATAGCGTTACGGAGAGTTTTGGAGCACGGAGCATTTCTTATTCTGCTGCAAACGGCTTCATTCTTAACGGCTCGCCGGTACTTATAACGGGGGCGTGCGTGCATAGCGACAATAGTCTGCTTGGTGCACGCAGCTATGACGCAGCCGAAAAACGCAAAGTCAAAATGTTAAAAGAGGCAGGCTTTAACGCTGTGCGTACAAGCCATAATCACCCGTCACCTGCATTTCTTGACGAATGCGACCGTCAGGGTCTTCTTGTTATTGACGAGGCTTTTGACGGATGGCGTGACGAAAAAAAACCTTTTGATTATTCAAAGCATATTGACCGGTGGTGGCAGAAAGACCTTGAATCACTGGTTAAGCGCGATCGAAATCATCCTTCGATTATCTGCTGGAGCATAGGCAATGAAGTTATCGAACGTAAAAAGATTGAAGTAGTAAAGACTGCCAAAAACATGGCAAATTTATGTCGTGAACTGGATCCGACGCGCCCTGTGACGAGTGCTCTGTGTGCTTGGGATCCGGAATGGGACATATATGACCCATTAGCTGCACAGCTTGATATAACTGGATACAACTATATGATACATATGTCTGAATCTGATCATCAACGAGTGCCCGAACGGATAATGTGGCAAACAGAGTCATATCCTCGCGACGCATTTGAAAACTGGGTGAGAGTAAACGACAATCCATATATTATCGGAGATTTCGTATGGACCGGCATTGATTATCTCGGTGAGGCTGGTATAGGTAAGTTTTATTACACTGGAGAAAATGACACAGAATTTTTCGTGAGCGGTCAATGGCCTATGCACGCTTCATTCTGTGGTGACATTGACTTAATCGGTGTAAGAAAACCGATTTCGCATTATCGTGAAATTCTTTATGGCAATACTCCATCGATTTATCTTGCCGTAAGGGAACCAGAAGGCTATTTCGGGAATATCAGAGAATCAATGTGGGGTACATATCCTACCTGGGAGAACTGGAATTGGGAAGGTTTTGAAGGTGAACCGATTGAAGTAGAGGTCATATCCACATATCCGGCTGTACGCCTCTATCTTGACAACGATATTGTTGGTGATATGCCTACTAATCGTGATACAAAATTTAAAGCCATATTCAAGGTCCCATATAAGAAGGGAACACTCAAAGCTATGGCTTTGGACAATAACGGGAATGAGATTGCAGAATCCAATTGCGTTAAATCTGCCGACAATCCATACTCAATCAGACTTACTATTGATAAGAATGCTCTGTCAGCCAATAATCAGGACCTTGTGTACGTGACCGCAGAAATAGTCGACCGTTATGGAAATTTTGTACCGCTTGCTGACAATGAAATTACATTTAAGGTTTCCGGCAATGGCACATTAGAAGCTACTGGCAGTGCTGATATAAAAGATTGCTCAGGATATCTTCATCCCACACGCAAAGCATGGAAAGGACGTGCTGCTGCAATCGTTAAGTCAACCGACAAGGCCGGAAAAATAGTCATCGAAGCAACATCTCCGCGACTAAAAAAAGCCATTGTAAAATTAAAGTCTGAATGATTATATAAATGATTGTAAATATATGAAACTATCACATGCAATAGTCTCATTAGTGCTATTTTACAATTGTAATGCTGAGGCCGGAGTTCCAGCTTATCAAGATGAATCACTGCCCTTAGATGTTCGTGTGGAAGATGCTATAAGCCGCATGACTTTGAATGAGAAGGTGGCAATGTGCCATGCTCAAGGTAAATTCTCATCATCCGGTGTACCACGTCTTGGTATTCCGGACCTATGGATGAGCGACGGCCCACATGGTGTAAGAGCAGAAATAAACTGGAACGATTGGAGTTCGAGCAACAGAACCAACGATTCGATAACTGCATTCCCGGCATTGACTGCATTGGCCGCTACATGGAATCCGGAACTTGCCGGAATGTATGGCAATGCTCTTGGTGAGGAGGCCGTATATCGCGAAAAAGATGTAATGCTTGGACCCGGCGTTAACATTTACCGTACTCCGATGAACGGTCGTAACTTTGAATACATGGGCGAAGACCCATATCTTGCTTCAGCCATGGTCGTGCCATATATAAAGGAAATGCAGAAAAATGGGGTTGCCGCTTGTGTCAAACATTATGCTCTCAACAATCAGGAGCTGTGGAGAGATCATATTGATGTGAATTTAAGTGACCGAGCATTATATGAAATCTATCTTCCTGCCTTTAAAGCCGCCATTGTAGATGGCGGCGCATGGAGCATCATGGGCGCATACAATAAAGTAAGAGGACAGCATGCGTGCCATAGCGAATTGCTGCTTAATGATATCCTGAAAAAAGAATGGAACTTTGACGGTGTAGTCATCACCGACTGGGGTGGTGCCCATGATACCCGTGAAGCTGCTTTGAATGGCCTTGACCTTGAAATGGGAACATATACAAATGGTCTGACTATTGAAAGCAAAGTCTCAACCGATTATTATTATCTCGCCGATCCTTATAAAGAACTGCTCAAAACCGGTGAATTGCCGATGATTACTCTTGATGACAAAGTAAGACGACTGTTGAGGCTCAATTTCCGCACGGCTGCCAATCGTGGCAAACCTTATGGTTCGATAGCCTCTCCGGAGCACTATGCCGTAGCGGAACTTATAGGGAATGAAAGCATCGTACTATTAAAAAACTCTCCCGTTTCAAAGACTAAGAAACCGCTATTGCCTTTGAAGTCTGATTCAAACATGAGAATTTTAGTTGTCGGCGAAAATGCTGTCCGCGACCTTACAGCCGGTGGCGGTTCATCAGAGCTTAAACCTAAAGATATTGTTTCTCCTCTCGAAGGGCTTAAATCTATGTATGGCGACCGTATTGAATTTGTCGAAGGATACCGTTCCGGCGCATCTATCTACGGACATGTCGAAGAAATTCCGACCAACGTGACAGACTCCCTACGTACCGAAGCGATTGCAAAAGCCAAAGAAAGTGACGTGGTAATAATTGTAGGAGGCCTGAATAAGAACCATCAACAGGATTGTGAGGCCGGTGACAGAATTACTTACGGACTCCCGTTCGGTCAACCCGAACTTATCGAAGGTATTGCAGAGGTAAATCCTAATGTTATTGTAGTCCTTTTAAGTGGCAACGCCGTTGAAATGCCTTGGATTGATAAAATCCCTGCAATTGTACAAGGATGGTACCTTGGTTCGATGGGCGGAAAATCCATTGCAAACGTGCTGTCGGGCAATGTTAATCCTTCAGGAAAACTCCCGTTCTCTTTCCCTGAAAGACTGGAAGACAACGCCGCTCACCATTATGGAGAAATGTCTTATCCCGGTAATTCTCAATCACAGGAATATCTTGAAGATATCTTTGTGGGTTATCGGTGGCATGACACCAAAAAGATTCCGGCTCTATTCCCATTCGGTTATGGTCTCAGCTATACAACGTTTGAGTATGGCAAACCGACTGTATCAGCAAAAGAGATGTCGGAAGACGGTACTATCACTATTACGATTCCAGTTACAAACACAGGCGATGTCGAGGGTAAAGAGATTGTTCAACTTTATATTCAGGATGAAAAATCTTCGCTTCCAAGACCATTAAAAGAATTGAAAGGTTTTAAGAAAGTAAATGTTTCACCAGGACATACAACTGATGTGACATTTACAATTACTCCTGATGACCTCAAATTTTTCGATGACACCAAGCATGAATGGATTGTGGAATCGGGCAAATTCAAAGCGATCATAGGAGCTTCTTCAACGGATATTCGCTCAACAGTGCAGTTCTCATACAAATAAAAAACTTCATGCAAGTAAAAAAAGGGGATGGTTCGCATCTTGGCGTAACCATCCCTTTTACTATATCATAAATATTCGTGATCCATACTGATTGACCGGCTCAGCTACCATCGACTTTTTATTGTCGGTAGCAGGAGCATCTTTCATGTTGACCGGCTTGTTCTCCTCGCCGTCCTGTTCCTCTTTCTTGGGAGCGAGGGCGGCGGTGATTTTGCGGTCGAGGGCGGCGAGGTCGGATTTGAGTCGTTTTAATTCGTCCTCTTTGCCCCACTGCTTGGCGACGATTGCTTCGAGCTGGGGAACGTCGGCTTTGAGTTTGGCTGTGCGTTCCTCGTACTGGACGATTATGCCGGGGATTTTCTCCAGTGCGTTGACGAAGTTCATGCAGGCGGCATGGGTGTCGGACATGGCGATAAAGCCGTTGTTGAACTTGTATTTGTAGTGGCCCTCCACAACAAAGCGGTTCTGGACTGACTCTTTGCCATCAACAACTGTGCGCTCCGAGATAATGCTGATGGGGAAGCCATAGACCTCTCCGATGCGCTTGTACTGACCGTGCGTGTCGGTTTTCATCGCCAACCCTTGCAGGTGGATACCCATATTCTGCTCGTCTCGGAGATTGCAGGTGTCGATAGTGAGATTGTTGACGGGGTTGCCGTCTTTATCACGCTGGACAACCGACGCATAGCGGGCGGCGTCCTCCTTCATTCGCTCAATGGCCGCCTCGTTGTTGGCAATGTCGTGGCTGATGGTCTGGAGCCTGAACTTGGAATCGGAAATGCCCTTGTTGTGGGCCTTACGCTCTGACTCCAATGCTGCGATACGTTTCTCCAACTTGGCTTTCTCCAGCAGGTCGGTGTTGCCCGACAGAATTGCCATATATTCCGAGAAGTTCATGCCGTTCTTTTCGTCCATTGCACCCTCGTCGATGGTTCTCGCTCCGAGTGCGCCGGATTTGAGCTGGTCGATGAATGTCGCCTTACAGTGAAGAAGATTGAACTTGTAGGAGTCCAAAGATTTTTCCACCGCATAGATGATTACATCCACCTTATTATCAGCGTATAACTTGGCAATCTCGTTGCCGGCTCTAACTGCCCGACCATCACGCTGTTGCAAATCACTTGGGCGCCAGGGTGTATCGAGGTGATGGACCGCGACACACCGCTGCTGTGCATTGACTCCGGTGCCCAACATTGTTGTCGAACCGAACAAAACTCTCACATCGCCACTGTTCATCGCCTCGATGACAGCCTTGCGGCTGCGCTCTGTCTTACACTCCTGAATGAAGCGTATCTCGTGCGCCGGAATACCGTAATCTTCAATCAGCTTGCGCTTGATTTCAGAATATACGTTCCATTCGCCCGGCTTGTAAGTCCCCAGATCACTGAAAACAAACTGTGTACCTTTTTGAGCATCGTATTTTCTGTAATACTCTGCTATCATCTTGGCGCAATGGCTCGCTTTGTTGTTCGGATCATCCTCCGCATTGGGGTCAATCATACGCATATCAAGAGCCATCTTGCGGGCATAGTCAGTGGCAATGAGCATCTTCGCCTTTTCCTCAGTTTCAGAAAGTGGGGCCCGTCCCAATATCGTGGCATCGCCACTCTCGGCAAACTTCATCAGTTTCTCGATGAAAGCCTCCTGCGCCGGTGTCGGCGGGATATTGTGAAGAATCTCGTTCTTCATCGGTCGGTCAACACCTACATCTTCAGCAGTGCGATAGTCGGTGATTTCGTTGTAGAAAGCGGCCAGCTCCGGCACCTTGATGAAGAACCTGAAGCGTTCCTTCGCCACTATATGATTTGTGACATTAAACTCAAAATCAGTAGTTTTCTTGGCGAAGATTGCAGCCCATGCATCGAAGCACCTGATCTCCTGTCTTTCAAGCTCATTCGGACGTAGATACTTGAACAGCAGGTACAATTCAGTAAGCGAATTACTGATTGTAGTACCCGACAGGAATGTCGCTCCTAAATCCTTACCTGTTCTCTCTTGAATGGTACGGATAGCGTAGAGAAGATTGAGCGCACGTTGTGAGCCTTCCGAGTTGCCTAAGCCCGCCACACGGTCATGTCGGGTGTTGAACATAAGGTTCTTGAACTGATGTGATTCGTCAATGAAAATGTGGTCGATGCCCATCTGCTTGAAGTCTACAACATTATCTCTGTTCTGATCCATCTGGTACTGAATGGTCGCAATCTTTGCAGTAAGGTTCTCCTTACGCTTGATAAGACCTTTCAGCATACCACGGCTTACGTCGTGTCCCTGCTGTTTCAGCACTTCGAGGTTTTCCTCTACCGTGTCAAACTCCGCCTGAAGGATTTGCTGTTGCATCTCCGGCGACTGCGGTATCTTGCCGAACTGGTCGTGCGACATTATCACACAGTCATAGTCGTTGTTCTTGATCTGGTTGAAGAACGCCACGCGGTTGTCGGCCTTGAAACTCTTTTCATCGGCAAACAAAATCCTTGCATTGGGATAGGCACTCTGATAGGTCATGGCTATCTCGGCAACATTGGCTTTAAGACCGATAATCATCGGTTTGTGAGCCAGCCCGAGACGCTTCATTTCATGCGCTGCAATGCACATTATCAGCGTTTTACCTGTTCCCACCTCATGATCGCACACGCCACCGCCGTTCTGTTTCAGCATCCATATACAGTCCATCTGTGACTGATAAATGGAGTGGATTCCATACCTGTCACCCAATAATTTCATATTGAGGTCAGGGAAGGTCTGGTGACTGCCGTCATACTGCGGACGGACGAAACAGTTGAACTTGTCA
>Ga0137307_100393_pt1 | contig 61016 bp, 67 predicted proteins | sample NAcewD2O_March_2_FD_97180 | JGI IMG/M metagenome (GOLD analysis project Ga0137307, IMG submission 97180) | Mouse cecal microbial communities from Vienna, Austria - N-Acetylglucosamine amended D2O_March | ecosystem: Host-associated > Mammals > Digestive system > Large intestine > Cecum | place... | reverse complement strand
GAAGGATTTCTTTCGGAAGCATCCGCTTATCAATCCCAAAACGTTTCTGGGGGATGCCGCTTTCGATTCCATCGAGATTTATAAATATCTGCTGCTGGAAGCATCCTTTGAAAAAGCGTATATTCCTCTGAAAAACAAACTCAAAGTCGAAGGGATTGATTACGCCGTAAATGATGACGGCATTCCCTGTTGTCCGCATGACGCTTCCCTTCCAATGAAACGGGAAGGGAGCAGATCTCATTTGCGCTGCGGCCTTCCAACCATGAAATTTGTCTGTCCCAAAATGAAATGGGAATGGGACGGCATCGCAAAGAAAACAAAACGTGTATGCCATTGTGACACTCCGTGTACGGCATCTTCCTGTGGAAGAATGATCTACATTTATCCAGAACAGAACCTTCGCGCTTATCCTGGAACAATCCGTGGCACCCGGGAATGGGATTCCACCTACAAAGTCAGAGTGAATGTTGAGAAATCCATCAACCACTTCAAAGACAGTTTTTGTGTTGCCGGCCGTAAAACTCAGAATGAAAAAACGCTTCATGCTGACCTGCTTCTCGCCGGGATTACCCAGCTTATCACTGTAATGGTGGCTGACAAACTGCACAGGCATCAATATATCCGCAGTCTAAAACCTCTGATCGCATAACCTCACATACCACATGCCATTTCGCAGGCAGATGTCCCTATCTGCTTTATTTTCATGTCTTAAAATCCGGTTACCCACATCCGCCTCCTGAAAATCCGGCATGACCGGATTTTTTCCCTGTTGGAATTAAGATTGCGAACTTGTTTCGCAATTACTTATCCATCTCTATCAAATTTTTTTCTTAGTGCGATTTCCGTGGGAAAAATTACAGATACAATCAGAACGATCTGAACGGCTTCTACAGCCGCTCCTGTATTTCCAATCACATCCCTGCTTTTGCCGAATAGAAATATCATGACGATGATGGACGGAACCAAAGAAACGAGACCGGAAATATACAATATTTTTCCGCTGTATTTATGGGCAAACTCCCAGGTATCATGGTTAATGGACGACATACGGGTCCGATATCCGAAAACAGAATTAATATTTTTTGGCACGCTGTTCATAAATAATTTTCCGAAACCAATCATTGATAAGGGACAAATCAAATCCATGATAAACATAAATAACCAGAATCTCATAATAACCTCCTTTGTAATAAGCCGATTTCTTGCTATATATTTTACCACATAACGGCTATGGATGCCAGTACACTAGGCATATTCTGAATTGTTGAAACTGTTTTAGCATATTGGAATAGTTCCATATTTATATTGACAAAATATATTGACTGAAATAGAATTAATGGTATTGTAAATAATGGTACATACAGCCAGTAATGAGGAGGAAATTCAAGATGAAGCATATTACAAACGATATTTATTATGCAGGCGTTAATGACCATGAGATTGATTTATTTGAAGGACAGTTTGATGTGCCAAACGGCATGGCGTATAACTCCTATGTGATCATGGATGAAAAGACTGCGGTTATGGATACGGTAGATATACATTTTGGTGAGGAATGGCTTCAGAATATTCAGGAAGTGTTAGGAGAGAGAAAGCCGGACTATCTGGTGGTACAGCATATGGAGCCGGACCATTCAGCGAATATTGTGAAGTTTCTGGAAGCTTATCCGGAAGCAGAGATTGTGGGAAATGCCAAGACATTCCAGATGATTTCTAATTTTTATGATCTGGAGCTGGAGGGGAAGAAGGTAACTGTGGCGAACAATGGAACCCTGTCCCTTGGAGTACATGAGCTTACCTTTGTCTTTGCGCCGATGGTACACTGGCCGGAGGTTATGGTTACCTATGACAGTAAGGATAAGGTGCTGTTCTCGGCAGACGGCTTCGGCAAATTCGGCGCATTGGATGTGGATGAAGCATGGGCCTGTGAGGCAAGACGGTATTATTTTGGTATTGTAGGAAAATACGGAGCACAGGTACAGGCTCTGCTGAAAAAGGCGGCGGCGCTTGATATACAGACGATCTGTCCGCTGCATGGCCCGGTTCTTACGGAGGATCTGGGATATTATCTGAACCTCTATGATATCTGGTCTTCTTACGGAGTAGAGACAGAGGGCGTTATGATTGCTTACAGCTCTGTATATGGCAATACGAAAAAAGCTGTGCAGCTTCTGGAAGAGAAGCTGAAGGAATTGGGATGCCCGCGGGTGGTAACTGCCGATCTTGCCAGGGAGGATATGGCTGAGTGTATTGAGGATGCATTCCGCCATGGTAAGCTGGTATTGGCGTCTGTTACCTACAACGGCGGTATTTTCCCGCATATGCATACATTTATCGAGGGATTAAAGGAGCGGGGCTTCCAGAACAGGACCATAGGACTGATGGAGAACGGCTCCTGGGCGCCGAACGCCGCCAAGACCATGAAGGCGATGCTGGAGGGCGGTAAAAAACTTACCTGGGTAGAACCTGTCGTAACAATCAAATCGGGAGTGAAAGAGGATACCGTTATGCAGATTGAAGCTCTTGCAAGAGAACTGTAGCTGGACAACGCATAAGTGAAGGAAGCCGCACATAGAATAGTCATAAAACTATGTGTGGCTTTTTTATGAGAGAAAAGAACAGCACATCCTGCGAAAAGAAATTTCTCGGCCATGTGTCGGATATGTCCGGAATGCCAAAGGATGTGATTATGGGTGCGCCGATTCTGACAGTTATGGGTCAGACAGAATTATTAGTAGAGAATTATAGAGGGATTCTGGAATATACGGAATGTATCATCCGTATTCAGACCAGAATCGGTCAGATCCGGATTTCTGGCAGGAACCTTATGATCGAGTATTATACCAATGATGAGATGAAGATTACAGGAAAGGTCACGGAGATTAAGTATGTAAATTAAAGGAGTGAAAGGCAGGTTGCTTTTATCCATATTTCGCTATATAAAAGGATATTTGAAAATAAGAGTCATCGGCTATTCGCCGGAACGGTTCCTAAATGCCTGCAGCCACCGCGGAATCTATATCTGGGGAATTACTCCGGTGCGCGGCTCCTATGATATGTATATTACCGTTTCAGGATTTCACAAACTGAAGCCTGTTATCCGGAAAACCGGGGCAAAAGTAGTGATCACAGAACGGATCGGACTTCCGTTTTATTTTTTCCGGTATCGGAAAAGGAAGGTTTTTTTTGCCGGGGCCGTACTCAGTATTGCGCTGATCTATTCTTTGTCTCTTTTTGTATGGAGCATTGATGTGAGAGGAAACCGGAAGTATACGGATGAGGCTCTGATCGCATTTCTGGAGGAGCGGGGCGTGGAGCATGGAATGCGGCTTTCACAGGTGGATTGTGACCGGATTGTAAAAGACATCCGGAAATCCTATGATGAGATCATATGGGTGTCTGCTTCGATTGAAGGATGCAGGCTGATTGTGCAGATTAAGGAGAACGAGGATTCGAAGGATGTGGCGGCTGCGGCCGGAGAGACGAAGGATGGAGCAGATACAGGACAGGGCTCAGATATTGTGGCGGACTTTGACGGCGTGATCACAACCATGATCGTCCGGCAGGGAATTCCCTGCGCAGCAGAGGGCCAGGAGGTAAAAAAGGGTGATGTTCTGGTTACCGGCGCAGTTCCGGTGGTGGATGATGCAGGGGAGACGACCGGCTATCAGTACCAGCAGTCTGACGCGGATATCCGGGCTCGGGTATCCATGGATTACCAGGACAGCTGTGATCTAAGCTATGAATCCAAGGAGTATCTTCATCAGGAAAAGGAGGTATTTTATCTGCAGGCCGGAAACCGGATATTCTGGCTGGGAAACAATAAAAATCCATTTCCGGACGCGGAAGAATTGACCATACAGAGCCGTTTGAAGCTTGGCAGATATTTCTATCTGCCTGTTTCCTGGGGAAGGAGGATCATATCTCCCTACCGTTCCACACAGGAAAAATACGATGAGAACCTGCTTCAGACTAAATTAACGGACGAATACCGTCGTTTTACGGATAATCTTGCGAAAAAAGGGGTAGAAATTATTGAGAATGATGTTAAAATATACACAGGGTCTGCGAAAGCAGAAGCAAAGGGAACTCTGACGGTGATTACGGATATCGGTACAGAGCGTCCAACCAGTTTTGTGGAGGATGTTACAGATGGGGATGATTGAGACTACGATAGATATTCCGGCTGTCCATCAGGCAAATGTATTTGGACAGTTTGATGCCTATGCAAAGAAGATAGAGCGGACGCTCCGGGTAACGCTGATCGCGCGGGACGATACGGTGAAGATACTGGGGGAGGAAATCTCGGCCATGAAGGCAAAGAGTGTTCTTACCCAGCTTGTGGAGCTCTCAAAGCGGGGAAACCAGATCCAGGAGCAGAATGTGGATTATACCCTTGCGCTGTCCATGGAGGACAGTGAGGGAAGGGTGTTAGAGATTGACGGCGATGTGATCTGCCATACCCTGCAGGGGAAGCCGATCAAGCCGAAGACCTTAGGACAGAAGAAATATGTGGATGCCATCCGAAAGCAGATGATTGTATTCGGTTTAGGGCCTGCGGGAACCGGAAAGACTTATCTTGCCATGGCTATGGCGATCACTGCATTTAAAAATAATGAGGTGGGGCGTATCATCCTTACCCGCCCGGCAATCGAAGCCGGGGAAAAGCTGGGATTTCTCCCTGGCGACTTACAGAGTAAGATAGATCCGTATCTCAGGCCGCTTTATGATGCTCTTTACCAGATTATGGGCGCAGAGAGTTTCTTAAAGAATTCCGAGCGCGGACTAATTGAGGTTGCGCCCCTTGCTTATATGAGAGGCCGGACGTTAGACAATGCGTTTATCATTCTGGATGAGGCGCAGAATACCACACCGGCTCAGATGAAGATGTTTCTTACCAGGATCGGTTTCGGCTCTAAGGTGGTGATCACCGGGGACTCTACCCAGAAGGATCTGCCTTCCGGCCAGATATCCGGTCTTGATACAGCCGTTTCCGTAGTGAAAAGTATTGAGGACATATCCATCTGCCGCCTGACCAGCAGGGATGTGGTAAGGCATCCGCTGGTACAGAAGATTGTAAAGGCATACGAAGAATATGAATCGAAGAAATCCCGCCGGGGCGAGCGGAAGAGAAGATGATATAAAGGAGACACGAAGGATGACGCTGTATTTTGAAGAAGAAGGGGAGGAAAGACTGTCTCTCCCCTGCGAGGAACTGGCGGCAGAGGCTGCTAAGGCGGTGCTTGCGGATGCCGGCTGTCCTTATGAAGCACAGGTAAATCTTCTGGTTACGGGAGACTCTGAGATTCATGAGATGAACCGGAGGTTCCGGGAGATTGACCGTCCAACGGATGTGCTGTCCTTTCCGATGGTTGAGTATGGTATTCCGGCAGATTTTGATTTTCTGGAGACAAGGAAGGACTGCTTTGACCCGGAAACAGGAGAGCTTGTTCTGGGAGACATTGTTATTTCAAGAGACAGGGTAATTTCTCAGGCAGAGGAATATGGACATTCCAAGAAAAGAGAATTTGCTTTCCTAATTGTCCATTCTATGTTACACTTAATAGGTTACGACCATATAAAAGAGGATGAACGGATTGTAATGGAAGAGAAGCAGAGGCAGCTGATGGACAGACTTGGGATTTTCAGGTGAGGGATTTGAACGACAGGAGTGTGCAGGGCATGCTTTTGTTTTTTCAGGATTCGATTGTGGAGTAGGATATGGCGAAGAAGAAGGATGGCGGTTTTTTGATGCAGGGAGCGATCCTTGCGGCGACTGCATTGATAACAAAGATTATTGGACTGGCTTACCGTATTCCGGTTACCAATATTATGGGTTCGGAGGGAAACGGGTATTACGGCATTGTATTTCAGGTGTATAACCTTGCCCTGATGCTTACCTCCTACAGCCTTCCCATGGCGGTTTCCAAGCTGGTGTCAGCCAGGATTTCCACAGGACAGTATAGAAATGCATACCGGGTGTACAAGGGCGCCATGACATTTGCGGTACTTACCGGAGGATTTGTGACGGCGGTTGTATTTTTCGGCGCCAGATTTATTGCGGCAGATATTATGAAGGTAGAGATGTCCGTATATGCACTGCGGGTGCTTGCGCCTTGTATCCTGATTGTGGCATTTCTCGGTGTGTTCCGGGGATTTTTTCAGGGCTTCGGCACGATGATGCCTACCGCATTTTCCCAGACTCTTGAACAGATCGTCAATGCGGCCGTCAGTATTGTTGGGGCTCTTGTGTTGTTGAAATTCGGACAGAGCATGGCATCCGGCGCAGATAAAAAGACCTACGGCGCCGCCTATGCGGCCGCGGGGGCAACTCTTGGAACCGTTGCAGGGGCTTTGGCTGCCCTGCTGTTTCTGCTGTTCGTATTTGGTACATACAAACGGGTATTGAAACGCCAGATGAGAAGAGACAGAGGACATAAAAGAGAGAGCTGGGGTTATATCTACAAGCTCCTTTTATTTACTATTGCGCCGGTTATTCTCAGCGCAACCGTATACAATATCAGCAATCTGCTGGATCAGGCAGTCTTTACGAATGTTATGGCGATTCAGGGAGTTCCGGAAAAGGAATATACGGAACTTCTGGGAATGTTCAGCGGGCAGTATGATACGATGACGAATATTCCATTAAGTGTAGCCAGTGCGCTGGCGGCCTCCTTTATGCCGAGTCTTGTCGCCGCGATCCAGACAGGAACCCGTAAGGAGATACACGGCAAGATCAATCTGGTAAGCCGCTTTAATATGATCATTGCGATTCCGTGTGCGGCAGGCTTTATTACACTTGCCCGTCCGATTCTGGATCTTTTGTACTTTACGCAGGATAATACGATTCCGGCGCTGCTTCTGCAGATCGGCGGAGTGTCTGTGGTGTTTTTCTGCTTGTCTACTGTGACCAATGCGGCGCTGCAGGGGCTGGACCACATGTCGAAGCCGGTAAAGAATGCTGCGATTTCGCTGGTGATCCATCTGATTGCACTGTATATTATGCTGGTTGCATTCAAATGGAGCATTTATTCCATTGTGGCCAGCAAGATTATATTTGCGGGAGCAATCTGTATCCTGAATGCAAGGGATCTGGAGTCTGTCTGCGGCTATGTGCAGGAAACAAGAAAAACCTTCGTGATCCCGATCATAGCTTCTGTGATCATGAGTTTATCTGCACTTCTGGTGCGCTTATTGTTTGAATTATTTGCCGGACCGCGCATTGCTGCAGTTGCGGCGCTCTTTACGGCAGTGATCGTATATTTTCTCTGCCTGATTTTATTAGGCGGAGTGACAGAACGGGAGCTTTTGATGGTGCCGAAGGGCGGGAGCATTGTCCGAATGCTGAAGAAGCTCCATCTGCTTTCTGCCAGAAGGTAGATTATAGGATTTTCATTGAATAAATTATGATTATCAGACCGATACTATACTAAAAAAGGAGATACCTTTATGAATGATAAAAAGTATAGTATCGGTTTTGTTATTATAGGATTGTCCATCCTCCTGCTTGTGTCCGGAGCTTATCAGCTCAACTTTCACGCTGTGGAGGAACGGGCAGAGGAAGAAAAGGTGCAGGATGCCGAAATCCGGGAACCGGAGGAAAGTATTGAGACAGAAGGCGGGGCAATGAAGAATTACTGCTACTATCTTCTAGAAAAAAATGGATATGTGGTTGTCTATTTGAGCGACAGGGAAACGATTTATGAGTATACAAGCATTGATGTGGAGACACTTCCGGTCACGGTCCAGAACGAGGTAAAAAATGGAAAATATATTGAAGATATTGAGGAACTATACGGATTTCTGGAAAACTACAGCAGCTAAAATCCTTGATTTTGGTTGCTTGTCTGTCCTATTTAGTGTAAGATGAGAAGATGACGGATGAGGAAAGGAACCAGTGCCGCTATGGATGAGAAGAAGATTGCAAGGATTAACGAGCTGTACCGCAAATCAAAGGCTGAAGGATTAAATGATACGGAGAAGAAGGAACAGCAGATACTAAGAAGGGAATATATTGATTCTGTGAAACGGAATCTTACGGCACAGCTGGATAGTATTTCCATTCAGGAAATGGATGGAAGTATTACCGAGCTGAGAAAAAAACATCAGGAAAAAAGGGGGAATTAGGGTGCAGGAATTACCAAAAGATCCTATGCTTCTTTTGAGTGTTGTGAACACGAAGCTTCGGGATTTTTATCCTTCTCTGGATGTGCTCTGTATGGAGATGGACGTGGATAAGGATATGTTAGTGGATAAACTGAAGGGTATTGATTACGAGTACGATGAACCCGGGAATCAGTTTGTTTAATATATTACATAAGGAAGAAAGTTAAGCAGATGTATAAGGAAATGGAATTAGATCATACAGGTTTAGAGTTGGATTTACCTGTGGAAGAAACGAAAAGACAGTATTTTTATATGGCGGTATGCAGAAAGTGGGTTGAAAATTTTGAGAAGCTGAACCACCGCCTGCCGAAGGCCTGTGTTGTGAACATGGGCTGTCAGATGAACGCCAGAGATTCTGAGAAGCTTGCGGGGATACTGGCGCAGGCCGGCTTTGAGGAGGAAGAGAAGGAAGAACAGGCTGATTTTGTGATTTTTAACACCTGTACTGTAAGAGAGAATGCAAACATGCGGGTATACGGACATCTGGGACAGCTGAGCCCTGTCAAGAAGAAGAGGCCGCATATGAAGATTGCCCTGTGCGGCTGTATGATGCAGGAGCCGGAGGTTGTAGAGAAGTTAAAGAAGAGCTACCGGTTTGTGAATTTGATATTTGGAACCCACAATATTTATAAGTTTGCAGAGCTTCTGGCGGCCTGTCTGGAATCAGACCGGATGATCATTGATGTCTGGAAGGATACGGATAAGATAGTTGAGGACCTTCCCAGTGAACGGAAATTCCCATTCAAATCCGGCGTCAATGTGATGTTTGGATGTAACAATTTCTGCAGCTATTGCATCGTGCCCTATGTGAGGGGACGGGAGCGGAGCCGGGAACCGGAAGCAATATTAAGGGAAATCAGACGGCTGGCTGCAGACGGCGTGGTAGAGATCATGCTGCTTGGACAGAATGTGAATTCCTATGGGAAGACTCTGGATAAGCCCTGTACCTTTGCAGAACTTCTTCAGATGATAGAGGAAATTGACGGGATCCGCCGGATCCGGTTTATGACCTCCCATCCGAAGGATCTGTCTGATGAGCTGATTGAGGTAATGAGAAATTCCCGGAAGATCTGCCGGCATCTTCACCTCCCCGTACAATCCGGAAGTACGGAGATTTTGAAGAAGATGAACCGGAGATATACCAAGGAGCAGTATCTGGAGCTGGTAAGAAAGCTCCGAGAGGCAGTGCCGGATATTTCCCTTACAACAGATATTATTGTGGGATTTCCCGGAGAAACAGAGGCAGATTTTGAGGAAACTCTGGATGTGGTGCGAAAGGTGCGCTATGACAGTGCTTTTACTTTTATTTACTCCAAACGGACAGGCACGCCCGCGGCTGCGATGGAAGCCCAGATTCCAAGGGGTGTGGTAAAACAGCGGTTTGACAGGCTGCTCACAGAGGTTCAGACCATATCGGCACAGGTATGTGCGGTACATACAGGAAAGGTAATGCCGGTGCTGGCAGAGTCGGTAAACGACCATGACCCGTCCCTCTTAACCGGCAGGCTCAGTAACAATCTGCTGGTACACTTCCCGGGAAAGGAAGAGATGATTGGAACCATCGTAGATGTAAAGCTCGAGGAATGCAGAGGTTTTTACTATCTGGGAAAGCAGGAATCCGTCCGCACAAAATTATAAATATTTCCACCCATATTTTTAAGTAAGAACGTCCAAACTATGTAGTACGAAGAAACATAGCGGGGGCGTTTTTATGATGAAAAAAATTGGCGAGTATTTATTTTTCTGGGCGGCAGGAGGTGCCCTTTATTATAGCTTTGAGGTTTTGTTCAGGGGATTTTCACACTGGTCCATGTTTGTGCTGGGCGGAATCTGCTTTGTGTTTTTCTTTGTGCAGGGAAAGAGCCTGAACTGGCAGGACCCCCTGTGGAGGCAGGTTCTGCGCTGCATGGTATTTGTAACCTCTATGGAATTTATTACGGGGATCATCGTAAACAAATGGCTGCATTATGCGGTGTGGGACTATAGCGGGATGCCGTTGCAGCTATTCGGGCAGATTTGTGTTCCCTTTATGGTCATTTTTTCCGGACTAAGCGTATTAGGAATCTGCCTGAGCGGTTATATGGGGTATTACCTGTTTGGAGAGGCGAAGCCGGAGTATCACGTTCTTTAGTTTTTCTGCTTTAAGGAAATGATAAAAAGTGTTATACTAACTATGTATGTCAAAAGATAAATGAAAGAGGAGAAAAAACGTGGCAGAATTAACACCAATGATGCAGAAATATATGGAGACCAAGCAAGAATATAAGGACTGCATTTTGTTTTACCGGCTGGGAGATTTTTATGAGATGTTTTTTGAGGATGCCGTCACTGCTTCCAAGGCGCTTGAGATTACCCTGACGAAAAAGAGCTGCGGCCTAAAAGAGCGGGCTCCCATGTGCGGAGTTCCCTACCATGCGGTTGATACCTATCTGAACCGTCTGGTTTCTAAGGGATATAAGGTGGCGATCTGTGAGCAGGTGGAGAATCCTGCTACAGCAAAAGGACTTGTAAAGCGGGAGGTTGTCCGGATTGTCACACCGGGAACGAATCTGAATACCCAGAGCCTGGATGAGTCTAAGAATAATTATATTATGTGTATTGCCTATATTGCTGACCGTTACGGCCTGTCTGTGGCGGATGTCACTACCGGAGAATATCTGGTTTCAGAGATATCGGACAGTGACAAATTATTTGATGAGCTTTATAAATTCATGCCCTCGGAGATCATATGCAACGAAGCCTTATATATGAGCGGGATGGATCTTCCGCATTTGAGGGAGGGACTTGGCATTGCTGTCTATGCGCTGGATGCGTGGTATTTTGACGATGCGCTTTGTGAGCGGGCTTTGAAGGAGCATTTTCATACCGGCTCCTTAGAGGCGCTGGGGCTGAAGGATTATGAGTGCGGGATGATAGGCGCAGGAGCGTTGCTGCAGTACCTGAAGGAGACTCAGAAGATTTCATTAAGCCACATGGCGAAGCTCACCAGATATGCGGCAGGAAAATATATGGTCTTAGACAGTGCGGCCAGACGGAATCTGGAGTTGTGCGAGACCCTGAGGGAGAAGCAGAAAAGAGGCTCCCTTCTATGGGTTCTGGATAAGACAAGGACTGCCATGGGAGCAAGGCTGCTCCGCAAATACATAGAACAGCCGCTGATTGATAAAGCGATGATCGAAGAGCGTCTGGAAGCGGTTGAAGAGCTTAAGGATCATGCGATTACCAGAGAAGAACTCAGGGAGTATCTGGCGCCGATTTATGATCTGGAACGGCTGGTGGGAAGGATTTCTTATCAGTCTGCCAATCCCAGGGATTTGATTTCCCTGAAAAATTCCATGGAGATGCTGCCGCCGGTCAAATATCTGCTGCAGAACAGGAAAAGCCAGCTGATCCAGAAAATCTGCGGAGAGCTGGATACGCTGGAGGATCTGTGCGGCCTGATCGGGAAGGCTGTCTGCGACGAACCGCCTCTTGCCATGAAGGAAGGCGGAATCATCCGGGAGGGCTATAATGAGGATGTGGATAAGCTAAGAGCCGCGAAGACCGAAGGAAAGAACTGGCTCGCAGAGCTTGAGGCTGAAGAGCGGGAGAAAACAGGAATCAAGAATTTAAGGATCCGCTACAATAAAGTATTTGGTTATTATCTGGAGGTCACCAATTCCTTCAAGGAACTGGTGCCTGATTACTATACGAGGAAGCAGACTCTGGCCAATGCAGAGCGTTATATTACGCCAAGACTTAAGGAACTGGAGGATACCATCCTTGGAGCGGAGGATAAGCTGTATGCGCTGGAATATGATCTGTATTGTGATGTAAGAGACCGGATCGGCAGCCAGATTGAAAGGATCCAGCAGACCGCCCATGTAGTTGCCCAGGCAGATGTACTGGCTTCCCTGGCGTTTGTGGCAGAGCGGGGGAATTATGTCCGCCCGAAGATAAATGAAAAAGGATTGATCAATATCCGGGATGGCCGGCATCCGGTAGTGGAGAAGATGATCCCCAACGATATGTTTATTTCCAACGACACCTATCTGGATGATAAAAAGAACCGTGTATCCATCATAACCGGGCCGAATATGGCTGGAAAATCTACCTATATGCGGCAGACCGCCCTGATCGTGCTGATGGCGCAGATCGGCTCCTTTGTTTCCGCTTCCCGTGCAGATATCGGCATTGTTGACCGGATTTTTACCCGGGTGGGGGCTTCCGACGATCTGGCTTCCGGACAGAGTACCTTTATGGTGGAGATGACCGAGGTTGCAAATATTCTGCGTAATGCAACCAGAAAGAGCCTCCTGATCTTGGATGAGATCGGCCGGGGAACCAGCACCTTTGACGGACTTTCCATTGCCTGGGCGGTAGTGGAACACATAAGCAATACGAAGCTTCTGGGAGCAAAGACACTATTTGCAACCCATTATCATGAACTGACGGAGCTGGAGGGCAAGATCGATAACGTGAATAACTACTGTATTGCAGTAAAGGAAAAGGGCGATGACATTGTTTTTCTAAGGAAGATTGTTAAGGGCGGCGCAGACAAGAGCTATGGTATCCAGGTGGCAAAGCTCGCAGGAGTACCGGAATCCGTAATCCAGCGGGCAAAGGAGATTGTGGAGGAGCTTCTGCATGCAGATATTACATCCAGAATTAAGGATATTGCAGTAAAGGGAAACCATGAACCGAAGATTAAGACAAAGAAGCTGGATGAAGTGGATCTGGCGCAGATTTCACTGTTTGATACAGTAAAGGATGACGATGTCTTGGAGGAATTAAAAAGCCTGGATATCAGCAATCTGACACCAATTGACGCATTGAATACGCTTTACCAGCTTCAGAACAAGCTGAAAAACAGGTGGTAAATGAACTATGGGAAAAATACAGGTACTTGACCAGATTACGATTGATAAGATTGCCGCCGGGGAGGTGATTGAGCGGCCTGCTTCTATTGTAAAGGAGCTGGCGGAAAATGCCATTGACGCAGGGGCGGGAGCTGTAACGGTAGAAATAAAAGACGGCGGTATCTCTTTTATCCGAATTACAGATAATGGCTGCGGTATTGAGAGGGACGATGTGAGAAATGCCTTTCTCCGGCACTCGACCAGCAAAATCCGCTCCGTGGATGATCTTACGGGGATCCGGTCGCTGGGATTTAGGGGGGAAGCTCTGTCGAGCATTGCTGCGGTATCTCAGGTAGAACTTATCACAAAGCCCAGGGAAGCTCCTTATGGAATTACCTACCGGATCGAGGGCGGAAGAGAAGTGTCTATGGATGAGACCGGTGCGCCGGACGGGACGACGTTTCTGATCCGCCAGCTTTTTTACAACACGCCGGCAAGAAAGAAATTCTTAAAAACAGCTATGACAGAGGCCGGCCATGTGGCAGACTTAGTGACCCGGCTTGCTCTTTCCCATCCGGAGATTTCCTTTCAGTTTACGGCCAATGGTCAATCGAAAATACATACCTCTGGAAATGGAAATCTTAAGGATATGATCTATCATATCTATGGGCGGGATATTGCCTCGCACCTGCTTCCGGTAGAGGCTTCCGGAGAACATCTCAGCTTAAGCGGCTATATCGGAGAGCCGGTTGTATCCAGAGGAAACCGCAATTTTGAAACCTATTTTATCAATGGGAGATATGTTAAAAGCAATATTGCCGCGAAAGCAATTGAGGATGCCTATAAGGATTTTACCATGCAGCATAAGTATCCCTTTACGGTACTTTATCTGACCGTACAGGGGGAGCTTTTGGATGTGAATGTACATCCCGCAAAAATGGAAGTGCGGTTTGGAAATCAGCAGGAGATTTATAATTTTATATACGAGGCATTGAAGAGAAGCCTGCACAAGGAGGAACTGATTCCCCATGTGGAGGTGCCGGAACTGCCAAAAATGGCAGAAGCCGCCTTACTTGCCGGTAAGGAAAGTCCCGTAGAGGCAAAAAAACAGAGCGCACTCCAAATCAGCAAAAACCGACAGCAGGATACGATCCAAAATAAACAGAGCGCACTCTGTGTCGGAAATGATTCTATTAAAAATACAAAAAATCCAGAAAACCTTGAAAAACAGGCGTTTTTCGACAAAAAACAGAGTGCGGTCGGTAAAAAGGATCTGGATTACTATATGGAGAAGATGCGGGAGCGGGTGACCGCCTATCACAGCCAGAGGAAAGCAGCTTTTCAGCAGTCCAGGCCAGATGAGGTACATTCTGCGGCTCGGGTAAAGGAAGAGCCTGTTCCGTATCGGACAGAGCAGCTGAATCTTTTTGAGGAGCGTCTGCTGGATAAAAAATCAGTAAAGGAGCACAAGGTCATCGGCCAGCTGTTTGAGACCTATTGGCTGGTGGAATTCCGAGAGAATCTTTATATTATCGACCAGCATGCGGCTCATGAACGGATTCTCTATGAGAAAACCCTTAAGGGAATGAGGAATCGGGATTATACCTCGCAGAATATCAGTCCGCCCATCATACTGGAATTGTCTATGAAGGAAGCGGAGCTTCTGAATACCCATATGGACCGGTTTCAGCGGATTGGATTTGAGATTGAGAATTTCGGGCCGGATTCCTATGCGGTGTGTGCGGTTCCGGACAATTTGTTCGGAGTTGCAAAAAAAGAACTTCTTATAGAGATGATTGACAGTTTGTCTGATGAGATTTATACTGGACTGACGCCGGATGTCATTGATGAGAAGATTGCTTCGATGTCCTGCAAGGCGGCAGTAAAGGGAAATATGCGGCTTTCTGCCGCGGAGGCGGATGCTTTGATCACGGAGCTTCTTAGGTTAGAGAATCCCTACCACTGTCCTCACGGCAGACCGACAATTATATCCATGACAAAACGGGAACTGGAAAAGAAATTTAAGCGGATTGTGTAAAGGAGCTTTCGATATGAAACAGCCACTGATTGTATTAACCGGCCCCACAGCCGTGGGAAAGACCAAAGCCTCCATTGGTCTTGCAAAAGAAATCGGCGGAGAGATTATTTCGGCGGATTCCATGCAGGTGTATCAGTATATGGATATTGGTTCTGCCAAAATCCGCCCGGAGGAAATGGATGGGGTTCCTCATTATCTGGTGGACGCCCTGAAGCCGGACGAGGAATTCCATGTGGTCCGATTTCAACAGATGGCAAAGGAAGCTATGAAGCAGATTTATGCAGACGGGCATATTCCCATACTTACAGGGGGAACCGGCTTCTATATTCAGGCAGTGCTTTATGATATTGACTTTACAGAGAATAAGGGAGAGCCGGAGTACCGGAGGGAACTAGAAGAATATGCTAATAAGCACGGAGCAGAGCTGCTCCATGAAAGGCTCCGGAACGTAGATGCGAGGGCGGCAGAGGAAATCCACGCCAAAAATATAAAGCGTGTGATCCGCGCGCTGGAATACCATCATCTGACCGGAGAGTGCATTTCCGCTCATAATGAGGCGCAGAGGGCGAAGGAATCACCCTATGAATTTCGGTATTTTGTGTTAAATGACGAGAGAAGCCGGCTCTATGAACGGATCGATGACCGGGTGGATGAGATGATGGCGGATGGGCTTCTGCAGGAAGTAGAAGCGCTGAAAAAGCGAGGGTATACCAGAGATCTGGTATCTATGCAGGGACTTGGCTACAAGGAGCTGCTGGCTTATCTGGAGGGGGAGATTACACTTGAGGAAGCAGTGTATCAGATCAAGCGGAATACCAGGCATTTTGCCAAGCGGCAGCTGACATGGTTCAAAAGAGAAAAGGATGTCATTTGGATAGATAAAAGTACTTATGGCTATGATGAAGCAGCTGTTCTGGATGCAATGAAGGCTCAGATTCCTTTCGCATAAGGAAATCTTGGCAGGCAGGATTCATATTTTATTAGATAAGGGGAGAAGCATATGTTGAGAAGATTGTTTGGAGGGTCCAGATTTTTAAAGAAGCTGAACCCGCTGCTGGAGCTGTATTCTTACAGCAGGGATACAGAGAAGACGTATTTGGAGCTTTTGGCGCTAAAGCCTCTCGCAAAGACGAAGGGGGAACGGGCGCTTTTTGAATTAAACCGGGCGGCCCTGCTCTATGATATGGGGAAGCTTAAGGAGGCCGCTGACGTGGTCAGGGAAATACCTCCCCTGAATCCGGAGATGGATTCTAAAACTGCGGAATTAAAAACGAAAATCAGAACTGCAATGAACGAAGGAGAATATAGATAAGATGTCGTCAATTACAGAAATGTATGAACAGATGGGAATCCGTTCTTCGGTCTGGAAGCTTGGAAAACAAATGGAAGAAAAGCTGTCAGAACGGTTCCGGGAAATAGATGAAAGGGCAGAGTATAACCAGATGAAGGTCATTGCCGCCATGCAGAAAAACCGGGTCAGCGAGGCATGCTTCCACTATGCAAGCGGTTATGGCTACGACGATTTGGGAAGAGACACACTGGAAAAGGTGTATGCGGATGTATTTCACACGGAGGCGGCTCTGGTACGCCCCCAGATTACCTGCGGAACCCACGCCCTCGCCCTTGCATTGTCCGCGAACCTAAGGCCCGGGGATGAGCTTGTATCTGCGGCGGGAAAGCCGTATGATACGCTGGAGGAGGTAATCGGAATACGGCCTTCCAAGGGCTCCCTTGCAGAATACGGCATTACCTATTCCCAGGTGGAGCTTCTGGAGGACGGAAGCTTTGATTATGAAGGGATTGCCCGCGCGGTTACGGATAAAACAAAACTGGTTGCGATCCAGCGCTCTAAGGGCTATCAGACAAGACCCAGCTTTTCCGTATCCCAGATTGGGGAAGCTGTTGCATTCGTAAAGCGCCTCAAGCCGGATGTGATCTGTATGGTGGATAACTGCTACGGGGAATTTGTGGAAACCATAGAGCCCAGCGATGTGGGTGCGGATTTAGTGGTCGGTTCATTGATCAAGAATCCCGGCGGCGGACTAGCCCCGATCGGCGGCTATATTGCCGGAAAAGAGGAGCTGATTGAAAACTGCGGTTACCGGCTTACCTCGCCGGGACTCGGCAGAGAGGTGGGAGCTTCCCTCGGGGTGATGCAGTCCTTCTATCAGGGGCTGTTCCTTGCACCTGTAGTAACAGCAAGTGCGCTCAAAGGCGCTGTCTTTGCCGCAAATATCTATGAAGCCTTTGGATACCCGGTGATACCGGACGGCTCGGAAAACCGCCATGATATCATTCAGGCGGTGGAATTTGGAAAGCCGGAGGCTGTGGCCGCCTTCTGCCGGGGAATCCAGGCAGCGGCGCCGGTGGATTCCTATGTGACGCCGGAGCCTTGGGCAATGCCCGGCTATGACAGCGACGTGATCATGGCCGCAGGCGCGTTTGTGCAGGGCTCCTCTATTGAGCTTAGCGCAGACGGGCCGATGAAACCGCCTTATGCGGTTTATTTTCAGGGAGGACTCACCTGGCCGCATGCGAAGCTGGGAATTCTGATGTCTTTGGAATATCTTGTAAGAGAGGGAATTGTAACGCTTGAATGATTCGAGGGAGTTTAAGGGTAAGAGCTGGCATGGGAGAAGAAATATGCGGGAAATTGTGATAATCGGCGGCGGAGCTTCAGGCATGGCGGCCGCCATTGCGGCCGCCCGGACAGGGGCTTTGGTAACGGTGCTGGAGCATAATGAGATTCTGGGAAAGAAAATTCTCTCTACGGGAAATGGACGCTGCAACTTGACGAATCTGAACTTGAAATGTGAAGATTACCGAGGGGATGACCCGGCATTTATCGGAGAATTTCTCAAGGGCTTTGATGCTCCTGCGGCGCTTGAATTTTTTTCTTCTGCCGGGATTTATACGAAATGCCGCGGGGACTATGTGTACCCCTTATGTGATCAGGCCTCGGCGGTGCGGGAGGCTTTGGTGACGGAGCTGGAAATGCTTGGAGTTAAGGTCAGGACAGGCTGCCATGCAGACAGAATCCATCAGGATAAGGACGGTTTTTTGATTTCCTGCAGAGATGAAGAAGTTCCATACAGGGCTTCTAGAGTGATTCTTGCGGCAGGAAGCAGAGCTTCCCAAATTTCAGGAAGCGGCGGCAGCGGATATGCGCTGGCAGAGAGTATGGGACATTCCCTGTCCCCGGTTGTTCCGGCGCTTGTACAGCTTGTTTCGCCTAAAAAATGCTTTAAAAAGCTTGCCGGTGTCCGTCTTACAGCCGGAATAGTTTTATACGTAAATGGAAAAATAACATCGGAAGACACAGGGGAATTGCAGCTTACGGATTACGGCATTTCAGGAATCCCTGTTTTTCAGGTGAGCCGGTATGCGGCGAAGGCGCTGCATAGAAAGCAGACTGTTCTGACGGAGATTGATTTTATTCCGCAGTTGAGCTTTAAGGAGCTGGAGCAAGAGCTGAGGGCGAGACAGGACCGCTGTGGAGAATATGTAGCGGCACAGCTTTTGAATACGTTATTTCCCTCTAAGCTGATCCCTGTTCTTTTGACTGAGGCCGGGATCGACAGACAGCTGCGAGCCGGAAAGCTCTCAAAAGAAAAACTGAAAAAGCTTGTTAAGATCTGCAAATGTTTTGAGGTGCCTGTGTCTGAGACGAAGCCTTTTTCCAAGGCGCAGATATGTGCAGGAGGAGTACGGACTTCGCAGATCTGTCCGGAGACTATGGAGTCGAAGCTGGTCAAGGGGCTTTATATAACCGGAGAGCTTCTGGATGTAGACGGAATCTGCGGCGGATATAATCTGCACTTTGCATGGGGCTCCGGCAGTAAGGCCGGGACGCATGCGGCAGGATCTATCCGGGCATAATAGGCGGCATTGCAGAATGGACGGCATGATAAGCGGTCCTGTATGGAATAAGGAGACAATATGATTCGGATCAGACAGCTGAAATTAAGAATAGAACATACAGAAGATGAGCTTCGGAATAAGATCTGCCGCAGCCTGCGCATCCGGGAGGATGAACTGCATTCCTATAAGATACGCAGGCAGTCGCTGGATGCAAGGAAAAAACCGGAGCTGTATTATATTTATACGATAGATGCATGTGTTTCCGGGGAAAAGAAACTTCTGCGGAGAAATAAGAATAAGGATGTACAGAAGTCTGGTCATCAGCCATATGCATATCCTGCCTGCGGGGAAGAACCTATGGGGGAGAGGCCTGTTGTAATCGGATGCGGGCCTGCCGGTATGTTCTGCGGGCTGGCGCTGGCCGAGCTCGGTTTCCGGCCGGTTCTTCTGGAACGGGGAAGCGCAGTAGAAGAGCGGCTGAAGGATGTGCAGGATTTTTGGGATACCGGAATTTTGAAGCCGGATTCTAACGTGCAATTCGGAGAGGGCGGCGCGGGAACCTTTTCCGATGGAAAATTAAATACACTGGTAAAGGATACGGCAGGGAGAAACTATAAGGTACTGGAGGTCTTTGTAGAGCATGGGGCGCCGGAGGATATTCTATATGTGAGTAAACCTCATATCGGCACAGACATCCTGACGGACGTGGTAAAAAGCATGCGCCTTAAGATCATCAGGCTGGGCGGTGAAATCCGGTTCCACAGCCAGGTGACGGATTTGGAAATAGATGAAGAGGGGCTTAGCGGCCTGAGGGTAAGAAATACCGAAACAGGAGCGGAGCAGCTTTTAAAGACGCGGACGGCAGTAGCTGCCATCGGACATAGTGCCAGAGACACCTTCCGGATGCTTCATGAACGGGGGCTCTATATGGAAGCAAAGGCCTTTGCCGCGGGGATCCGCATAGAGCATCCGCAGGAAATGATCGATCTGGTGCAGTATGGACGGAAAAGAGAGGGCGGTTTACCTGCGGCTTCGTATAAGCTGACGGAGAATCTGGCGGACGGCAGAAGTGTCTATACCTTCTGTATGTGTCCCGGCGGCTATGTGGTCAATGCCTCCTCGGAGGAGGGGCATCTGGCGGTGAACGGTATGAGTTATCGCAGCCGGATGGGCGGAAATGCCAACAGTGCCGTAATCGTAACCGTGCGGCCGGAGGACTATCCGGGGGATGGCCCCCTTGCCGGGATTGCATTTCAGCGGATGTTAGAGCAGAAGGCTTACCAGGCAGGAAAAGGAAAGATTCCGGTACAGCTGTTTGGAGATTTTTGTAAAAACAGAACATCAGACAGACTGGGAGAAATCCAGCCGGCCATGAAGGGCGGATTTACGCTTTCTAATGTAAGGGAGATTTTCCCGGAGGAGCTTTCCCGCTGCCTTGAGCAGGGGATCCTTGCTTTTGATAAGAAGCTCCCGGGCTTTGCCAGAAAGGACGCGGTAGTGTCCGGAGCGGAAAGCCGTAGCTCATCTCCGGTCAGGATTCGAAGGGATGAGGCCATGCAGGGCAGTATACCGGGAATCTATCCTTGCGGGGAGGGAGCCGGTTATGCCGGAGGAATTACCTCCGCCGCCATGGACGGCCTGAAAATTGCGGAGGCAGTCGTCAAAAGATACCGTCCATTCGACAAGGACTGAGACGTATTAAGAAATTTTTAATTGTATAAGTCTATACACATTTTACCAAATGTGTTAAAATATACAGAGTTTTTAGGAACAAACCGAGATATGAGGAGGGGTACATATGAAGGGAACAAAAGGAAAAAACTCCTGGGCTTTATTTCTGCTTATTCTGGCAGGCCTGGTTCTTGGCGGATTTATCGGAACACTTACCGACGGCATATCCGTATTGAGCTGGCTGAATTATGGACAGACATTCGGCCTGGAGGAGCCGATTGTATTGAATCTGGGAATAGTGGCAATTACGTTTGCGCTTACGATTAAGATTACAATATCAAGCATAATCGGTATTGTCCTTGCAATTATTATTTACCGCTTCATATAATTTCTTGTCTTTGGGGGAGCATCATAAAAATCTACAAAAGATATGAGTCAAACGAACACCATGAAAACATTACCAGAATTGGAGCGCCCCTACGAGAAATGCGAGCGTCTGGGTGCAGGGAGCCTGTCGGATGCAGAGCTCCTTGCAGTGCTTCTTCGTACCGGGAGCCGGGGAGAGAATGTCCTCGACCTTTCCAGAAGGATCCTCTACTATGCCGGGGAGGACGGGATTCTTGGAATCCATCATTTCACCATTGAGAGGCTGAAGAGGATGAAGGGGATCGGACGGGTCAAGGCAGTCCAGATGGTCTGCATCTCCGAGTTCGCCAAACGCCTGGCTAAGGCGAGGGCATGTGAGATGCTGCAGTTTACATGTCCGGCCTCCATAGCGAAATATTATATGGAAGATATGCGGCATGAACGGCAGGAGGTTATGAAGCTGCTGATGCTGAATTCCAAGTCCCGGCTGATCGGTGAATCAGATATATCAAAGGGCACGGTAAATGCCTCTTTGATCACACCGAGAGAATTATTTATAGAAGCATTACAGAAAAATGCTGTCTCGATCATTATCCTGCACAACCATCCCAGCGGCGATCCGTCTCCCAGCAGGGAAGACAGGCTGATTACTGAACGGATCCGGCAGGCGGGAGATTTGATCGGAATTGAGCTGTTAGATCATATCGTGATTGGCAATAATTGTTATATCAGTTTTTCGGAGCAGGGACTGCTTGCATGAAAGGACAGTGACGATGGCAAGAAATATATACGGCCTGGATTTGGGCTCTTATGAGATTAAAGTATATGATAAAAAATTAGATACCATTTGGAAAGAAAAAACTGCAATTGCAATTTCGGATAACCATGAGATTTTTGCAGTGGGGGATCAGGCCTACGAGATGTATGAAAAGACCCCGCCGAATATTCAGGTAATGTTTCCGATGAAAGAGGGCGTTATCTCCAGATTTAATGATATGCAGTTCCTTCTGCAGAATCTGCTGAAAAAGGAACGTCACTTTGCAAGAGGCTCCGAATATGTAATTGCGGTTCCTACGGATGTGACAGAGGTGGAGAAAAAGGCTTTTTTTGACCTTGTGATCCACTCTACGGCCAGAGCTAAAGAGGTGAATATTGTTGAGCGGGGTATCGCAGATGCCATCGGCATGAATCTGGATGCTCAGAATACAAAGGGACTTTTTATTGTGAACTTTGGCGGAGAAACCACAGAATTATCCATTATCGCCGGGGGAGGCCTGGTTTTAAACCGCCTTTTGAAACTTGGCGGGGTAACCTTTGACCAGCATGTTGCTCAGCTTGTCCGGTACAACCATGACTTCCTGATCGGGCGTCTGACTTCCGAGATCCTGCGCAAGCGTTTCGGCGTGTTCAGTGAAGATAATAATGCGGTCCTGACGGTCTCCGGAAGGGATCTGATCACCGGCGTTCCCCAGCGCAGGGAAATTTCTATTAATCTGGTCCGGGCGGCGATCAAGGAGCCTTTGGAGCAGTGTGTAGAGGCAATCCAGTCTCTCATGGACCGTACCCCGTCAGAAATCCGTAAGGCTGTCCGGAGGAATGGGATTTTTCTGACAGGAGGCGTTGCCAACCTTCCGGGCCTTGAGCTGTATCTGGAGGAGATGACCGGGTTCCGTGTCCGTACCGCCATAGATCCGGATATCTGTGCAGTAACAGGTCTGAAGATGATCATTGAGTCAAAAGAGCTGAAAAAACTTGCTTATTCAATGCTTGAGGAAAATTATAGGTGGATGAGATAACATGAAGATCAAGAATCAAAATAGGATTCCAAGTAAATATATATTATTGATTCTGATTATTGTCTGCGGAGTACTTCTGGGAGCTGAACAGTTTACAGGCGGCAGGGGTCCCCTGCGTCTGGCTGCCAGCTATACAGTCATACCCATGCAGAACGGAATCAGCTCCATAGGAAGATGGATGGGAGATCTGACGGATAATTTTAAGACGCTGGATGAATTGAAGAAGGAAAATGAAGCCCTGCAGTCCAAACTGGACGATATGACGATTGACAATACCAGGCTCCGGCAGGAGCAGTATGAGCTGGAACGCCTGCAGGAGCTTTACAAGCTGGATCAGAATTATGCGGATTATGAAAAGGTTGGAGCCCATGTGATTGCCAATAACGGCACAAACTGGTTTAACTCCTTTACGATAGATAAGGGAAGCGCGGACGGCATTAAGGCTGATATGAACGTTCTTGCCGGAAGCGGCCTGGTGGGAATCGTGACAGAGGTGGGTCCGAATTATGCACAGGTACGGGCGGTGATCGATGATGAAAGCAGCATCAGCGCTATGGTATTATCCACTTCGGATCTGTGTATGGTGAGAGGCGATTTAAAGCTTATGAGTGACGGCCGGATCCGGTTTGAGAAGCTTCCCAACAATGATAATAAGATTGAGGTGGGTGAACAGGTAGTAACCTCCCATATCAGTTCTAAATTCCTACAGGGAATTTTTATCGGATATATCAGTGAGATCGAAGTGGATTCCAATAATCTGACCCGCTCAGGTTATATTACGCCGGCCGTGGATTTCAATAACCTTCAGGAGGTATTGGTTATCACCTCTACAAAACAGGATCTGCTTAACAGCAGTGAGGAAGGAAAGGAAGAATAGCATGAAGCGCAGGATTGTCACGATTATTTTTATAGCGGCCGCCTTTCTTCTGCAGTCAACCGTATTTGGAAGGCTTACCTTTGCGGATGTCCGGCCGAATCTGATGATTGTGGTTACGGCTTCCTTTGGATTCATGCGGGGAGAAAACGGCGGTATGGCTGTAGGGTTTATAAGCGGTCTTTTTATGGATCTGTTCTGGGGAGGGCTGCTTGGGTTTTACACACTGATCTATACTGTGATCGGTTACCTGAACGGTACATTCCACAGGATGTTTTTCGATGATGACATCAAATTTCCTCTGGTATTGATCGGCATCAGCGATCTGGTCTATAGCTCTGTCGGGTATCTGTGCCTGTTCATGCTTCAGGGAAAATTTATTTTTTCCTATTTTTTGGGGCACGTCATGCTCCCCGAACTGGTATATACGATTCTGGCCACGCTGGTTTTGTATCAGGTAATTCTTCATGTGAACCGTAGATTAGAGGCGGAAGAACAAAGGAGTGCAAGTAGATTTGTATAGTTTATGGGAACGGCTGCGCAATGCCGCCGCTGAATATTTCAGAACAAGGGTCTATGTGGTAATGACGATATTCTGTATTTTGTCCGCTGTTTTAGTGGCGCGGCTTTTTCATCTCCAGATTGTAAGCGGACAGCAGTATCTGGATGATTATAAGCTGCAGATTCAGAAGACGCGTACGATCCAGGGAACCAGAGGCAATATTTATGACAGGAACGGAAACCTTCTTGCTTATAATGAACTTGCCTATTCCGTAACGATCGAGGATAACTACAATGAGACAGAAGATAAGAATGTCGAATTAAATAAAGAGATACAGAAAATCATCCAAATAGTAGAAGAAAACGGAGATTCTGTTATTCATGATTTCAGTATTATGCTTGATAATGGCGAGTACAAATTTACCATGGAAAATGAAACCCAGAGGCTTAGATTTGTTGCCGATGTCTATGGACAGGCTTCCATTGATAAGCTGACGGATGAGCAGCGGGAGCAGTCTGCCGCAGATATTATCCACTATCTCTGCAGCGACGAGCAGTACGGCTACGGAATTGATGAGAGCGCCTTTGAAAAAGCAGAAGTTTTAAAGCTGGTTACCATCCGCTATGCAATCGGGTTGAACCGTTTCCAGAAGTTTATCCCGGTAACCGTTGCGGAGGATGTGAGCGATGAGACGGTCGCCGCAGTCATGGAAACTTTAGACGAGCTTCCGGGCGTTGAAATTGCCGAGGATTCTTTGCGGCGGTATACAGACAGCAAATATTTTGCCAATATTATCGGATATACTGGACAGATTTCTCAGGACGAGTATGATTCACTGAGCGCGGCAGACCAGAAACGGTATGCCTTGACAGACACGGTCGGAAAATCCGGCTTAGAGCAGGTAATGGACAGTGAGCTGCAGGGGGAGAAGGGAGAGGTACGCCTGTATGTAAACAGCGTAGGCAGGGTCATTGAATCTTCCTCTGTGAAAAAATCCAGTGCCGGGAAGGATCTGTATCTTACGATAGATGCCGGACTGCAGAAGGCGGCTTATGATATGCTGGAGCAGGAGCTTGCAGGCATCCTGCTGGCAAAGATGTCGGATGTCTTAGATTATGACCGTTCTCAGTGTAAGGATGCGGCGGATGTGGTCGTGGCAAGCGGAGATATGTATTATCAGTTTATTGGAAATGATCTGATCGATATGGATCATTTTTCGGCGGAAGGAGCAGGCAGGGCAGAACAGAGCGTAGCCGCCTCCTTTGCAGAATACAAACAGGCGGTATTGGAACAGCTGAGAAATGTAATGACGGATCCGAATGCTCCGCTTTACACCGATTTAGAACGGGAACAGCAGGCATATCAGTCCTATATTGTAAATGATATTTTAACTGGAAACGGAGTTCTGATGCAGGATGCCATTGATACCTCTGATGCTGTCTATAAGCAGTGGAGGGAAGATGAAACGATTAATATCTACTCATATTTGAATTATGCTATCTCCCAGAACTGGATCAATGCATCCAGACTTCAGGATTATATTCAGGGAGACGGCATCTATTCGGACGCATCTGAAGTATATGCGGCGATGGTTTCTTATGTACAGGACAAGCTTCAAAGTGATAATGCCTTTGCGAAGCTGATCTACCGTTATATGATTAAGGCAGGAAGAGTCACTGGCAGGGAAATTGCTATGATACTTTATGAGCAGGAAATGCTCCCCTTTGATGAGGGGCAGTACAATGCGTTGGATGCAGGAAGCCTGGGAGCTTATGATTTTATCCGGGGTAAGATTGAGACACTGGATATCACTCCCGGCCAGCTTGGACTAGAGCCCTGTACCGGCTCCGTAGTCATTACAGACCCGAATAACGGAAGCCTTCTGGCCTGTGTGTCCTATCCGGGATATGATAATAACCGGCTTGCAAACTCCATGGACAGTGTGTATTATAATCACCTTGTAACAGCTTCTTCCCGTCCGTTTTACAACAATGCTACACAGGAAAAGACTGCTCCCGGTTCTACCTATAAGCCTTTGGCGGCCATTGCAGGCCTTACCGAGGGCGTGATATCCGAAGGCACATACATTAACTGCGACGGTGTTTATGACAGTGTGGAGCCGAATGTCCGATGCTGGGTATATCCTGGTGCGCATGAAACGCAGAATATTGTGGGCGCTCTTACCCATTCCTGCAATGTCTTTTTCTGCGAACTCGGCCTGAGGCTGGGGCTGGATAATCCATCGGAAGAAGAAAGATTTGACGAGAATGGCAATCCGGTACCCAGAAATTATTCCAGCAGCCAGGGATTGGATAAACTTGCGGATTATGCGGTAAGATTCGGTCTTGATTCTGTTTCAGGAATTGAGATCCCGGAGACAGATCCGCAGATATCGGATGAGGACTCTGTCCGTTCTTCCATGGGGCAGGGAACCAATAATTATACGACCAGTCAGCTTGCCAGATATATTTCCGCGGTTGCTAATAAAGGAACCGTATATGATCTGACGCTCATAGACCGTATTGAGACGGTTGACGGTACTGTAACCATGAAACAGGAACCAAAGATAAAGAACACCGTAGAGGGAATTTCACAAAATACATGGGATCTGGTCCATGCGGGAATGCGGGGAGTTGTGGAAAACAACTATACCGTATTTGGAAAGCTGAACAACAGCGAGATCCAGTTATCCGGAAAGACAGGAACCGCACAGCAGAGTACATCACATCCTGACCATGGATTATTTGTGGGATTCGCACCGAGCAATAATCCTGAACTGGCAATGGCAGTCCGTATTGCAAACGGGTACAGCTCTACATTTGCCGCAGAAGTCGGAAATGATGTTATGGAATACTATTATGGAATTACAGATCCGGCAGAATTGATCACCGGAACTGCAAACAAGATTACTGTGTCAACGCACAGCGATTAATCAGATTCGATAACGGGAAGAGCAGGAGGATTGTTATGGGCGAGGTTATTGTTATTACTTCAGGAAAAGGCGGGGTCGGCAAGACGACTACCACTGCAAATATCGGGGCAGGTCTTTCACAGTTAGATAAAAAAGTTGTGATCATCGATACCGATCTGGGTCTTAGGAATCTGGATGTGGTTATGGGGCTTGAGAATCTTATTGTTTATAATCTGGTAGATGTAGTAGAGGGAAAATGCAGGCTGAAGCAGGCATTGATCAGGGACAGGCGGTATGAAAACCTGTATCTGCTTCCCTCTGCCCAGACCAAGGATAAAACCGCCGTGTCTCCAGGACAGATGAAGAAGCTGACAGGCGAGCTTAGAGAGGAATATGATTATGTGCTGCTTGACTGTCCGGCAGGGATCGAGCAGGGTTTTCAGAACGCGATCGCAGGAGCAGACCGGGCATTTGTAGTAACTACACCAGAGGTTTCGGCAATCCGGGATGCAGACCGGATCATCGGCCTGTTAGAATCCAATAATCTGAAAAAAATGGAGCTGATCGTAAACCGGATACGGATCGATATGGTAAAAAGAGGAGACATGATGTCGGTGGATGATGTGACAGAGATTTTATCAATCCCGCTTCTTGGGATTATTCCGGATGACGAGCAGATTGTGGTGGGGACAAATCAGGGAATGCCGGCAATCGGCATGGATTCTTTTGCAGGAGATGCCTATTCCAATATCTGCCGGAGAATTCTGGGAGAGGAGATACCATTTCTTGATTTGAGCCGCGGCCAGAGTTTCCTAAGCAGACTTAGCAATCTGTTCAGGAAAAATTAGGAGGTCAGCCGGATGATTAAGAGATCTTCGGTACGGATTGCAAAGGAACGGCTGGAGGCACTTGTGGCATCTGACCGGGTGCACTGTAAGCCGAAGGAATATGATCTGATCTGCCATGAGCTTTATAAAACACTTTCTAAGTATGTGGAAATAACAGAAGAACATTTTCAGGTATCTATTACCAGATCTGCCATACATATACAGTTAACAGGAGAAGAACATTGAAACTAATTAAACTTCGGAAGCCTTATAAATTAAAAGATTATAAATTCAGTCTGGTCATACTTGTGCTTGCCATATCTTTTATCGGCGTACTTGTAGTGGGCAGTGCCAATGAGATCTATCAGAGCCGGCAGATTTTCGGTGTGCTGCTCGGGGTAGGCGTTATGATTGTTGTGTCGCTGATTGATTATGTCTGGATTGCCGGTTTTTACTGGATCTTATATCTGGCATCCGTTTTTATGCTTGCAATCGTACTGGTTCCGGGAATCGGCGTATATGTTAACGGCGCAAGGCGCTGGATTAACGTGGGATTTACTAATTTTCAGCCTTCAGAGCTTGTAAAAATACTACTGATTATTTTCTTTGCTAAATTTATCATGAAGCATGAACAGGATCTGAGTGAGCGGCAGACTATTGCGAAGGCTGTAGTGCTGATCATCATTCCTCTGGTTCTGATTTATAAAGAGCCGAATCTGTCTACCACAATCTGTACAGCACTCTTGTTCTGTTTTCTGATGTATATAGGCGGTTTAAGTTATCGGTTTATCGGCATGGTGTTTGTAATTACTGTTCCTGTGGCAGTTATTTTCTTAAGTATTGTAATACAGCCGGATCAAAAGCTTCTGGATGAATATCAGCAGAAGCGTATTCTTGCATGGCTGGAACCAGAAGAATATGCAAGTGATGAGGCCTATCAGCAGAACAACTCTGTTATGGCCATAGGATCCGGCCAGCTGAGAGGCAAGGGATTGAACAATAATACAACTACCTCCGTAAAGAACGGAAATTTTATATTGGAGCCTCAGACAGACTTTATTTTTGCGATTATCGGAGAAGAATTGGGATTTGTGGGTTGCTGTCTGGTAATTGCTCTGCTATTATTAATAGTGATACAGTGTATTTTGATCGGCATAAGGGCGCAGGACATCTCCGGCAGGATCATCTGCTGCGGGGTGGGCTCGCTGATTGGAATCCAGTCATTTATTAATATTGCAGTGGCAACACAGATATTTCCCAATACGGGAATTCCTTTACCATTTGTTAGTTATGGGCTGACTTCTCTAGTAAGTCTTTACTTTGGTATCGGACTGGTATTAAATATCAGTCTTCAGCCCAAAAAATATAAATAAGGAGAGTAGGAACGATGAACATCGGTTTAATCGCACATGATTCAAAGAAAACCCTGATGCAGAATTTCTGCATTGCATACCGCGGGATCTTAAGCAGGCATAGTCTGTATGCAACGGGAACAACGGGACGTTTGATTGAAGAAGTGACCAACCTGTCCGTTCACAAATATCTTGCCGGTCCATTGGGGGGCAAGCAGCAGCTTGGGGCACAGATTGCACAGAATGATATCGACGCGCTTATTTTTCTCCGGGATCCGACGGACGCAAAGCCTCACGAACCGGATGTGAACGACGTAATTAAGCTTTGTGATATGCATAATATTCCAATGGCAAGTAATCTTGCCACAGCAGAACTGATTGTATTAGCACTGGACAGAGGAGATTTGGACTGGCGTGAAATGTATAGATAAAATACCGATTTATTGCTGCATTCTTATATCAGCAGCATCTGTGCTTACCGGCTGTAAGGCTCCGGAACCGATTGTGGCCGAATATGAGAATAAACATTATAATCGCAGCCTGTATGAGGCGCATCTGTATGCTGAGGATTTATGCGTCAGCAGTCAGGATGTGCAGATAGAAGGCTTTGCAGGCGACTCTTCCCTGCATGCGGCGGCTCTTTTTGATTTGGATCATCAAAAGGTGGATTATGCCTACAATATGCATGCAAGGGTTTATCCGGCGAGCACTACCAAGGTTCTGACAGCGCTGACAGCGCTGAATTCCTGCGGCATAGACGAGGTTGTAACCGTAAGCAGCAACGGAGCCGCCTCTAGTTTCGCGGCGGATGCATCCGTCAGCGGCCTGAGAGAGGGGGACCAGCTTACCATGGAAGCTTTATTAAATGGACTGCTGCTTTGTTCCGGCAATGACAGTGCTGTTGCCATTGCTGAATATGTGGGCGGAAGCACGGAGAACTTTATGGCAATGATGAATGCTCAGGCGCAGGAGCTTCATGCGGTTAATACGAATTTTGTAACACCCAATGGGCTTCATGATGATAATCATTATACTACGGCATATGATTTATACCTGATTTTTAATGAATGCATTAAGCATGAGGAATTTGTAAATATTATCAGTGCTTCTTCTTATACTGCAGATATTACTGGTGCAGACGGGAACATACGGCAGGAAACCTGGGAGCCGACCAGCTTTTACGCAAGAGGAGAGGCTGAGCTTCCTTATGGTGCATCGGTGATAGGCGGAAAGACCGGGTATACCGGGGAAGCAGGTAATTGTCTGGTGCTTCTTGACAGGGATGAGGCAGGCAATTCCTATATATCGATTGTCATGGGTGCGGATTCAAAACCGCTTCTCTATGAGGATATGAGTGCAATGATCAATCAGATACCTAATGTTCAATAAGAAAGAGGGGCCAGGCCCCTCCTTATTATTGTTCGCTGGTACGGATGCGTCCGTACAGGCTGATGAGATAAAGTCCGCATAATCCGACAATAGCATAGACAATCCGGGATATCCAGCTTAAGTTCCCAAATACGAAGGCTACCAGGTCGAAACGGAAGATTCCCACCAAAAGCCAGTTAACTGCACCGATAATAACCAGGGTTAATGCTGTATTATCAAACCATTTCATGTATAATTCCTCCTTTGCTGTGAGGATAGTATATACGGATTACAACACTCTTATTCATAGAAAAAGGAAATTGTAATGTCAGATTTATATTACGCTTATTCGGATTATTTGAAAAAAAATTATCATGAGAAGGTCTATAAGCTTCCTATATCTCTGCCGGTAACCTGTCCCAATCGGAAAGACGGCGGCCGCGGGTGTGCATTCTGTGCAGGTCAGGGAACTGGATTTGAGGCGGCAAATATAGGAGCTTCGGTGACAGAGCAGCTAAAAGCGGCACGAAAGCAAATTGAAGCAAAATATCATGCACATAAATTTATTGCATATTTTCAGAATTATACGAATACCTATCTGCCTCCAGCGGATTTTAAAGCATATATCAGCGAAGCCGCCGGTGAAGAGGATATTGTAGAAATCGCGGTATCGACCAGGCCTGACTGTATCCGGGATGATTATCTGGAGATCCTAAAGGATGTATCCGAAGGATTTTCTGTAAGGATTACCGTGGAACTGGGACTTCAGACGGCCAATTACCATACGCTTGCCCGTATGGGGAGAGGGCATGGGCTGGCAGAGTTTATTGACGCCATCATGCGGATCCAGAGGTTTGGATTTGAGATCTGTGTCCATGTGATTTTGAACCTTCCGGGAGATACTCTGACAGATAGTATTGAGACTGCAAAGCTTCTGTCAGCCTTAAATATTCCGGTCGTAAAAATCCATTCTTTGTACATTCCAAAAAACAGCTTATTGTGCGATTGGTATAAAGATGGTAAAATAGCTGTATGTTCTAAAGAAGAATATCTGGACCGTTTGGTTCATTTTATAGAATATCTGTCTCCGGATACTGCCGTTGAACGGCTGTTTTCCCGGATTCCGGAGAAAGACTCTGCCTTCAGCAACTGGGGAGTAAGCTGGTGGAGGCTTAGGGATGAATTTGAAAGAAAAATGACAGAGAGGGAGAGTTTTCAGGGAAAGCAGTTCCATTATCTAAACGGTTCTGCGTTGAAAGGATTGTAATAGGGGAGGAAAAAGCATATTGGCAGGAAATGAACTGACAAATATACAGATTTATCAGAAAAAGCGCAATATAAATGTCGGGGTAATACTTTTCGGAGTAATTTTTATCTATCTGGTTATAACAGTTCTTGCCTACCTGACAGGCAGGCATGTGTCTATCTATGAGGTTCGTGAGGGTTCTATATTAAAGGATACGGCATACACCGGAATTGTAATCAGACAGGAAGAGGTCGTTACCTCTGATGCAGAAGGCTATGTCAATTATTTTGCGGCGGAGGGCAGTAAGGCAGGCAGTAAAACCAATATATACAGTTTGTCGCCCGGCAAGCTGAATCTTGATGATATGGGAGCAGAAGCAGAGGGAATTCCCGAAGAAACAGATATGGAGTTGACAGCAGAAGAGCAGTCATTTATACTTCAAAAGGCACAGTCTTTTTCTGACAGCTTCCGGCCGGAGCAGTATACGGACGTATATGCATTTAAAAATTCTGTGACAGATGTGGTGCAGACCAATTCTGCACAAAGCCGTCAGGCGAAGCTGAACATGCTTCTTCAGAACGGCACTGAGGGACTGACTGTATATCCGGCTTTGCGGGACGGGATTATCGTCTATTCGATTGACGGCTATGAGAATCTGACGCTTGATCAGGTGACCGAGGACGTGATTGCAAAGACAGATTATGAAAGCATGGATTTGTCTAATGACATGAAGGTTTATCCGGGAGATCCGGTATATAAGCTTATTACCAGCGACGAATGGATTGTTGCGGTAGAGCTGGATGACGCAATGGCAAAAGAGGTGGCAGACAGAGAATATATCAAGGTTCGTTTTTCCAAGGATAATGAGACTACCTGGGCGTCTTTTGCCCTGTATAATACGAAGGATTCTAACTTGGGATTTTTTACGTTTGACCATTCCATGATCCGTTATGCAACAGAACGATTTCTGGATCTTGAACTGATCCTTGAGGATGAGACCGGCCTTAAAATACCGAAATCGGCAGTAACAGAGAAAGATTTTTATACGGTTCCCCAGGACTATCTGACCAGAGGAGGCAACAGCAATGAAACTGGACTTTTGGTACAGAAGAGAAAAAATACCGTAGAATTTGAGCCTGTGACCGTATATTACCGTGATATAGAAACAGATATGGTCTATATTGATATAAATAGCTTTAAAGAGGGCACTGTGCTTGTAAAACCAGACTCCAACGATACCTGTATCTTGAAGGAAACGGCATCTCTGTCCGGGGTTTACAATGTAAATAAAGGATATGCTGTATTCCGTCAGGTAAACATTCTATGCGAAAGCGAAGAATATTATATCATTTCCAATGGAAATGATTATGGGCTGTCTAATTATGACCGCATTGCTCTTGACTGTGATACTATACGGGATAATGGAATTGTATTTTAAGGAGTGATAGAATGCTTAAGGATAATTTTAAAGAGGTAGAAGCAAGAATACAGGCTGCCTGTGAACGAGCAGGGAGAAAACGCGAGGAGGTTACCCTGATTGCCGTAAGTAAGACAAAGCCTGTACAGATGCTGCAGGAAGCATATGACCTTGGAAACCGGATTTTCGGAGAAAATAAAGTACAAGAAATCGTAGATAAATACGACGCGCTTCCGGCGGATATTTCCTGGCATATGATCGGACATCTGCAGCGGAACAAAGTAAAATATATTATCGACAAAGTAACCCTGATCCACTCGGTGGATTCTCTGCGCCTTGCAGAGACAATTGAAAAAGAGGCGGCTAAAAAAGGGGTAACGGCCGATATCTTAATAGAAGTAAATGTGGCAAAAGAGGATACAAAATACGGTGTTATGCCGGAGGATGCGGCCAGACTGGTTTCACAAATCAGCGTCATGCCTCATATTAGAATCAAGGGGTTGATGACAATTGCACCATTTGTAACAAATCCAGAAGAAAACCGCATATATTTTCAGCGCTTACGTAACTTAGCTGTTGACATTGGGGAGAATAAGTCAGATAATGTTACTATGAGTGTACTTTCTATGGGTATGACAAATGACTATGAGATTGCAATAGAGGAGGGGGCTACTATGATCCGGGTAGGGACCGGATTGTTTGGTGCCCGCAGTTACATATAAGCCAAAAAAGCAGGATAGGAGAATTGAAAATGGGAGTATTAGATAGGTTTCTTGATATCATGAAGTTGAGCGATGATGACGATTACTATGATGATGACGATTTTTTCGATGATGAATATGATGATGATTACGATGATAGACCTGCAAAGAAGAGTCTGTTCGGAAGTCGTTCTAAGAAGGACAGCTACGATGATGACGATTACGATGTAAGGGACAGCAAGCCTGCAAGAAGGCAGACGCCGGCCGCCAGCAGCAGTAAGATTACCCCTATGCGCCAGCCGGCAAGAAGATCAGCAGGCGTAAGTATGGAAGTATGCGTTATCAAGCCGGCTTCTGTGGAGGATGCAAGGGAGATTTCTGAAACTCTCCTCAGCGGACGTACAGTTATCCTGAATCTGGAGGGACTGGATCTTGAGATTGCACAGCGTATTATTGACTTTACATCTGGTTCAACCTTTGCAATTGACGGCAATCTGCAGAAGATTTCCAATTACATATTCCTTGTGACACCGACCAATGTGGATATTTCAGGGGATCTGCAGAATCTTCTCGGAACATCTATTGATGCTTCACCGATAGGCGGCGGATATTAATGACGAAGGAAGAGACAATGCTTGAAAAGCGGCTGATTGAACTGTCAAAGACAGCATATCACCGTGATATAGTGACCTTTTCGGATTTTTTGAATTTAAATGAATTACATATTCTACATTCAATTCCAAAGAATTTGTTATCATCTCAGTATGAGACCTTCGGAGGATATGAATATGCAGAGCGTCAGATAGCTGCTTTTCTACCTGGTGCTCTTTATTATGCCGTAACTTATCCGATTCAGGTGCTGCGTATTTCCCCTGTCCATGCAAAATATGCGGAGGAGCTTACACACCGGGACTATCTGGGTGCTATATTAAATCTGGGAATTGAGAGGAGCAGAGTTGGAGACCTTGCTATTCAGGATGGAAGCTGTCTTGTATTCTGCGGAGATAAAATTGCAGATTTTATGGCAGAGCAGCTTACCAGAGTCCGGCATACGGTGGTTATGGCAGAGAAGCTGGAGCTGGAGGATTTTTCCTATAAGCCCGAACTACAGGAGCTGAGCGGTACTGCGGCCTCCATCCGGCTGGATTCGGTTCTTGCCATCGGTTTTCCCATGTCCCGCAGTAAATTGACCGGATATATCGAAGGCGGTAAGGTCTATGTAAATGGAAGGCTGATTACCAGCAATGGATATCATCTGAAGGAAAATGATATCATATCGGTAAGAGGAATGGGCAGGATCATCTATGGAGGAATTCTTTCAGAAACCAGAAAAGGACGTTATTTTGTCCGTATCTATAAATATTAACAAATATAAGTAAGGACAACAAATATGACACATGAGCATCAGTTAAAGACAAAAACATCATCTTATATTACGGCCGGTATCCTGGTAATGCTCAGCGTACTGCTGGACCAGTGGACAAAGCATCTGGCTGTCCTGCATTTGAAGGGACAAAGGCCGGTAATCCTCATTGACCAGGTATTCCAACTCTGTTATCTGGAAAACCGCGGTGCGGCCTTCGGTTTGTTTCAGAATCAAAGAGTTGTTTTCCTGGTCAATACAGTCATTATCCTGACCGTTATACTCTATTTCTATGGAAGACTCCTTGGGGAGAGACGCTTTTTACCGCTGCGCATCTGCGGGATATTTATCTGTGCAGGGGCGGCCGGCAATATGATTGACCGGATCCGTCTTGGCTATGTGGTGGATTTTTTCTATTTTAACCTGATCGATTTTCCGATCTTCAATGTAGCGGACATCTATGTTACTTGTGCTGTAGCTGCATTGGCGGTTCTGATATTATGGTATTATAAGGAGGAAGATTTTGAACGAATATTTCACCGTAGAAACTGAAGAGGGAATTCGTATTGATAAATATCTGGCTCTTAATCTGCCGGATCTTTCCCGTTCCCATGTCCAGAAATTAATAAGGGATGATCTTGTCATAGTCAATAAGAAGCCTGTAAAAGCCAATTACAGGCTTTCACTTTATGACCAGATAGAGGTAGTGATCCAGGAGCCGGAGGAGCCGGAAATCCTGCCGGAGAACCTTCCTCTGGATATTCTTTATGAGGACAGTGATGTTATCATTGTAAATAAGCCGAAGCAGATGGTCGTCCATCCGGCTCCGGGGCATCCGTCCGGAACCCTTGTGAATGCCCTGATGTATCACTGCGGGAAGGAACTATCCGGAATCAACGGGGTTATGCGGCCCGGAATCGTACACCGGATCGATATGGATACCACAGGCTCCCTTCTGGTCTGTAAGAATGATATGGCGCATCAGAAGCTGGCAGAGCAGCTAAAGGAGCATTCTATCACAAGGATTTATAAGGCAGTCGTACACGGCAATATCAAGGAGGATGAGGGTACGGTAAATGCTCCGATCGGAAGGCATCCTACAGACCGCAGGAAAATGAGCATCCATGCAAAGCAGGGGCGCAGCGCCATTACACATTTTCAGGTGCTGGAACGATTTGGTGAATTTACCTATATCCAGTGCCGGTTAGAAACCGGAAGAACCCACCAGATCCGCGTACACATGGCGTCTATCGGACATCCCCTTTTGGGCGATGCGGTATACGGTCCTGCTCGATGTCCCGTAAAAGGTCTTCAGGGGCAGACCCTTCATGCCGGGACACTGGGGTTCATGCATCCGCGGACGGAAGAATATCTGGAAGTACAGGCACCTCTGCCTGACTATTTTGTTGATTTATTACAAAAGTTGTCATGTAAATCAAGCTTTTTTAATTGAAATTGTATAAAAATTCTATACATTTGTTCAAAAATCGTTTATAATAGAAAAAGAATGTATCAACACAATTAAAGGAGCGTGAATTATATGGCTAAAACAAATACAATTATAACAATAGGAAGACAATATGGAAGCGCCGGACGCGAGATTGGATATATCGTTGCTGAGAAGCTGGGGATTAAGCTCTATGACAAAGAGATGCTGGACCGTGCGGCAAAGGACAGCGGGCTCTGTCAGGAACTGTTTGAGACCCATGATGAAAAACCCACCAACAGCTTTCTGTATTCTCTGGTGATGGATACCTATTCACTGGGATATTCTGTCGGAGGCTATACAGATATGCCGATTAACCACAAGGTATTTCTCGCTCAGTTTAATTCCATCAAGAAGATTGCAGACGAAGGACCTTGCATTCTGGTAGGGCGGTGCGCTGATTATGCGCTCGAAGAATATTCTAATGTGCTCCGGCTGTTTATTCATGCCAATATGGATGCCAAGATACGCCGGATTGCAAGGAGATATGACCTGACAGACGCTAAGGCTAAGGATTTGATCCAGAAGACAAACAAGAGACGGGCAAGCTATTATAATTACTATACAAATAAACGCTGGGGAGACGCAGAAAGTTACGATGCCTGCCTGAACAGTTCTATGCTGGGACTGGAAGGAACGGCAGAGGCAATCATAAAGCTGGTTGAATTAAAGGAATGTGACCGGGATAAGAAACTATAATACAGTTCTGCCTGTCTGCACAGGTTTTTCTCTGTTATTTGCTGATATAACAGAGAAAAACCTGTGTAAGACAGGCAGAGTTTTTATTTTGTGCAGATGGTATGCTCTGTGCGTTCCGGCCATCCTTTGATATTGCCGTTTAGTATAGCCGTAAACATGCGCTGCTTTACTCCGGGATGCTCCCGGTTCAGGTCTGATAAAAGCTCCTTCGCATACTGCCGCTTGGTATAGCCGTCAATAGGACACCGGCTGGTCACGACAGGAAGGTGATACTTATTCCGAAAACCAATCACATCCGATTCCTCTACAAACATAATCGGACGTATCACAGTCAAGTCCATGCGGTCTAAATAGGTCCGCGGAGAAAAGGAGTAGAACCGTCCCTCGAAAAATAGAGACAGTATCATAGTCTCTATAATATCATCTTTGTGATGTGCATAAGCTACTTTATTACATCCCATCTCTTTTACAGCCTGATTCAATGCACCTTTGCGCATCTTGGCACAGAGAGAGCAGGGATTTGGCTCTTTTCTCTCTTCAAATAAAATGTGCGCAATGTCTGTCCTGATGATCTGATAGGGGACATCCAGTTCCCTGCACAAATTCTCCACCGGTGTGAAATCACATTCACTGTACCCCAGATCAATGGTTATAGCACTCAATTCAAAATGTTTTGGATAGAAGCGCTGCAGCCCCTTCAGGGCATAAAGAAGAGTGAGACTGTCCTTGCCGCCGGAAATCCCGACGGCAATATGGTCGCCTTCCTGGATCATCTGATATTCGTCAACAGCCTTCCTTGTATAGCTAAATAATTGTTGTAATTTCATATCTATTCTAACCTAGCTTTCTCTTAATTTGACGGCAGAAGCGGCAAAACGGCGCCGGTCTTCATCGATTGCCGCATAATGCTTCTTTGTAGTATTCACATCCTTGTGCCCTAAGACATCGGCAACCAGATAGATATCGCCGGTTTCCTTGTACAAAGAGGTACCATAGGTGCTGCGGAGCTTATGAGGCGTGATCTTTTTGTTAGGCGTTACCTGACGGGCATACTTTTTGACCATATTTTCTACAGCCTGCACACCCATACGCCTGCGCTGTGTAGACAAAAACAGGGCATTTTCATGGCCGGAGAGGGGAGTAACCGCCTTGCGGTCACCATCTATATAATTCACCAAAGCATCCGCAACCTCATCCCCAAAATAAACAACCATCTGATTACCGCCCTTGCGGGTAACGGTAATTCCATTATTCTTAAAATCAACGTCCCGGATGTCCAGGCCTACACATTCAGATACACGGATTCCGGTTCCTAAAAGCAGCGTCAAAATAGCAAGGTCACGCTGTTTCGTCTTATTATAATAAGTAAGCGCCTGACCGGTTAATTTACTTCCGGCGGTTTCCACAAAATCAAGAAGCATGGCTACTTCATCGGTATCCAGCCGGATGATCGCTTTATCATGCTGCTTGGGCATATCCACAAGCAGTGTTGGATTTTTTGTAATAATCTGATGCTTATAATAATAACCATAGTAGCTTCTGAGCGCCGACATCTTTCTTGCAAGGCCTTTTTCCCCGTTTGTCATTAACTCCTCGTCCTCGCGTTTATAGACCTTGAGATATTCCATATATTCTTCAATGTCTACCGGCTCCAAACGCTCTAAATCAGCAGGCGTAAATTGATCTATAGTGCAATTCCGGTAAATCGGATTGTTCTCCATCAGATAATGATAAAATACCCGGATGTCGTAGGCATAGTTCATTCTGGTCCTGATTGAAGATGTGGGTTCAATGGCCCGGAAATAATCCCTTGCAAATTCCGGAAGCGTCTTTAAAATCTCTCTTAGACGCAGTGTGTAATCAATAGTTGTCTGTTCATGATAGGTCTTTTCATGACTCATAAGTATAAAACCTCCCTTAACACCTTAAAAACATATATATCTTTTGGAAAAATCGGTATTTTACGTATAGATTGATTCCTAGTCTATTATATTGCCGCTACGATGGAAAGTCAAGAAAAGTTTGTCAATATATATTTAAAAAAATGCGAACATATTTTCCAAAACATTTGTTTGCTTTTTGTTTCAATCTGTGTTATTATATATTCAAGATAAAAACGATAGAGTATTCAACTAATATCATTTTATAATCGTTGAGAAAGCATGAACATCTTAATATGGACGCATGCAGATTAAGAAAGGAGATATTATATGTCAAAGGGTAAGATTTCAGCAAAGCAGAAAGAGATTTTAGAATATATCAAAGCACAGATTTTAGAGCGGGGATTTCCGCCTGCGGTTCGTGATATATGTGAAGCGGTTCATTTGAAGTCCACCTCTTCTGTCCACTCCCATCTGGAGACTTTGGAGAAGAATGGATACATACGCAGGGATCCGACGAAGCCCCGCGCAATAGAGATTCTGGATGATACCTTTCATCTTCTGCGTCGCGAGGTGACGAATGTTCCAATTATCGGCCGGGTTGCTGCAGGCGAGCCAATTCTGGCGGAACAGAACATACAGAACTATTTTCCGATCCCCATGGAGATGCTTCCGAATAATCAGACCTTTCTGCTGGAAGTCCGTGGAGAAAGCATGATAAACGCTGGTATTCTGGACGGTGACATGATACTTGTGGAAGAACGGCAGACAGCATCTGACGGTGAGATGATCGTTGCACTGGTCGAAGATGAGGCAACTGTTAAGACATTTTATAAGGAAGACGGCTATATCCGGCTTCAGCCGGAGAACGATTTTATGGATCCGATCATTGTAGATGATGTTGTGATCATCGGCAAAGTAATCGGTGTATTCCGTTTCTTCTAACATTTTCGGAAGCGGATAAAGGCAATTGATTTTTTCTTATATTTTATATTCATAGACAGTTCCGCCGATGTACCTCAAACAGAAAGGTGCAGGATCAGAGGCATAGACGCCGGAATCCTGCATCTTTCTGTTTATTACTGCTTGATTACTGCTGTGCCGGAAAACTTACATCATTTACAATAATCTCCGCAATCTGGTTTGTGTCTACCAGCCGGTTGAACGCGGTCTTATACCCTTCATCTGTGCCAAGCACATATCCGCTGTTATTAATATTCTCGATATCATCATGTATCACATAACTGCTTCCGTCTTTGTACTTGATTTCCAGATGTTTCATATAATAGGGATCTCCGGCCTCTTCTTCTGAGAGTCCCAGCCCCTTTGACATATCGACGCAGATGGAAACAGGGGAATATTCGATAAATCCGTCATTTCCAAGGTCAATACATTGAACCGGAATCTGCCCTTTGCTGGTAAGAGGAATCCGTTCCGTTTTTATCTGTTCCTGCCATTCCTGCGCTTTTTCTTCATCGGTCATTGCGTACAGTTCCCGCGCGGCACCCGGATATTTATCTATTACAAGCTCTATGGAATCGCCCTCCTTCAGCCCTTCTGGCCAGAGAATATAGGAAGAACAGTATAGTTTGTCCCCGGTGCTCTTCTCCATATCTACATAGATATTATCAGCTCCGGTAATTTCTCCTGAGGCTTCCACACGAAAATAAAAGTCTGCGTCCTCTGTAAAATATGCTCCTTTTGTCAGATTTGTATCCATATTACCGGCAAGAGCCGTTACACCGCCCTCTCGTTCCAAGGTAAAATACATAAACGCAGCATGTTTGTCACAGGCAAAGCTCTGAACGGTCAATGTATGTCCGCCAATCTTAGTTACAACCGGCTCGTCCATTACCCACTGTCCGATCATATTCTCTGCCTTTTCCGGGTCTACCGGCACATATTCCTTAGACGGAATATCAACCGCTGTAGTTCCGCCCTTGCCGTTATCTATTTCCGCATGGATCACATCGGTTGATTTCTTCGTGTCATTTCCAAACATACCTTCAAAAAATCCTGATTTCACAGAAGCATATACTACACTGGGTATTCCAATGCAGACGATTACTACGGCGGCCGCCGCATAAAAATTTTTCCTGCGGTTTTTGCGCCTTTTTAAGCCGGCCGGTTTGTTTTCCGTATTTTCTAAGAGAAGATACGTTTCCTGAAGTCTTTGATCTACAATTTCTGAAATTTGAATTTCACTTCCCAGAATATCCTTCACATTTTTTTCTGATATTCCCATATAGAACCTCCTTATCCGTCTAATAACATAAAATATGTCTCAGCTTATCCCTGCCCCTTCTAAGCCTGCTTTTTACTGTGTTTTCATTGATATCCAGAATCTGCGCAATCTCGCTTGTATGAAATTCCTCTCCATAATAAAGAAGAAATATCATACGGTAGTCTTCCGGAAGCTCCCCAATTAATTCATAGAATTCCCGGTCATTCTCCGGCATGGGACTTTCTGCCTGTGCAGCCTGGTCTGAAACAAGGCATCTCTTTTTCTGTCTCAGCACATCATTACAGTGGTTGATCAGAATTCTGGTGAGCCAGGTTTTAAAATAGGACGCATTTTTCAATTCATGGATATGCTCGTAGGCTGAAAGTACGGTATCCTGTATTGCATCAGCAGCATCCTCTTCATTCCCGAGATAGCTTTTTGCGGCCTTATATAGACTGGTCTTATGCTTTTCTATCAGGCGTACAAATGCGTCTTTATCCTGCTTTTGTGCCCGTTTTACAAGTAACGTATCCAACACTTTTCCTCCTCTCTGCAGCTTTTACACTTATTAGACGAAAAAGATAGTATTTTGGGTGCATGAATTTTATTTTTCTTTTTATTGATTGTCATAATATAATTATGTTGTCTATTTCTGTCTTATCCAATCAAAGTTATAATATTGGATACAGAGTATGCTCTGTTTATTAAAGAGCATACTCTGTAAATAAAATGTATGAAACAGAGCGCACTCTCCTTTTTGTGTTTTTGTAGGCAATTTTTATAATCTACATTCTAGCTGGCAGTCATAAGGCTCTACTTCCACGTGTTTTTGATCATACTCTTCTGCTTCTACACACCCCATGGCTTTGTAAAATGCCTGGGTTTCCACGGCAGAATGTGCAGAAATATATAGTTTTTCAGCGTTTTTTTTCTTCGCCCATTCTTTTGCAGACAGAAACAGGATCCGGCCAATCCCCTGTCCCCGCATATCCTCCGATACATGAATACTTGACAGATCCAGATAGTTTTCTTTTTTCCCGAAAAGCTTTGATTCTACTGAAACAAACCCCTTCAAATATCCGTTAAGAAACGCGGCATATACAACCCCGCCTGATGATATGGTGTTTTTCAGGCATTTTACTAAAAATACGTAATCTTCTTCAGACCAGTCGTCAATAAAAGGATCTGATTTTAATACCCAGGCCCCCTGCTCTCTTCTTCTGCATAAGGTTACATTCTGACGGCGGATAAAATTCTTGAATAATTCCCTGCTTATTTCATCTTTATTAAGCTGTCTATATTGAATCATTGATAAGCTCTCCTTCATATAAAATATTTTTGTTACAAAAAAAGAGCACAGAAAATCAAGGATGACTCCTCCAGTCTGCGCTCTTTTTTGCTGTTTAATTCAATATGGTAAAAATGCCTGACCTAAAAGCTCTATAATTCAGATCGATCTATCTCTGTCCCATCATGCCAGAGATGCTCCAGGTTATAGAAGCTCCTGCTCTCCTTTTCAAATACATGGACGATAATATCTGCATAGTCCAAAAGTACCCACGGACTGTGCCCGCCGCCCTCTCTCTGCTTCATCGAAAAGTTGCTTTTATGCATCTGCTCTTCTACATTTTCTACCAGCGCGCTGACTTGATTAATGCTGTTTCCGGTTGCAATAATAAAGTAGTCGGCAATCGGGGAAACCTGTGATATGTCGATGATCTTGATATCGATTCCCTTCTTTTCCTCTAATGCGTTGTAGGCTGTGCGTGCCATTTCCTTTGCCTGATTCATAGCTCTCCTCCTGCTCTGCTTAATCGTCTAAATCTTTGTAATATTGATAGGTTCTTTCTGTAGTTGGATCCAATGGAATATTTCTGGATTTCAGATATACCAGAGAATCCTCCAGAATCCGGCAGACACATGCATCCAGATCCTGAAACGCTAGTTTCCGGACAATACTCATATTTGGAAGCGCCGGTCTTCCGGGTTCTATGTAATCCGCGATGTAGATAATCTTGTCCAGTGCACTCATGGCCGGTCTTCCGGTCGTATGGCATCGGATTGCGCATAGAACCTCTGCTTCATCTATATGATATTTCTTTTCTGCAAAATATGCTCCAAGCTTGGCGTGGAGCAGTCCCGGATTGGCATACTCCGCTTCCGAAATCAGAATATGATTTTTTCTACAGAGCTTGAGCTTCTTCTCCGGCGGAATGCATTTGGCACAGTCATGCAGAAGCCCTGCAGTTAATGCTTTCTCCAAGTCAACACCATGGCACATGGCAAGTGCCCCTGCTGTATACATGACTCCAAGGGTGTGCTGATATCTGTCATCATCCAAATATTTTTTCACTTTTTTCTGCATTTTAGCAAGTCGTTCGTTCATCATGTTCCCATTTCTCCAAGTCATATAACACTAATTTTGATACAAATGATGGCTGATAATATAAGCTTCTACCGCCTCTGGAACCTCTTCTGCAATAGAACTGCCATTCCTGCACTTCTGCCGTATAATCTGCGAAGCAGTCCCGGAAACAGGCGTGATCAGCAGACGGATATCTGCCTTATACTTCCGATTCAGTTCCCGGATTTTTTCTTCCATAATATCATGGCGGTTCACCTCGGCCCTGCATGCCGCAAGTATCGTGCATGTCTTTAACAGCCGCTCTGGATGCACCCAGCTTTCAATGGAAAACAAAGAATCCGCTCCGATGATAAAATAAAAATGATGCCCGGGAAAAACTGCCCTGAAATGCTCCAAAGTTTCATAGGAATACGAAATCTCCTTCCGGCGTATTTCATACTCCTCCAGCAGGAATCCTTCTCTTCCTGCAATTGCAAGACGGACCATCTCAGCCCGGGATCCGGCATCTGTCCGGCACTTCTGGTTCTGTTTATGCGGCGGATTGCCGTTCGGCATGAACCAGACTTCATCAAGCCGGTATTTCCGGTATGCATATTCCGCAAGCATCAAATGGGCATTGTGGATGGGGTCAAATGTGCCGCCCATAATTCCAATCTTCATAGCAGCCTCTCTTTACATAAATTAATTATGGTAACTCAATTCTCTTTTTGTCATCTTTACCTTCTTTGTACAATACAATTTTCCTGCCGATTACCTGTACGACCTGTGAACGGGTTCTCTCTGCAAGAATAGATGCTAATTCCTTCGGGTCATCTGTGCAATTCTGAAGAACACTTATTTTGATAAGCTCTCTTGCCGCTAATGCTTCTGCAACAGCGCTGGTAACCTCCGGCGTCATACTGTTCTTGCCGATCTGAAAAATCGGTTCCATCGTCATTGCCAGACTTTTTAGGTAAGCTCTCTGTTTTGATGTCATGGTGATTCCTTTCTTAATCTCAGACTTCCGGGGCGGCATACTTTTTGTCCCGGTTTATTTGTAATAGTCAAATTGCAGGCCGTACATACGGACCGTATCTCCCTCTTCGATTCCAGCGGCTTCCAGCTGGTCTAAGATTCCCGTATCCTTCAGGAACTTCTGGAAAAAGGCAAAGCCCTTCTCTGTATCCAGATTCGTATAGCCCAGCATTTTTTCAATCTTAGGGCCCTCTACCACATACATCTCATTCTCTTTTTCAACTGTAAACGGCAGATCCTCGTAAATAAGCTCCTCCTCCGGAAAATACTCCTGCTTGAAAATAATCGGTGTGCTGTCCAATTCTTTGAGCCGGCCGGACACATAATAAAGCAGTGCATTCAGTCCTTCTCCGGTAACGCCGGATATAGGAAATACCATACAGCCCTCCGGCTCAAAGGTATCCTTCAGTCTCCTGACCGGGTCACTGCCGTCCTGACTGTATATAGCATCAATCTTGTTGGCGGCAATTACCTGTGGCCGCCCGGCAATCTCCGGGTTATAGGCGTACAGCTCAGCGTTGATCTTGCGGATGTCCTCTACAGGATCGCGGCCCTCTGTACCTGCCGCATCCACCACATGGATGATCAGCTTCGTGCGCTCAATATGGCGGAGGAACTCATGTCCCAGTCCCACGCCCTCGGAAGCGCCATCAATAAGCCCTGGGATGTCCGCGATCACAAAGCCGCGGCCGTCCGGCAGATCCACTACGCCAAGGTTCGGGGTCAGGGTCGTAAAATGGTAGTTGGCAATCTTCGGCTGGGCATTGGTAACTCTGGACAGCAGAGTAGACTTGCCTACATTGGGAAATCCCACAAGCCCCACATCTGCGATAACCTTTAATTCCAGATTCACCCACAGCTCCTGAGAAGGTTGTCCGGGCTGGGCATACTTGGGAATCTGCATGACTGCCGTTGCAAAATGCTGGTTTCCGAGTCCGCCTCTGCCGCCCTTTAGTATAACCTGTCTCCGGTTCTCCCCGGACATGTCCGCAATCACCTTGCCGGATTCCGCTTCCTTGATAACCGTCCCTTCTGGCACTCTCAGTACAATATCCTCTGCATCTTTCCCGTGACAACGCCGCTTTCCGCCCTGCTGTCCGTCTTTTGCGGCAAATTTACGTTTATGGCGGAAATCCTGAAGAGTATTCAAGCCCTCATCTACCTCAAAGATTACATCTCCGCCCCTGCCGCCGTCACCGCCGTCAGGTCCTCCGTTGGGTACATACAGCTCCCGGCGGAAGCTCACATGTCCGTCTCCGCCTTTGCCTGATTTGATAAATATTTTTGCCCTGTCTGCAAACATACCGGTTTTCCTTTCCTTTAAAATGGTTTTGATCCGCGCCTGCCCTGTCCGGCCTTGTTGAAAGCTTCAGCATTGGAAATCAGGGCATCCACAGAGTCATTTTCCATATAAAATGAAAGTGCTGTTCCATAACTGAATTCAGTCACTTCGCAGCACCCTTAAGCTATCTCATTCAAACTATTCTGCAACTGGATAGATAGAAACCTGTTTCTTATCTCTTCCTTTTCTCTCGAAACGCACAACACCGTCAACCAGTGCGAATAATGTATCGTCGCCTCCGCGGCCTACATTATTACCCGGATGGATCTTTGTTCCACGCTGTCTGTAAAGGATGTTGCCAGCTTTTACAAACTGTCCGTCTGCTCTCTTGGCGCCTAATCTCTTAGACTCGGAGTCACGTCCGTTCTTGGTAGAACCTACTCCCTTTTTATGAGCGAAATACTGAAGGTTTAATTTCATCATGGTCGTTACACCTCCTCAAATGATAACTGAATATATTCTTTATAGTCTTCATTCTCTGCCATGCTTCTGATTCCAAGAATCATAGCGGAGAATAGCAGCCCGGTCTGCTCGGACGGAGAATCCTTTAGCCTGCAGTCGATCAGCCCTTCCTCTTCGTTTGTAACCAGTGAAACAGCTGTGCCTGTCAATTGCTCGACAGCATTGCAGGTATTGATCGCCAGGACAGATATTGCGGCACAAACGAGATCCTCCCCTGATTCCGCATAATCTGCATGTCCGATCGCAGTAAAACCGATGCATTCCTTTTCCCTGTTACGATAAATCGTCACATGTGTCATGAAAAATCTCCGGATTAAGCGTTGATCTTATCAATCTTCACAGCGGTGTACTGCTGTCTGTGGCCGTTTTTCTTATGATATCCGGTCTTTCTCTTGTACTTGTAAACGATTACTTTCTTAGCCTTGCCGTTTTCAACAACGGTTGCATCAACAGTTGCGCCCTCAACGGTAGGAGCACCAACCTTAAGCTCGGAATCGCTTACTGCAAGCACCTGGTCAAATGTATAAGTCCCGCCAGCCTCTACACCAAGCTTTTCCACTTTAATGACATCGCCTTCAGATACTTTGTACTGTTTACCACCTGTTGCTATAATTGCGTACATATAGCACCTCCTATTATCATTACTCGCCAATTACGGCGGCTGTATCAAACCGGTACAGCTCTTTAAAGCCTCATTGTGCGGCATACTGGTTAATCATAGCATATGATTCCCATAAAATCAAGATTTTTTTATAATAATTGTATTCCGTGAGACTCCGCAGTCTGCAACATTTCCTCCGGCCAGATAGAGGACTGAACCTCCCCGATGTGAGCCTTTCTTAAGTAATACATACAGATGCGGGACTGACCGATCCCGCCGCCGATGGTGTAGGGCAGTTCTCCGTTCAACAGGGATTTTTGGAAGGCAAGCTCTCTTCTCTCTTCACAGCCTGCAGCCTTAAGCTGCTTGGCAAGGGACGCCTCATCCACACGGACTCCCATAGAGGACAGCTCCAGTGCGATATCAAGCACGGGATAATACACGATGATATCGCCGTTCAGCTCCCAGTCATCGTAGTCCGGCGCCCTGCCGTCATGCTTTTCCCCGGAAGAAAGCACCTTGCCGATCTGCGACACAAAGATGGCGCCCTTTGCCTTGGCATACTCATGTTCCCGTTCCTTAGCGGTCAGATCCGGATACAGCTCCAGAAGCTCCTGCGAGGTGATAAAGGCAATATCCTCCGGAAGCATTGCCTCGATATAATTATATCTTCTTGCCATATAGTCCTCTGTATCCTTCAGAGCCGCATACACCTTTCTTACCGTATACTGCAGTGTCTCCATATTGCGCTCTTCCCTGGAAATCACCTTCTCCCAGTCCCACTGGTCCACATAGATAGAATGGATATTGTCCGTATCCTCGTCCCTGCGGATAGCGCTCATATCCGTATACAGGCCTTCTCCCGAATGGAAACCGTATTTCTTTAATGCATAGCGCTTCCACTTCGCCAGGGAATGCACAATCTCCGCCGTATCATCATCCTGCTCCTTGATCCCGAAGGCCACCGGCCGTTCCACGCCGTTTAGGTTGTCATTCAATCCGCTTTCCGGCTTTACAAAAAGCGGAGCTGAAACCCGCGTCAGATGCAGGGATTTTGCAAGGGCGCTCTGGAAATGGTCTTTAACCTCCTTAATTGCAACCTCTGTTTCCCGAATTGTAAGGGGTGATACATACCCCTCCGGTGTCATGATTTCTGCCATAGTTTTTGTCTCCTTCCTTATACTGCATTGTGAACGGGAATTTCCATACCCAAAAGCTTCTCTGCATTGGTATGAAATATCATCTGTTTCTCATTGTCTGTCAGAGGAAGCCCTCTCAAATGCTCCACAAATTCCTTCTGATCCCCCCACGGTGAATCCGTTGCAAAGAGAATCCTGTGGATACCCTGTTTCCTCGCAATTCTCAAGAACTGCTCATCCTCCATATAATCAAATACTACCCCGGTATCAAACCATGCAGGAATGCCCAGAAGCTCCCGTTCCACCTCGTCCCACATGAGAAAACCGCCCATATGAGCCAGGACCAGCTTATCCGGCCGTACATCCTCCACCATGTCAATGATACGCTCCGGCGTACAGTGGGTGACCTCCTTATAGCCCGGATCAAAGCCTGCATGAGTGCTGATGATCAGCCCCAGCTCGCTGGCATAGGAAATAATACGCTTATATTTGATATCGTTGATAAATTCCTGCTGATAATCAGGATGTAGCTTGATCCCTTTAAATCCATGCTCTTTTAAATATTTTAATTCCCCCTTATAATCGGAGGTTCCCGGGTGGATCCCGCCAAAGGATAAGAGTCTGTCATCCCCCTTAAACTGCTCTGCAAACCGGTTAATGGAAGTAAACTGTCCCGGCCTTGTTGCAACAGGAAGAATGACCGAGCAGTCAACGCCAGCCTTTCTGGAGGATTCTCTAAGGCCTGCCGCGGTGGCGTCCGTCTCTGGCTCTGTTTCGCATTTTACCTTTAGGATATTCAGCGTACTCTCTGCAATCCTGTCAGGAAATATATGTGTATGAAAGTCTATCATTGTTTATACCTGTATTGTCACAAAAATATCATAAATTGCTTTGATGGCATTGTCAAAATCGTGATTGCGCACGCCAATGATAATGTTTAACTCGCTGGAGCCCTGATCGATCATGCGTACATTTACATTAGCATGTGCCAGCGCGGAGAAGATTCTTCCAGAGGTTCCTCTTGTGGACTTCATGCCTCGTCCCACAACGGCAATCAGTGCAAGGTCGGATTCCATTTCCACCAGATCCGGCTCCACTGCCCGATGAATGCCCGCAAGCACCTTCTGTTCCTTCTCCTCAAATTCATCCTGATGCACCAGAATCGTCATGGTATCAATGCCGGAAGGCATATGCTCAATAGAGATATCATTCTGGGCGAATACATCCAGAACCTTCATACAAAAGCCTACCTCGGCATTCATCATTGCCTTCTCTATGGTAATAGAAGCAAAATCCTTTTTACCTGCAATACCGGTAATGGTAAAGCGCGGCTTTCTGCAGGTAGCTTCCACGATCAGGGTTCCTTTATCCTCCGGCGCATTGGTATTGCGGATGTTGATCGGAATGCCCTCTTTTCTGACCGGGAAAATCGCATCCTCATGAAGTACTGATGCACCCATGTAGGATAACTCACGCAGTTCCCGGTAGGTGATCACATCGATTGCCTTTGGATTCTTCACGACCCCTGGATCTGCGATCAAGAACCCGGATACGTCCGTCCAGTTCTCATACATATCTGCGTGGACAGCCTTTGCAACAATAGAGCCGGTCACATCTGAACCTCCTCTGGAAAAGGTCTTCACGCGCCCATCAGCCGCCATACCGTAAAAGCCGGGAATTACGGCTCTTTCGGTGCGGGCAAGACGCTCTGCTAAAACGCTCTGGGTTTTAGCACCGTCAAAGCTTCCGTTTTCATCAAAGAAAATAACCTCAGCCGCATCAATAAATTCATAGCCGAGATAAGCCGCCATGATAATACCGTTTAAATATTCTCCTCTGGATGCGGCATAATCCCTGCCGATTTTCTTACTGAAATTCTCCCGGATGTTCTTGAACTCATCCTCCAGACTCAGTTCCAGCTTCAAACCGTCAATGATCTCCTGATACCGTTCTTTAATCCTGCGAAGCTGTCCGGTGAAATCCTTCTCCTGAATAGCCAGATGATAACAGCTGTACAGCATATCTGTCACCTTGGTATCACCGGAAAACCGTTTTCCCGGTGCAGAAGGAACTACATACCTTCTGGATTCTTCCTGTCGGATGATCTTCCCTGCCTTCTCAAACTGCTCTGCACTTGCCAAAGAGCTTCCTCCAAATTTTACAACCTTTTTCATTTCTAGTAACCTCCACTTTATCGATATCGTAATACAAACTGGTTTCTATATGTTATGCTTCACGGATTACATCGCCAAACTCTGCATCGGCGGCTTTTCTTAAATCCTCCGGCGCCAGACAGAGCTGTATGCCGATTTTCCCGCCGCTTACGTAAATTTGCTCATGCTTTTCTGCACTTTTCTGAATGATCGTCAGAAATTTCTTCTTCATGCCAACGGATGTGCAGCCGCCCCGGACATAGCCTGTCACCTGAGTCAGCTCCTTTAGGGGCAGCATCTCCAGAGACTTCTCGCCCGCCGCTCTAGCCGCTTTCTTGAAATCAATCTCTTTCTCTATGGGAATCACAAATACATAATGCGCGCCACTCTTTCCGGTGGTAACGATGGTCTTAAAAACCAATTCATGATTCAGTCCCAGCTGATCCGCGGTCTGGATTCCGTCCGTAAATTCATCACACTCATAGGTTTGATAAGTATATGGAATTTTCAAGCGGTCCAATATGCGCATGGCATTGGTTTTTAATTCTTTTTTACTCATCACTGCATCCCCCCGCAGGTTTATATTTCCCATCCCAATGCTTCTAAGGATATAAATTCCGGCCCGTCTGCTTTTGGATTCTCCGCATAAACTTCCCGGCGGTGATAATGAAGTTTTACGTCCTCTTCCTTTATGAAGGACAGAAAGGTTTCCATCACCAGATCCGGCTTTAAGTTCGCCTCGCTTCCAGCCGCAAGCTTCAGGCAGACTCCGCCCGGTTCCATATGAAAATCATAAATCATCGGCTTGATATCTACTTGTTTCTCACTCCGCTTGGTTTTCTTTAAAACCACTATCTCAGGCTGAGCCAGAAATGCGTCGATCTGTTCATTCCAGACTGCCGGAAATACCGGCTCGGTACTATTATATTCCCGAAGGGCAGACGCTTCGGCTTCCTTAGGTAACACCAGATATTCTGCAGCCGCAACAATCGTCATACCACTGCTTTTCTTATCTTCCGCAATCTGACGGAAGCTTAGCACGTCAATTCCCTCTGCCATGGCCTCATTCAGCCGGCGGAGGGCATCCGCAGAATAAACCGGCTCTGTTAGTTCAATATCCAGATACTCTCCCTCGCTTGTGATGCCAAGCCCCAAAGGCTGCGCAAAGGACATGATCATATGAGGGCTGCAGCCGGAGGTAAATGCAATGGGGATGTCCGCCCGCCGCACAGCCTTCTGGAAGAAGCGCATCACATCCAGATGTCCAAGAAATTTTAGGACGCCGTACTTGCGGAATTTAATTCTTGCTTTCAATGCAGACACCTCCTTTCCAGACAGCCGCTCCGCAGCCAGAGCACTGCATCCGGCAGTTCGGCGTAATCTCAGCCTTCATGGCCTTCTCCCATTCCTTTCTTAAGAATCCCTTTGTCACGCCTATATCGATAAAATCCCATGGGAATATTTCACCTGCGTCCCGTTCCCTAAGGTTATAAAATGAGATATCCACGCCGATATTTCCAAAGGCCTTCATCCATTTCTCATTGTCAAAGCATTCTGTCCAGGAATCATAAATACAGCCAAGCTTATATGCTTCCTCGATCACCTTTCCAGTCCGGCGGTCACCCCTTGCAAATACACCCTCAAGAACGGCCACCTCTGCATCATGCCAGTTGTACCGCAGGCTTTTCTTGTTCAGCTGATTTAGGAAAGCATGCTTTACAACCGCCGCCCGGGCGATATACTCTTCATTGGCCAGCATAGGGGCCCACTGAAACGGGGTAAAGGGCTTGGGAATAAAGAAGGAGGAGCTTGCAGTAATCTGGCATTTGCCGTTCCGCTGCTCCTTTGGAATCTCATAATAGCGCCTTGCTATCTGATCCGCAAGCACTGCGATCGCTTCCATATCTTCTTTGGTCTCCGTAGGAAGTCCCAGCATAAAATAAAGCTTCACCTTGTTCCAGCCGCCCTCAAAGGCCTGTCCGGCTCCGTTTATGATATCCTCTTCGGTCAGCCCCTTATTGATAACATTGCGCATCCGCTGGGAGCCTGCCTCCGGTGCGAAGGTCAGGCTGCTTTTCCGGATATCCTGGACACGGCTCATTACATCAAGTGAAAATGCATCGATCCGAAGAGATGGAAGGGAAATATTAATTCCCTTTCCTTTAAATTCTTCGATGAGGAAATTCACCAGCTCTTTGAGTTCACTGTAATCGCTGGTGCTCAAAGAACTTAAAGAAATCTCTTCGTGACCGGTACTTTTCAACATCTGACAGGCATATTCCTTTAACTTATCCACATTCCGCTCTCTGGTGGGACGATAAAGCATCCCTGCCTGACAGAAACGGCAGCCTCTGATACATCCTCTCTGCACCTCCAGCACTACCCGGTCCTGCGTCACCTTGATATAAGGCACCACCGGAGCTGTTGGATAGACCGTGTCCGTCATATCCACGATCACTTGCTTCTTCACGTGCTCGGGCGCCTTCGGATGAACCGGATAAAACCGGGCAATGGTTCCATCCTCGTTGTAATCCGTCTGGTAAAAGGAAGGAACATAGATTCCCTCAATCTGGCATGCCATTTCTAAGAAGTCCTTCTTAGTTCCGCCTGCCCGTTTATTGTCCGTATAAACATCCAGAAGCTGATCATATACCGTCTCGCCCTCACCGATATAGAACAGATCAAAAAATTCTGCCAAGGGCTCTGGATTATAGGCGCAGGGGCCGCCGCCGATGACAAGCGGATCAGACTCCTTCCGCTGGTCCGCATGAAGCGCCATTCCCGCCAGATCCAGAATCTGCAGAACATTGGTATAGCACATCTCATACTGGAGGGTGATCCCTAAAAAATCAAACTCCCTGACGGGATCCTGAGATTCCAGTGCAAATAGAGGGATCTGCTGCTCACGCATAATCTGATCTAAGTCAACCCAGGGAGAATACACCCTCTCACACCACACATCCTCACGGCGGTTTAACATATCATAGAGAATCTGGATGCCGAGGTGGGACATACCGATCTCATAAACGTCGGGAAAACACATGACAAAGCGGATGTCCACTTTGCCAGGGTCTTTCATCACACTGTTGACTTCATTCCCGATGTATCTCGCTGGTTTTTCGATTTTTAGTAATATTTCATCATTTAAGGCTAGTTTTCTCATAGGTTCCCTTTCGATTTTTGTATAATCCATAATTTGTCGTATATTTCCTGTGATAAAAATACTTGTCGGTTCGTCTGCCCCGCCTATAATTCGTTCCATTATATTTACAGTTTTCACCTAAGAGACATGCACTTACAAGCACTTTCATTAAAAAAACTCCCTTCTACCAACCACAATATTTATCTGCAATTTTATGATACGAAAAGAGCCTGCATACCTTTTTCACAATAATAGTTATTTTTCCAACATCATCAAGTGACTGTTCAGCCTTGCATTCACATAACCTGCAAACGGCTTTTCCATCTCAGGCTGGATCAAATATGGCTGAACTGGTTCATGTTTCGCACCCATGATCCTGACGGGAACTTTTCTGTAAACACCCCGCTTTCCGAAACATTATATGCTATTTTCGGAATAATATCAATTTAAAAATGCACCCAAAGACAACCTTGGGTGCATTATATCAAATCTGTTCTTATTAAACCTCTGGCTTGAGCTGATACAAGTCCGCTCCTGCCGCCTCAGAAACCACCGAGATATACATCGTCACACTCGTCTTACCCAGGCTTCTATAAACGGCCGCTCCGGCATAACTGATGACCAGCGTATCCGCAAGCCTCCAAAGCATCCTTTACATCCATGGATATTCATACTGTCAAGGAAAAATTCGGGAACGGGTTTCATCTTAAAACTTATCAGCTAAATCAGCCGCCTGCTTACAGCCGTCTGTCTTTTCAATATCACCGGCATTCAATACGCCGGGAATCAATACTTCACCGACCATTTTCCATTTCAATAATGCGGCAGAACGTTCAATCGGAATACGGACGCCGTCCATCACAGACATATCGTCTTCCTCACAGCAAGTGATGAGCGCACATTCCTTCCCTGCTATCTCTTTTCCTGCAACGCAGAAAGAAAACATCTTATCAATAACTCCCTTGATCTGAGCTGGAATGGAATACCAATAAACCGGCATTGTAAAGACCACAGCATCGGCTTCCAGGATAGCCGGAGCGATTGTATTGAAATCATCATCAAAGGAACAGGCTTTTCCCGTCTTGAAACAGGTTTCACAGGCATGGCATCCGCCTGCATTTTTCATGGCGGCATCAAAACGGGTAACCGAATGCCCTTTTGCTTCCACCTCTTTCACAAAAGCTTCTGTCATGGCAAAGCTGTTGCCATTTTTACGCGGGCTGCCGGTAATTACTACAATTTTCTTGTTCATATAGTTTCCCTCTCTTTTTCATTCATTTTCAGCAGACTTACTTCTTATCGCCTGTTATCATTATAGTGCAAATAAGAGAGGGAACAAGTACGCACATAAAAGTTCGGTACTTACGCCAGGGTAAGTATCCCTTTATAGAATATCAATATATTCTCCCGCCAGAGCCTTGTTCATGCTCCGTACCGCACAGAATTTTCCGCACATACTGCAGGTATCGCTGTGATCCTCTTCCGGTATCCGGCTTTCGCGTATGGCTTTTGCTGTTTTAGGGTCTAATGCGCAGGCAAACTGTGCGTCCCAATCAAGCGCCCGGCGTGCATCGGCCATGCGGTCATCAATATCCCTTGCTCCGGGAATTCCCTTGGCAATATCTGCCGCATGGGCGGCAATCTTAGAAGCGATAATCCCCTGCTTCACATCCTCCACATTGGGAAGCGCCAGATGCTCTGCCGGTGTAACATAGCATAGAAAGGAAGCTCCATTCATGGCCGCCACAGCTCCGCCGATGGCGCTGGTAATATGGTCATATCCCGGCGCAATGTCCGTTACCAGAGGTCCTAACACATAGAAAGGAGCTCCCATACAGATGGCCTGCTGTACCTTCATATTTGCCGCAATCTGATCCAGCGGCACATGCCCCGGCCCCTCGACCATAACCTGGACATTATGCGCCCAGGCACGTTTGGTCAGCTCCCCCAGCCGTACCAGCTCCTCAATCTGGCAGACATCGGAGGCATCCGCCAGACATCCGGGACGGCAGGCATCCCCCAGGGAAATTGTAACATCATATTTTTCGCAGATATCCAGAATTTCATCGTAATATTCATAAAAGGGATTTTCTTCCCCTGTCATGCTCATCCATGCAAATACAAGGCTTCCGCCGCGGCTGACAATATTCATTTTCCGTTTGTGCTTTTTGATCTGTTCAATGGTCTTTCTTGTAATCCCGCTGTGAAGCGTCACAAAATCAACGCCGTCCTCTGCATGCATACGGATCACATCCAGAAAATCCTCTGCTGATAATGTACTGAGATCTCTCTGGTAGTGGATAACACTGTCATAGACAGGTACTGTGCCGATCATGGCAGGGCATTCCTTCGTCAGCTTCCGCCGGAAAGCTCTTGTATCTCCGTGGCTGGAAAGATCCATGATAGATTCCGCCCCAAGCCTGACCGCACTCATCACCTTTTCCAGCTCAATATCATAATCCCTGCAGTCTCTCGATACCCCTAAGTTTACGTTGATTTTTGTGCGCAGCATGCTGCCGATGCCTTCCGGCTCCAGACAAGCATGATTCTTATTAGCACAAATAACAGCCTTCCCTTCTGCCAGCAGCCTCATCAGTACCTCAGACGGCATCTGCTCTTTCTCCGCAACTGTTTCTATTTCCGGTGTCACGATTCTTCTTCTTGCCGCATCCATTTGTGTTGTATAGTTTCTCATTCTTAGTTCCTCCTTTTTGTTAGGTATCCGCATGATCACAACATTTTCTATGGCGATAAAAAAGAGATGCACACAGGGCATCTCTTAAAATCACACGTAAACATGACTGCTTCGCATGCACTCCCTACGTTGGCATTATCCAAATCAGGTTACGGGTCGAAGCACATCAGCTTCCTCTCAGCCGGCTTTCTGCGCCAGCTCCCCGGTAACGATATAAAATTGAACGAGTCTATTATAAGCTTATTCCAGAAAATTTGCAAGATTAGAGTGTATTTGATGGTGCAAAGCAGGTATGGTTCCTGCAGACATAAAAGGTTGTGCTGTCATTGACCAGCGGATACTCCCTGCTTTGGGGAATTACGGTTACATCCGCAAACAGCGGGAGCTTCCTTCTTACTTTCTCCAAATCCGAAGCTTCCTTCAAGACGATCTTAATCTGTTCCGGCGGGTTATCATAAACCAGCTTTGCAAAAAGAAACATACTGTGTCCTGTCAGATAGTCCTGCGCCTGTGCGGACATATAATGCATCTGTTTATCTGCAAGTTTTTTGTAATCCTCGTTTCCGGTCAGCCTATACAGCCTTACAAGGTTATAAGCCATGACGGAATTTCCGCTTGGAACTGCGCCGTCATAGATTTCCTTTGGATTCATAAAAAGCTCGGTGCTGTCTGAATCCGAAAGATAAAAGCCTCCGTTAATGATATCGGCAAACCGCCCTACTGCCTCCTTACAGAAGCGCTCCGCTTTTTCAAGATAACCTCTGTCCAAAGTAGAATGATACAGCTCTGTCAATGCGGCAATATAGAATGCATAATCATCCAGAAAGCTTTTCTCCGACTGCCGTCCGCCGCGCCAGCTTGTGTGAAGCTGTAATCCTGTACTTAAGTGCTTCTCAATAAATATCTGTGCATCTACCGCCGCTCGTAGATACTTTTCATTCCGTGAAGTCCTGTAAAGCACAGACAGTGCGGCGATCATCATAGAATTCCACGAAATCAGGACCTTATCGTCAAGATGCAGCCTCCTCCGGCTTTTCCGATAGCTGTACAGCTTTTGAAGCTCATCGTCAAAATCAGGGTTCAAATCATTGCTCTTAAGAAGGTTAGGAATATTCACACCCTCAAAGTTTCCGTTTTCCGTAATATCAAACACATCTGAAAACTGCATTCCCTTTTCTTTCCCCAGAGCCTCTATCGTTTCAGCTAACGTAAAGGTATAATATTTCCCTTCGACTCCCTCGCTGTCGGCATCCTGCGCACTGTAAAACCCGCCGTCCGGCGAGGTCATTTCACGGAGCACATATTCTGCTGTCCTTTCAGCCGTATCCAGATAGAGAGGATTTTCAGCCGTCGTATAAACCGATGCATATACGATGATCAGCAGAGCATTATCATATAGCATTTTTTCAAAATGTGGCGCCAGAAAATATTTATCCGTAGAATATCTGGAAAAACCGCCGCCAATATGGTCAAAGATACCGCCTTTCCGCATCTGTATAAGTGTTTTTTCAACCATTTTCAGTACGTCTGGATTATCATTCTGCTGTGCGTAAAGCGTCAGAAACAACAAATTATGGGGAACCGGAAATTTCGGTGCCGCTCCAAATCCGCCATATTTGCCGTCAAAGCTGTCGGAAAACATCTGCACGGCTTTCTCAATAAAAGCTCCTTTATCTGCGCTTCTATGAGTGTCTTCTTGCCGCCTCAGATGCGCAGCTATCTGACCCGCCGAACGCAGAAGCTCTTTCCGGCGGCTGTTCCACTGAGCCGCTAGTGCATTCAGCAATTCCGAAAAGCCCGGCATACCGTACTGTGGCCGCACGGGAAAATATGTGCCTGCAAAAAACGGCTTTTTATCCCACGACATAAAAATACTCATCGGCCAGCCTCCACTGCCTGTGAAGGCCTGGCACACTGACATATACACACTGTCAATATCGGGGCGTTCCTCGCGGTCAACCTTTATCGAAATATAATATTTGTTGAGAATGTCAGCCGTCTTCTTATCTTCAAAGCTCTCATGAGCCATGACATGGCACCAATGGCAGGTACTATAACCGATGCTTAAGAAAACCGGCTTATCTTCCTTCTTCGCTTTTTCAAAGGCCTTACTGCACCAGGGATACCAGTCTACGGGATTCTCTGCATGCTGCAGCAGATAGGGGCTTGTTTCATTTTTCAGATGATTACTCATTTTACGCTTCCTTTCTACTATCAAAGAAATGTATATCATCAGTTATTATGCTTACTGAATCTCATATTATACAAGCCGGCAGCCTTTTACTCCTGACAGCTTCCCCCGGACATATGGCATCAAAAAGAAGAGAAGCTAACGCCTCTCTTCCTCCCATTTAAGAAAATCACCAGTATCTGCATCAATTTCAAATTCGTATTCTTTCTGGTTATAGATAATATCTCCTTCATATTTTTGACGGCCGTCATCATAATCCAGTTCAATCTTTAAATCCTGCTCTGAAGCTCCGGGAACCCGGTCCAGCGCCAGCTTTGATGCTTCCTCGATTGTAATCTGTACATCCGTGGGAGCAGTCTGTATATTGGCGTTTTCTCCCTGCGTATCCTTCTGTTCCTGCTGTTTATTCTGATTCGATGAATCCGGTGCATGTGATTCATCATAGTCAGCACGGAGTATCTCGCCATTGGATGCCAGAATTTCATAATCGTATTCCGTATTTCCGCTGGTAAATTCCACATCATAGATACTCTCGCCATCATCCCGGTCTTTTGAAATCTGAAGACGCGTCACATCCGATTTCACGAATCCTGCATCTTCTAAAGCAATCTCTGCCGCCTTATCCTTCCCAATATCCGCCGGATATCTGCACCCAGTCAGGAGTGCCGTAATAGTCATAGCAATGATTACTGCTGCTGCATATCTTTTCATAATACCATCCTTTCTTTGAAGAATTTTTACTCACTATAGTAAATATGGCTTCTTCAACGCAAGTATAACACTCTGACAATTAAAAATCAAAGGATATTCTTCTATTTCTTACTGCTCTTTACGCAGAAAATTGAAATCAACAGCAGTACCTATTTTACTGATTTAACCCCTTTGAAAATAACTGCACGGTGTTTCGGATATACGCATCCCTCCCGACATCCGAAAGTTGGCTACCAAAGGATGCCTGAAGAAAAGTATAGCCAAATGTAGACGAAAAAACAGTCATCGCGCGTGCTTCAAAATCCATCCGGGGAATCTTCCCCATCTCACACATCTTCTGCAGATACTCTGTGAATGCCTTCAGAAAGGTTTTTGGAACCTTCATGATCAGCGGCGCTGTCTCCTCATATAACTGTGGAGCCCGCAGCCCGATGGATAGATTCACAAAATCAGACGTCATCCGCTCCATGTATGCCCTCATAAACATCTCTAAGTCGGCTTCCAAATCCCACTGCACCTGTCTAAAAATCTCCGGCGTCACGCCTGCCCTCCGTTCCGCCTGACCGACACCCTGAAGAACAATATCCTTCTTACTCTTAAACTTGCGGAATAAGGTACATTCATTTACCCCGGCAGTCTTAGCAATTTCCTTGGTAGTCGTTGCCACATACCCTTTATCCCGAACCAATGTCATAGCCGCATCAATAATCCTCTGGCTTGTTTCATCCATCATCATCGCCTCCATGCAAGTGAACACTTTCATTTTAGCAGACTATTTATCTTTAGTCAAGGAAACGCAGGAAGGCTTCATAAAAAAGCTGTTCCTTCTTTTCCTTGTCATTCTGAGGAATCCCTAATCTTTCAAGCGCTCTCTGAAATACAGCTTTTGCCGAATCCACCGTACTTCCCAATATATCCTGTCCGCCGCCATTCGCCATTTTCTCAATCGACATAGCAAATAATATTGTTATCTGAGTAAGCTTACCTTCCGAGTTCATTCCGTATCCATTTGCGCCGGTTTCTTCTTCTGCTTTCGTCCAGGCATCCTTCACTTTATCCGGAGCGGACGGTCCCAGGGTATCTAATCCATTAAACGACCTATTTGAGCGGGCTGTTATTCCACTTAAACTATTATCAGCATTAATAGCCTTGTTTATTAAACGGTTCTGAAAACTAAGGTTTGTCTGCGTGGGTGATGCATTTCCATTATATGTAAGCTTACTAAATAGGGATCTGCTGACTCCTTTTATCATCACCTTGTCCTCCTTTTTTATTATGTTTATTCTTCATTATTTTGTTTTGATTTTTGCTCTTTTTTGGGGATATAAAGCATAGCGCCGTCTATATACTGCTGCAGTTGTTTGATTAATTCCTGCGGCAAAATATCTGCCGCACGTATATAGTCCATAAAAATCCACCTATATGCGGACTACAAATCCGGTCTCGGCTAATCCGTCGTTCATAACCGATGCTATTCCCTTGTATCATTTCAGTTTAAAGAGTCCATAGCAATAAGCCAAACTATGTAATCCCATATCCCTTTCTCTTTTATGTAACCATTAATTTCGTATTTTCCTTAATATCAACAACCAGCCCCTTTCATAATATTTTAAAA
>Ga0137307_100390_pt1 | contig 61234 bp, 73 predicted proteins | sample NAcewD2O_March_2_FD_97180 | JGI IMG/M metagenome (GOLD analysis project Ga0137307, IMG submission 97180) | Mouse cecal microbial communities from Vienna, Austria - N-Acetylglucosamine amended D2O_March | ecosystem: Host-associated > Mammals > Digestive system > Large intestine > Cecum | place... | reverse complement strand
CGGCTGCGGAAAAACAACACTTTTAAAAATCATAGGAACCATAGACCGGCCTACAAAAGGAAAACTATACTATGAAAATACAGATGTGCGAAAGCAAAAAAGCGACGGATTGGCACAGCTGAGAAGAAATAAGATAGGATTTGTATTTCAGGAGTTTAATCTGATGAACAATCTGTCCGTGGAAGAGAATATCATGCTTCCTATGGTGCTAAATAAAACAAAATACCGGAAGATGCGGGAGGTCGTGAATAAGAATGCAAACCTTTTGGAAATAGAAGAGCTTTTGAAGAAATATCCTTATGAACTTTCAGGAGGGGAAAAGCAGCGTGCAGCCATTGCAAGAGCGTTGTCCAATGATCCGGATATGATTCTGGCAGATGAGCCTACGGGAAACCTGGATATGCCCTCGGCTTTGAATATTATGGACTATTTTACAAAAATCAACAAAGAAAACGGTAAGGCAATTGTAATGGTAACCCATGACCCCCTTGTTGCGAGTTATTGTAAGAGAATACTTTTTCTGGCGGATGGCGTTATCAGGGATATTTATGAAAGCGATGGAAACCGGGAGCACTTTTATGAACAGATTGTACGGATGTCCTCAAAAGCATATTGAAAAATATGCGGCTATTTTGGAATTGTAACCTTTTCCAAAACCTTCAAACTATCCTCGGCAGAAAGAAACCGCTGGGTGCTTTGAAGAAAGCTTTTATCAGGGGAACTCTCCTTTTTAGGGGACTGCCGCCGCAGTTCTTTGGGAGAAGTCTTATAAATCTCAAGAAATCCTTTGTTTAAATATTTAATATCGGAAAAGCCGCATTCTAAGCAGATTTCTAAAAGATTGTGGTCCGTCAGCAGTAAAAGCTGGCGGGCTCTTTCGCATCTTAAATGCATCAGATATTCCTGAAAGCTCATTTGGAAATGATCTCTGAAGAAATGCGACAGGTAGGTTAAAGAAAGATTTTCCATTTCCGCAATATCCCTAAGAAGCAGTTTTTCGCTGTAATGCTCGTCTATATAGTCGGAAATACGACGGATACGCTTATAGTTCTGCTTCTGCTGCTGGTGTACAGCGTTGCTGATTGTCTGGTGGGGCATATTGGTAATCAGGTAATAGAAAATATCGTTAAGTCTGGCAGCGCAGAACAGTTCAAAACCGGGCTCTTCCTTAAAATATTGTTTTGCCAGTGGAATAGCATAGGAAAAAGCAGGAGCCGGGTCACGGGATGCGCCGCAAAAGGCAAATTCTGTATGGGACACGGCAGGGAAATAACTTTTAAAAAAAGAAGTCTGCACTTGAACGGAAAGAAACAAGGCCGGATTTTCCGTGCGGATTTCATGGGGAGTAAAGGGATTTATCACAAAAAAATCCGGTGCATGAAAGGTTTTTTCAATGCCGTCACAGATGACCAGGGCGCTGCCTTCAAGGAGAAGGTTAAATTCAAAGTCACTGTGGATATGGGGCGTGCGGTAGGCAAGGCTGACTAAAAACACTTTAAAATTTTTAATGACCTTATGTTCTATAACTTCGTATTCATTTTCAGGCTTTCTTGAAAGCTTTCTTTTGGTGGGCATTTGTGGCGCTTCCTCCTAATAAACAATCAGAAAGGTTTTCTAAAAATAAGGAATTCCGTCCCGCTTTATATTGGAATCAAAGTGTCCGGTCAAAACAAAGAATTGTCATTTTTGTAAGACTATTTTGGCCTGCTGTTATGATGAAAAATTATATCATATACATCGTATATGTACAATCAACATATGAAAATACTATAGCCGGTATTTTAAACGTATTTACGTGCTTTATGCCTGAAGCTTGGCATATTGAAGCATGGAAACTATATGCTTAGCCAAAAGCAATTAATCCGGAAGATAAGGACGGAGCTTACGCAAGTGTTGTAAAAAGAAGCAAATTAATCTGTAGAAAAAAGCAAACCCGGCAGAGTTTTTTGCGAGGGACTTCTTTATACTGATAGGTATCAACAATCTTTATGCGCATAAGAAAATAACAAAATCTGCACAGTGGACAGCAAAATAGTATGCATGCTGCTGCAGAGAAACGAAAACAGATGAATGAAGCGAAAAGGAGAGAGTGCCATGTCAGAATTTAAATTTTCAGTAGGTCCCTGGAATGTCCATTCGGGAGCGGATTCTTACGGACCGGCAACAAGGGATGAAATCGCATTTGAGGAAAAGATCAAACGCTTTGCGGAACTGGGATTTTCCGCTATCCAGTTCCATGACGATGATGCAGTGCCCAACATCAACGATTATACGGAAGAGGAAATAAAAGAAAAAGCAAGGGAAGTTAAAAGACTTTTGGATAAATACAATTTAAAAGCGGAATTTGTGGCTCCCAGGCTTTGGATGGATTCCCACACCATAGACGGAGGATTTATGAGCACCTCCGAAAAGGACAGGGAATATGCAATGTGGAGGGCTTACCGTTCTATCGACATCGCAAATGAATTGGGCTGCGATATGATCGTATTATGGCTGGCAAGGGAAGGAACGCTATGTGCGGAAAGTAAATCTCCCGTATGGGCTACCAAGATGCTGATTGAAGCGATTAATAAGATGTTAGCATATGATTCCAAAATCCGCGTCTGCATTGAGCCTAAGCCCAACGAGCCTATTGACAGGAGCATTTGCGGCACTATGGGTCATGTTATGGCGATTTCCGCCGCAACTACGGATCCCGACAGGGTGGGCGGCAATTTAGAGAGCGCCCATGCGATTCTTGCAGGATTAGACCCGGCTCATGAAATCGGCTTTGCCCTTGCCATGGGCAAACTGATGACCGTTCATTTAAATGACCAGAACGGCATTAAATTCGATCAGGATAAGGCCTTTGGCGTAGAGAATTTAAGGGCTGCTTTCAATCAGGTAAAGGTATTGAAGGAAAACGGCTACGGTTCCCATGGGGAATATGTGGGACTGGATGTAAAGGCAATGCGTACCACTACCGATGAAGACAGCTATAAGCATCTGGAAAACAGCTTAAAGATTTTTAAAGCGCTGGAGGCAAAGGTGGATAAGTTCGATTATGATTTCCAGAAAAAGTGCGTGGAAAACAGAGACTTTGAAGGACTGGAAATGTATGTGATGAATCTGCTTATGGGCGTGGAGTAGGCGGTATACGGTTTGAGGATTTTGCGATAGATCCGGAAGTGTATATCGGGACGGCTTATGGCCGGAAATTTTTTGTTGAGGTTAGGAGGCGGATTTATGAATCGAAAGAAAATCATTGCCGCAGGTCATATCTGCATCGACATTACACCGCTTTTTGAAGGCGGTAAATGTGAAAATGTCAGTGACCTGCTTGTGCCCGGCAGACTGGTACATGTGGGAGCGGCGGATATTCATACAGGGGGCAGCGTTGCCAATACCGGCCTTGCCATGAAGATTTTGGGAGCGGATGTTTCTTTGATGGGCAAGGTGGGAGATGATGCATTCGGACGAATGATTTTGAATATTTTAGACCAATATGATGCTGGCGGAGGAATGATCGTGGATAAGGATTCTTCCACCTCCTATTCCGCAGTGATTGCAATTCCCGGAATCGACAGGATTTTTCTTCATAATCCGGGAGCAAACGATACCTTTACAGGGAAGGATTTGGATTTATCCCTTATAAAGGAAGCAGCTTTGTTTCATTTCGGCTATCCCCCTATTATGGCGCAGATGTATGCCGCCGGAGGAGGAGAATTGGTCCGCATTTTTAAAACAGTAAAAGAAGCGGGGTGTATGACCTCTATGGACATGGCTGCCGTGGATGAGCAGTCGGAGGCGGGCCGTGCGGACTGGGAGTCTATTTTGGAAAAGACCCTTCCTTATGTAGATTTCTTTTTGCCCAGCATTGAAGAGGTCTGTTATATGCTGGATAAAGATAAGTACCACGCGTTGCAAAAGAAAGCGGAAGGCAGGGATGTAACGGAGGCCCTTTCTATTGAAGAGGATGCTGCTCCTTTGGCTGACAGAATTTTGCAAATGGGCTGTAAACTGGCGATCATTAAATGCGGCGCGGCAGGCTTTTATTATAAGACAGGAAAAAAGGAAGCTTTTGAGGAACTGGAAAAAAGAAGCGGGCTTGATTTTTCCACCTTTTGGGATAAAGAGGGCTTTGAAAAAAGTTATGTGCCTGATGCCGTTATTTCGGGAACCGGCGCAGGAGATACGACCATAGCGGCATTTCTGACCGCCATGATACAGGGCTGTCCTTTTGAAAGGTGCTTGCAGTTAGCGGCTGCTACCGGAGCCAGCTGTGTGGCGGCAGTGGATGCCTTAAGCGGGTTGAAATCCTTTGATGAACTGGCAGACAAAATTGATAAAGGCTGGGCGAAGAATGAATGAGGGAGAAATCCCTGACGAATGATGAAAACCACAGTATAATAACAGAAGTTCAAAATAGGAAAAATAGCAATAGAAACGAAATGGGAATGGAAACAAAAATAGGAAAGGTAAAAAATAAAGCAAGAAAAGAGGAGAAGGGCTATGTTAGCAAATTTAAATGATGTATTAGTACCCGCAAGAAAAAACAAATATGCGGTAGGATTGTTTAATGCGGTTAATCTGGAAATGGCAAGAGGGATTATCGCGGCGGCAGAGGAAACCGGTTCTCCTGTTATTATGGGAACGGCTGAGGTGCTGCTTCCCTACGGACCGTTGGAGGATTTGTCTTACTTCCTGATTCCCATGGCAAAAAGGGCGAAGGTTCCTGTTGTCATTCATTATGACCACGGTCTGACCTATGAAAAATGTATAGAAGCCCTGAAGCTTGGTTTTACTTCCATCATGTATGACTGCTCCACGGATTCCTATGAAGAAAATATTAAAAAGGTAAAGGAAATGGCGGATATTGCCCATTCCTACGGCGCTACCATTGAAGGGGAACTGGGACACGTAGGGGATAATCCCGACTCGGCGGAAGAAAACCCTTCCGGCGGAGAAAAAGCGCTAGATCCCTCCATTTACTATACTCAGCTGGAGCAGGCAAAGGATTATGCAAAGCGCACAGGAGTAGACGCCCTTGCCATTGCGGTGGGGAATGCCCACGGAGCTTACAAGCTTCCGCCCAAGCTGGATTTTGAGAGAATAGATACCATTGCCAATACCATTCCTACGCCTTTAGTGCTTCACGGAGGCTCCGGACTTAGCGATGACGACTTTAAGCGTGCCATAGAAATAGGAATCAGCAAGGTTAATATTTTTACGGATATTAATGTTGCAGCGGTTAAAGCAGTTGTGAATAACTGTAAAAATGTGGGAAAAGGCATGACGGAAATGATTCCTTATGAAATGGAGGCTGTCAAGGCGGAGACTATCAAGAAGATGGAATTGTTCGGGTCTGTGGGAAGATACTAATAGAGAAGACAGCCTCGTGGTAGATTAATAATCTGGATTTTAAATAAAAAAATATAAATGAAAAGACGCTTGTTTTATATCTGAGATGTAAGGCAAGCGCTTTTCTTGTTTCTTTTGCCATCGTGTGGCAATTATTGTGTATTTATCAATGATAAATACAGATTATTTGCTTGTTGGCAAGGTTTGCATGAGGGCAAAGAAATGCTGTTCCTTGCCGCTGCTGAAATACCTATACCATGCGTCTAACGTATCGGACTGAAAAACCTTTAATCGCTCAAGGATTTGCTTTGTCCATAACAAAGCCCCGGTAGAGCTTGCGGTAATGAAGTTGTGGTCTGCCACAGAGGGCTCATTAATATAAAACTCCTGCCCTTTGTAACAGGGAGAAAACATTTCAAGGTATTTTGCCCCGTTGCTGGTGTGCAGACGCTGATCCAGAAGACTGGCATTTGCCAATGCAGCGGTGGCACCACATATGGCGCATATTGTAGCTCCTGATGAAAGAAGTTCTGCTGCCTTCTCAATAATAGCACCATGCTTCGAATCATCCCAAGTGTTTGCACCGGGTAACAATAATACACTTTTTTCATTTACCATAATCTCGCTGATAACGCTATCGGGAATTATAGTTAAGCCACCCATTGTCTTGACTGGTTTTTTTGAGACAGCGACCGTTTTGACCGATACATTTGGTGCATCCTTTTTGAAAAAACGCTTAGAATTCAGCTCTGCGGTAATATATCCCAATTCCCAATCTGCCAAATTATCAAGGGTATAAACATAGACTGTAAACATACCTTTCCTCCATTTCAATTTTCTGTTGTACCGTTAGCTTCTTCATTATACCAACCAATTATTGACATCTGTATGGCAACAATTTAAAATGAGAGGAAACTTTTGAAAGGCGGTTATCGGATGAAGATTGACAGACTTGTTAGTATCATTATGACACTCTTGGACAAACAGCGCATGGGCGCGCAGGAGCTGGCAGATATGTTTGAAGTTTCGCCCCGTACAATCTATCGTGATATAGACGCAATCAACATGGCAGGTATTCCTATTCGCTCAACATCGGGAGTTGGCGGCGGTTTTGAAATCATGCGGGAGTATAAGAGTGATCAAAAGGTTGTTTCGACTACCGATTTATCCGCAATTTTGATGGGGCTGTCCAATCTTTCCAACATAGTACGAGGAAACGAACTTGTAAATGCTCTTGTGAAAGTTAAAAGTTTCATCCCTGCCGACAAAGCGAAAGACATTGAAATAAAGACAAATCAAATACGCATAGATTTAAGCCCGTGGCTGGGCAACAGAAATATCCAACCATACTTACAAACGATTAAAACTGCTTTGGAAGACCACAAACTGCTTTTTTTCGAATACATAGCTTATCATGGAAACAAAACCGTACGGACGGTTGAACCATACCACGCTCCCACAGGCTCATAGAGGGCATGAAACAGACACAGGGCAAACGGAACAGCTAAAGGCAGAAAACGCACTTGATACAGTTCGTTTAAGCGGCTATACTATACACAGTACGCAATAGGAGGTCAAAAATATTTGAATATATGACAGCACAGGAAGCCGCAGAAAAATGGAACGTATCGCTTAGGTGGGTGCAGCGGCTATGCAAGGAAAATCGTATTGAAGGAGCAATGAACATCAACCGTGTTTGGCTTATACCGATAATTGCAAAGAAGCCTATTGATAGAAGAAAGAAGAAATCCTAAGTGAGTGTTAAAGTTTCAGCATGAACAAGTGAAAATCCAAAATAGAGAGCAAAGAATAGTCGAAAAAGAACGGCCATACGCTATACGATAAGAAAAATTGAAACACAAAGGGTGGCAGATGATACGGGAGCGTTCAGACCTGCACTTTCTTTTTTTAACAAAGCGTATTGAACGCTTCATGGATTGTATTCCAATGAACTGGAACGATGGATATGATAATGCTACGGTTGGCAATACGGTAGAAAATCAAGACAGGGCTGATTACAGGCTTTTCGGCAGTGTGGGACAAATTTTATCAGAGACGGAAAAAGCTATACTTTATCTACCCGTGACTTATGCAGTCAAGCAAGAAAAGCAAATATCAATTACTAAAATAATTACCTCTCTTTTTTGTGCAGAGATTGAGAGGAAAAAAACGGAATCGTAATATATACTAAAAACTGTTGGGAGGATTTTTGTTATGGAATGGATTGAAAGATTAAATGAGGCAATCGGTTATATTGAGGAACATTTGACAGATGAAATGGATTATGAACAGCTTGGGCAGATTGCCTGTTGTTCTTCTTATCATTTCCAGAGAATGTTTACCTATATGGCAGGAATTTCTTTGTCTGAATATATCCGCAGGAGAAAAATGTCACTTGCCGCTGTAGATTTACAGGGTAAAAGTATGAAAATCATTGATGTGGCAGGAAAATATGGATATAATTCCCCTACTGCATTTAACAGAGCATTTCAATCTGTTCATGGAGTCGCCCCATCTGCCGTTAAAAACGAGGGTGTATCCGTAAAATCCTTCCCGCCTATCTTATTTAAAATTACAGTTAAAGGAGTGGAAGAAATGAATTATCGAATTGAAACAAAAGATGCATTCCGTATTGTAGGCGTATCGGTACCGCTTCATAAGGACATTGAAAAAAATTTTACAGTTATACCTCCAAAGTGGCAGGAAATATCCATGAACGGAACATTGCAAAGATTAATCAGTATGATGGATACGCCGCCTATGGGAGTACTTGGCGTCAGCACTTGTAATGATACTGAACCGTGGAAGTATTATATTGCAGTATCAACTTCACAAGAAAAGAACGAACTTGAAGAATATATCGTGCCAGCAGCTACATGGGCAATATTTTCTGGAGAGGGTACAAATCAGTCTATTCAGGAATTAGAACGACGTATCGTAACAGAATGGCTGCCGACATCGGGATACGAATATGGCAATGCTCCCGATGTCGAGGTTTACTTAAATCCAGACCCGCAAAATGCACAATATGAAGTATGGATACCTGTAGTAAAAAAATAGCTATGGATACTAAAACACAATGAATATACTGCCCTATTTGTGGCAACAAGAGCCGAACCAGAATTGGGAAAGATACAGAGCTAAAGAATTTCCCGCTATTCTGTCCGGAATGCGAGCAGGAAACATTGGTTGAAGTAACACATCTACAAGTAACCGCCATCTAAGAGCCAGACCGTTGAGGGCTTGCTGAATGATATTGAAAATGAAACTCTATTATCGGTATTGATTGCAGGAGCGATTTATGCAAGATTGGAACACTTATGGAAAAGTTTAAGAAAATTTTATAGGTTTCTAAGACAATCCATTTTCCAACGGGCTATTGGGTAAGGGATAAAATTCTCTTACCCAATTTTTAAGGCATCTTGAATAAAATTTCTGTCCACAGGGAATAGTAAAAAGTTTGTCCAAAATCTTGACACAGATATAGCCACTGTGATATTCTGGAGCGCTCATAGGAGAATTAGAAGTAAGTCAGAAATGGAGCTGTCAGAATGACACCAGATAAAATATTGAATTACTGCCTTCAAAATCTTGAGGGGACAGTCTTAGTTGAGAGTTGGGGCGAGAAAGGGATTTTCTATAACCCAGACCATGTGCTGAAGCGTGGCGTTTATATATTGACGGTTAAGGAAAAAGACGGTGATAATGACAAAGGTTCTGGTTTAAACAGAGAGAACGTCTACCGTGTGAATCTGGGAATACGGAAAAGCACTTTTGCGGAATTGTTTGGAGCAATCCCAAAACGTCCGCCAGCAGGCGGCGTTGTAGATATGGATTATGACTTTACCGTATTGAATGAAATACTCCCCCATCCTGTCTACGCATGGATGGCGTGGATATGTGCATTAAACCCCTCTAAAGAGACATTCGAGGAATTGAAACCATATATCCAAGAAGCCTACGAGTATGCAAAGGAGAAATTTAAGAAACGCAGGAAGTGATCTTGAAGATTGAAAATTAAAAAGCACATAGATGGAAGATAGAATGTCAGCCAATGGACAAGGCTGACCGCCGCCGAAAGTATGCTGCCTTTTTCGGTTGGTGTATGGCAGCATGGTTTTGAATCCCAAAGCCGTTACATAGCATTGCGAATCAGGGCAGGAGAAAATACTCCTGTCATTCGTGGTGCGGTGTAGCGGCTTTTTCATTTATCCAAAAGTTAAGAAAAATCGAATCCAGAACGGAGGTGCAGGGATATAGGATCTTCTTTTCGGCGGGTAAGACAGGTATGGAAGAATGCCGCTGCACAGGAAAAATGCTCTGCGGCGTTGTCTACAGAGATAGCGAGCATCGGATTGTGTCAGCCACAATCCAATCCAAAGCCAAAGTCCAAAACCGAGTTTTGGGAGCTGTTGGACAAGCTTTATAAGGTGCATGACGCTTTTAAAAAGTGTGTTCCTTACTATCCAACCGTCGTTGAAAAGACCGTGCCGAATGAAGATATGCAGGATTTTTTTGACGTGTTCTCCTATGTGAAGAATCCGTTAAAAACAAAAGCAGGCGAGTACGTTTCCGCCATCAACTGTCTGAAAGAAACCGCCTTAGAGCAGATGATTCTGACAAAGAAACATTACCAAAAGACAGGCAGATCTATCGCATGGCACGGCTACCAGAGCTTCAAGCCAGACGAGGTAACACCCGAACAGTGCCATGAAATCGGATTGAAACTGGCAAGGGAAATGTCCGATCGCTTATGCTAAGAGTATGAATTGTCGGTGATTGAAAACCCAAAGAAAGCCCCTGCAAGAACGATTTATCTGGACGAGAAGAGCGGCAAACCCACACGGTACAACGTCTGTCGGGACATGAAGCGTTTTGTCAAATGCTTTTTTGAGTTATTGACGCAAACATCCCATTCTGTTCCCCGTTTTCGCGTCCTTTGCGAAAAAATACTACTCGTCTCTTGACGGTCTGGATAGTCGGAACGGACGTAGAACGGGGATTGTTTTTCGTAATTGGGTATAGTATAATTTTCCCTAGTTACAAACCGATAAATCGGAATTTCATAAGGAGAGGATAATGGTTAAAGAAGTAAAATGGACAAAATATTTATGGCTGAGTTTACTTTCATTTGGAGCATTTATGCTTGAATTGCTGTCAATATTTGCAATTGAAGTTATATTTCTGCATGTAGACATACAGAATTATACAATGCAGCAAAGAAGTATTCATTGTATCATAATGGTTTTTATGTGGGCGTTTTTCATTGGTGTTCTCCTGCTTTTTTCAAGGAAGCATTATCATTTTCCAGAAAGGGGAAGCAAAAGGGATAAGATTTCCTCGAAAAGTTGGATCGTAACGCTTGCTTGTTTCATTGGCTGCAAAATTATGACTTTCATTGATTGGCATACATTAAAGATTATCGGAGAAGCACAGGGTAAAACTGTATTCCAATTTTGCGCGCAATATTTATACTATATATTTGAAGTGCTGCTTGTTATTCTAATCATAATATACGGGCAAAAAGCGATTGAAACCTTGTTGAAACAAGAAAGCCCCATTCCTTTTGGTGGTATTATTTTGGCTATGACATGGGGAGCGTTTCATTTCGTATCAAGAGGAGTAGGACTTGAAATTTGGAACGGAATTTCTACTATGATATTTTCTGTTCTTAGTGGAGTAATGTATTTAAGATTAAATAGAAAATGCTTGCATAGCTATCTTCTCATCGCTATGGGTTATTTACTATAACGTTCAGTTTGGTAATTAGAGTAGTGGAGAATAACGAATTGATTTTTCTTAGTTAAGGTTCTTTGTACATGGAAACAACGATTTTATACTGCTTTCAGCAATAAAAAGCATAAAAAATATCACAAAAAAACGCTATTCAAAAACCGTGAGGGCGGCAGGACTGTTGGTTCTGGACGTGTGGCTATGATCATCGAGTAATCAGAGTTTTATCATTTTTATATCTTACAAAAGATAAGAAGACCGCAGTTTCCCGCGTGATCGGTGACTGTGGCTTTTAACGTGAGATACATTGGAAAAGTTGTTTCAAACAGATAGGTTTCTTATAAAACAAAAGAGGCGGTGCTGTTGTGATCGAAAAGGATGATTGGAGATTATTGGTTAATAATGGCGAATCTTTGAGAAAAGCCAGCATAAACCCAACGGATGGTGAGGAAATTTGTAAATATGCACCGAAGTTAAAGAAATGTGCATTTTGCCTGAAAGCAGTACAGAATGACCCTCATCAGTGGTGGTTTATTCCGAATGATTTTTCGTGCTGTATTTGTGAAAATTGTTTTAATGACTTCAAAGAAATGTTTGAATGGAAAAAACTTGATGGCTGGGATATTAATTATAATTGTTCTTGGTACTTGTAGAGCAGGATTGTCTTTTTTACAATAATCTTGTAACAAAAGTTCATGTGAAAGGAATGGATATAAAAATGAAACATATAACAACAAGACAATTCAGTGTTTTGGCGGACTGCGGTAAAATTTATCAGTTTATGCTGGACATTTATGAACGTGATTGGAGAAATGGTGTGGCTGCCCCGTTTTTTGAGTATGCTTTTTCATCTTTTGCGTATTGGATGGATATCACATATTCTTATAAAAACCGCATTTGGGAGGATGACGGGAAGATTGTTGCATTTTGCTTCAACGAATCGCCTGTAACGGATATTTATTTCAGTTTAAGACCCGGATATGAGGAACTGGCATCAGAAATGATTGCCTATGCGGATGCCCATATGCCAATAAAAGGCGGAGAAATACAACTGATTCTTTTTGGCGGGCAGGATGCCTTGATGAAGGCGGCGAAACAGGCTGGATATCAACAAAATTGCGAAAATTGGGATATGCAATTTGATTTTGATGATGTATTAGATTATCCGTTGCCGAAAGGTTTTCGTTTTGTGAGTCCTGACGAGTGTGATATGGATAAGATCAGTAAGTGCTGCTGGAAGGGATTCGACCATGAGCAAAATGAGGGCTTATGGGATCATCAATATGAGCAGAGCGGTTATTTAATAGAGGTGGCACCACACGCAACAACGAATCTGTCAGTTATCATTGCTGATGAAGAAGGAGAGTATGCGTGTTATGCAGGAATGTGGTGGACTCCCGAAAATAAACTGGCTTATATGGAACCGCTTTGTACCATTCCGGAATACCGCCGCAGAGGGCTTGCTTCGGCGGCTTTGTCCGAATTATACCGAAAGATGAAACCTTTGGGGGCGACGCATATGGCAGGAGGATTTCATGATTTTTATAAAGCTATCGGTTACGAACCAGCAGTCAAGTGGACTTATTGGAAGAAAATCTGACAGGCTATGACTATATTAATAATAGGAATTATGTGCGGCGTTTGTATATCATTGCGTCAAATTAGGGGGATTCAAAATTTCCGCTTGTCCAAAAGCATCCTCCTGCTCCCTTGCGGTTATGTGGCTGGGGATATTGCTTTTTTGATAAGGTATTCAACAACACGGATCACGACCATATCCGTGCGTACATTCGCATACCCGGTTATTTTTCATATGAATAAGTGTGTATGATTTGGGCTTTCTGTGAAAACAGAAAGCTTTTTTGACGAGTCCGCTTTTTGGGACATATAAAAGTGCATAATGTTGCTAAGAATTGTAAGCCAGATAGCAGATAGCAGGAACTTCGATGTATTTTTATAGTAAAAAGAGATGGTTCCCCGACTGAAAAATGGTGGCGGACAGTCTGGGAAAATGGTATGATTAGACGTATGGAAAGGAGAGCGCACATGGAAAAGAAAATATCGGTTATCCCGTATCTATCATTCAAAGGAAACTGCGAGGAGGCAGTCCATACTTATATCAATGCGTTTGGCGGTGAGATTCTGTATATTTCCCGCTGGGATGAAAACAGTTTTGACATGACGCCGGAGCAGATCGGAAAGGTAATGCATGTAGAGTTTACGATAGGCGGTTCGCGCATGGCGGCAGGAGACTGTTATGACTGCAATGACGTGAACACGGACATAAAGCTGATGATTCATATGGATTCGGAGGAGGAAGCGCGGCATACCATATCGGTACTGGCGGAAGGCGGAACCGTACTTTCCCCGCTGTCGCCGCACCCGGAGCCGGATGATGACAGCTGCGGGTCCGTGATAAAAGACTGTTTCGGCTTTACATGGATTATTACCTGCCCGAATCAGCGGTAGACTTTTGACCATAAATTTGATAAAATGAATATATTATTCTACCCGTTAATGTGAGGGATGTACAAGGATTGGTAACAGACATGAGTGATTTGGATGGGGCAAAACAGCAGGAAATGCATTTTCGCATGATGGAAAATGATGAATACCTGAAAGCGCAGCAGCACGAGATTAAACTGGGAAAAGAGGCGGGACTGGATGTGTCCCTTTACTCCAACCCGGAGTTTAACTGGCTGCAGATGGAACAGATCCGCATGGGGCTGAAGGATAATCTGGACGCTTCTGTCTATGCGGATCCCGCTTACAATTATGAGACTATGCGGCAGATACGGCTGTCTCTTTATGCGGCGATAGATCTGGTTCCATATCTGAAAAGAGGATTTGTGGATGATGATCTGGAGGAGATACGGTTTGCGTTGGCGAAAAGGCTGCCGCTTGACGAATGGCTTCAGGACGATATGTGCGCGCCGCAGATTCACGAGATTCGTATCGGGCTTTGCGAGGATATAGATATCGCTCCGTACGCCGATATCAGATACAACTGGATGCAGATGCAGGAAATCCGCCTCGGGATTGAAAAAAAGCTGGATGTGTCACTTTATTCCAACTATTTGTACAACCATGCGCAGATGCGTGAGATCCGGCTCGGACTGGAGGCGGGGCTTGACGTTTCGGGCTACTGCAGTCTGGTTTATTCTGCCACGGATATGAAGGAAAAGCGGCAGATGGTCGTGAACAACAAAAGGATAAACAGTGACAGGGAGAAAAAGGAGTCCCCTGCAGCTTCTCTCAGAAAGAAAGAATTTTCTATTTCGATAGAAGAAAACGGAAATAAGGCATATGCTTATATTCCGTGGATTCCGGGTAATATTGTGAAGAAAGAGGATATTTATCAGGATCTGGAGAGGCGGGAAATTGTATACGGGATCAAACATGAAGCGATTGCGGATATGATTGACAAAAGGAGACAGAATGAAAAGATACTGATTGCCGAGGGCATTCCGGCGATAAAGGGGAAAGACGGCTGGTTTGAATGGTTCGTCAGGCTTGATCTGCCGCGTATTCCCGCACCGCTGCCGGATGGCGGTGTTGACTATGTCAATATCGAGGCATTTGAGATGGTGGATGAGGGAGAGAAGATTGCCCTCTATCACCGGGCGGAAGCAGGTATCAGCGGGAAAAATATATATGGGGAATCGATACATGCCGAAAACGGGTTGGAGAAGAAACCGATCAGAGGCATCGGATTTCGTATCGAGCCGGACGGCGTTACCTATGTTTCCAAGATGAACGGCAAATTTGAGTATACGGCGGGACGTATTCTGATTACGAATATGCTGGTGGTGCGCGAAGACGTGACTGCGGTGACAGGCAAGCTGGAGGTGGACGGTTCGGTCTATGTGGTCGGCAGTATTTATTCGGGCGGCTACATCAAGGCTACGGGAGATATCATCATTGAGCATAATGTGGAGACGGCAAAACTGATCGCCGGTGGCAACGTTATGATTAAAAAGGGAAGCTGTTCCAAGAACGATTGCTTTATCGACGCCGGTGGCGAGGTTTCCGGAAGCTTTTTCGAGGCGGCAAATATCAATGCCAGAGGTAACGTCAAGGCTAATTATATTATGAACAGCTCGATTAACACGATGGGAAGGGTAATTGTATCGGGCAGCAAAGGTATGCTTCTTGGCGGTAAGATTAGTGCGGTGCGGGGCGTGGACACTTACAATCTCGGCAACCGCCTGCATCTGAAAACGATATTGGATATAGGACGTAATGCGCTTTACGAAAAAGAGCATGCGGGATACGAGAAAAAGAGGGAAAAACTACTGGGAGACCTGAAGGCGCTGGAGCAGGAGTGGGAAAAAATCATACAGCTGGAAGAAGCCGGTAGAGCGGTGCCGGAGGAGATTCAGCGGAAAATCCATGCGGCGATGGAAGTGCAGGGGCAGAGACTGGCGGAATTGGACGGCGAGGACGCCAAGCTGGCAAATCTGACGGGACAGGCGGCAAAAGAACCTGTCATTGTCAGGGGAAGGGCTTACGAGGGCAGCGTGGTAATTCTGAATGGCATTAAATACACGTTGTCGGCGGAAGTGCGCAGAGTGCTCTTTAAGATTCGCAATAAACAGGTTACGATGGTTGCCTTATAATGGCATTGCAAAATCTAGTGAAGGTATAGGAAAACTATGAAACATGATACGATTTTAATTTTTGAAGACAATGAAATTGACCGTGAAATTCTGGTGGAATTATTTCGGAAGGATTACAAAATTCTTGAAGCGGCTAACGGCAAGGAGGGAATCGCGCTTTTAAACGCTAATTTTGCGTCCATTGCGATAGTGCTTCTGGATAATCTGATGCCGGTCATGGACGGATTTACGGTGCTGGAGCATTTGAAAGAGAAAAACGTCCTGAATAAAATACCATTTATTATGATTACGGGAGAGACTTCGCCGGAGCTGGAGACAAAGGGTTACGAGCATGGAATTGTGAGTTACATCAAAAAGCCCTATCAGGTGGATGTGGTAAAGCAGGTAGTCCATAATGCGATCGGCTGGTTTCAATATAAAATGCAGTTGGAAATGATGGTGAAGAAGCAGAACATCAATATCCAGAAGCAGAACAGTGTGCTGCGGCAGCAGACGAAAAAGCTGAATCATGTGAACGAGATTCTGATTGATTCCCTGAGCAATATTGTGGAATTCAGAAATATGGAATCCAAACAGCACATCAGGAGAATACGGGAATTTTCCATGTGCCTTGGCAAAAGCGTTATGAAGCTGTACCCGGAGTACGAGCTGACGCCGGAGAAACTGATCCAGATTGGCTGGGCGTCCTCGCTGCATGATATCGGAAAGATAGCCATTCCGGACACCATCATACTGAAACCGGCAAAGCTGACACAGGACGAATTTGAACTGATCAAATCCCATACGACGAAGGGCGCCGAGATTATACAGCACAGGGTGCGCCTGAATGACCGGGCGATCTACGATTATGCGTACGATATTGCAAGACACCACCATGAGAAATATGACGGTAAGGGATATCCCGACGGTCTGAAGGGGGACGAGATCAGCATTGCGGCACAGATTGTTTCCCTGGTGGATGTGTACGACGCACTCACCTCGAAACGTGTCTATAAGATGGCTTATGAACCGGACAGGGCGGTTCAGATGATTTTAAACGGGCACAGTGGCACTTTTTCACCGAAGCTTTTGAAGGCGTTTGCCGAGGTGAAGTCAAGTTTTGAGCATCTGCGTGCCATGTACTCTGACGAGAATTAAACGTAATTTACTTATTTAAAATAGTAGCTCCTTTTGCCTGAAAGCGCAGGATACAGATCATTTCTCTGGTCTGTGCGCCAAACGGGCAGAAGGGGCTTTTGTTTTTAGAGAAAATTTAGAGATAAGGTTGCTATGATAATAAGTGGAGTGGTATGAGTTTTCAGTTTTATAGAGGCGCGAACCATGTTATGCGCTTCGGAATGGAGGTTGCTATGAGAGGGATGAAGACGGGAAAACGGATCGCAGCGTGCCTGCTGGCGTTTGCGCTGGCGGCAGGGATGCTCTCCGGGTGCGGCACAAAAGGCGGCACGGACGGCGGAGGCGGCACGACGGACAGTACGACAGACGGCGGGGAGCAGCAGGGCGGAAATCAGGGTACTGCCATGGGGCGTTATGTGGAGAAGGATGTGGAGCTGAACGGCAGCGTCCTCACCGACTGGAACAGCAGGCTGTTTAAGCAGGAGGACGGCAGTCTCCTGCTGGCGGATAACAGCGGGTTCATACTGCGATCCACAGACAATGGGGCAAGCTTTACGAAAGCGGATGTGCAATGGCTTGACAAAATGAAAGCGGAAAATAAATATATCTTAACCATGGCGATCGGTCTGGACGGGACGGCAGCGGTGGTCTGGACGGAGCCGGAGGAGGGAACCGAGGACAGCGGCAACGGGGTACAGCTTAAGATGGACATGCAGCTTACACTCATCAAACCCGACGGCACGGAAATCCCGGTGGAAATGAAGCTGGGGGAGGATGAGTGGTGGATCAACGCGGTGTACATTTCGGATGACGGAAGGATTTTTGCCACCGCGTCGGGCGCGAACCTGTATGAGGTGAAGGAGGACGGCAGCAGCGAGAAATATCTGACCATAGACGGTTACAGCATTGATCTGGTGCAGTTTCACGGCAACTGCATGATTCTGGATGGGTACAATGTGGATGTGCCGCTCATCTACGATATGGAGGCAAAAGAATATATAGAGGATGAGGTATTTTCGGAGTTTGTGAGGGAAAACTTCCAGAACAGGGACGGTTATGCGGGAAAAAGCCACGATCTGTTCCTTCTCTCAGGGGGAGATGACGCCATTTATCTTGCCGGGAAGTCTGGGGTATTCCGGCATGTGCTGGGCGGAAGCGCCATGGAGCAGGTGATAGACGGGAGCCTGAACATTCTGGGAAATCCGGCTTACAAGATTATGGATATGATGGTGGCAAAGAACGATGAATTTCTGATGGTGCTTACGGGTGAGCGGATGACGCGTTTCGTCTATGACCCGGATGTGCCTTCCAGACCGGAGGAAAAACTGCAGGTGTGGAGTCTTGAGGACGAGGCGGTGATCCGGCAGGCGATCAGCAAATATCAGAAGGATAACCCGGCGGTTTATGTGGAGTATGAAATCGGCCTTGCGGGAAATTCCATGACCAGGGAGGATGCCATCAAGAATCTGAATACGCGCACGATGGCAGGGAAAGGGCCGGATGTGCTTGTTCTGGATAATTTGCCGATGGACTCCTATATAGAGAAGGGCATACTCATGGACATCGCGCCGGTTTTAGACGGTGCGAGCGGCAGGGAAGCGGTTTTTTCCAATGTGGTGGACGCTTTCAGAGATGATGGACATGTCTATGCGGTGCCCAGCAGGATCCAGCTTCCCTATATCTGCGGGAAAAAGGACGATGTTGAAAAAATGACAGATCTGTCATCTATAGCGGATGAGATGGAATTGATGCGGGAGAACGACCCGGACGCCTACCTCATGTGTATTCCGTCGGCAAAGGGAATTATGCGCATTTTCTCACCGTCATGTGTTCCGGCGTGGCGGACCGAGGATGGCTCGCTGGACAAGGATGCCGTCGCCGATTTCCTGACGCAGACAAAGCGGATGTACGATGCACAGATGAACGGTCTTCCCGAGGAAGGCGTACAGAGCTGGGAGGCAGATGCGTCATACTATCAGGAATTTGAAAGTCCGAACGGGGAAGCGTTTGAGGACGCGGACGGGGTGCGGACACGCCATGAGGCGACGCATCTGCTGGGCGGGCGACGGCAGTTTGTGGCAGGCGCGTCAGAAGATGTCTGGCACTACAATATTCAGATATCCGTCTCGAAGATGGAAGGGTTTGAAGACTGCGTGAGCGTTCCTATGAATGGACAGTGTGACAATGTGTTCTGGGCAAGGACGCTTCTGGGGATCAATGCATCCTCGGCCAATGCACAGCAGGCGCAGGATTTTCTGAAAACAGTTCTTGGAAATGAGATACAGTCGGAAGTCCTGGACGGCTTCCCGGTAACGCCGAAAGCGATTCTGGGCAACTACGAAGACCAATGGAGAGTTTACAAAGATAACGACTATGTTTCCGGGCAGGGGGGAACGACGGATCTGAATGGAGAGGAGATCCTCATGCCGATCCGGGTGCCGGATGAGAAGAAGGTCAGTGAACTGATTAATTGGATTGGGTCCTTGGAGACTGCTTATGTGGAAGAAAAAACTTTTGAGAATGTTGTCTATGAGGAAGGAGAACGATATATCCGGGGCGAGAAAACCCTTGAGGAAGTGATGGGGGCGGTAGAGACGAGACTTGGCATCTATCTGGCGGAGTAAGGGTAGACAAGCAGCAGGACAGCGCGTTAATGAAAGAAAGACTTTCCTCTTTTCCCAAGATTTGATATAATTTAAATGTGAAAGCCGCAAAAATAGAGAAGGCGGCGTACAAGGGGATAAAATGGGGAAAAGTCTGAGTTTTGATATAGCAGCGCTTTTGATTCTGGCACTGCTTCTGATATCGTGTATAGTGAGAAAGATGACCAGCGGTACGCCGAACCGGCTGTTTCTGGCATTTATCTCCTTTAATCTGTTTGCTACTGTTTTTGATATCTGGGCGGTAGCGCTCGACAATGCGGGCAGTACAAGCCGGTTTGCGCTGTATACGGCGCATTCGGTATATCTGACTGTACATACTTTTACGGTGCCGGTGTATGTGTTGTTTGTCATCAGCCTCACAGACACGTGGCACAAGATCAGGAAGAACCTCTTTATTCAGGCTGTGCTGTGGGTGCCTTTTTTGGTAGTTTGCGCGGCGATGCTCTCCAATCCGTTTACTAAGAAAATGTTTCTGGTGGACGGAGGGTATCAGCGGGGAGAATGGTTCTTCCTGATTTATGTTGCGGTTGTGGTTTATCTGGTGTTTGTGACCGGCTATATGTTCCATTACCGTGATTTGGTGGAGCGGTCCAAAATTATTGCGGTCATGTCCTATATTCCCATTGGCATTACCGCCATGCTGATCCAGATGGTTTCTCCGACGACACTGGTGGAGATGTTCAGCGCGGCGGTCAGCCTGCTTCTTATGAGTGTGGGTGTGCAGAAGCCGGAGGAGATCGTGGACTCAGACACACAGTTTATGAAGTACAGCGCCTATGCCACGGATATGAACAGAAACTATCGCAATGCGAAAAATGTGGATGTGGTGATGCTCAATCTGGGCAGCTTTTCGTCCATAAACGCCATGATGGGTTATGATTTTGCCATGCTTGTGTTAAACGATGCGGTGGCGCGTATCCGCAAGGTCAACAAAAGTCTGGATAACAAGGGAGAACTGTATTATCTGGACAGAGGGCGTTTCCGCATGGTATTTAATGAAAAAGACCGGGAGACGGCGTTAAAGGCGGCGGAAATGCTCGTGGAGAGTCTGAAGGAGAAATCGGATTTCAATAATCTGGACGTCAGTCTCAATCCTTTTGTCATACTGGCACGCTGCCCCGAGGAGATTCCCGACTTTAAAACCCTTATGACTTTCGGCATGGATTTCCATGAGAAACTCAAGTATGAGGGGCGGGTCATGCATGTGCATGAAGTTTATCATAAGGGGCTTTTTGAAATTCAGAAGAACATCGATCAGATCATTGAGGAGGCGCTGGAATTTCACAGGTTTCAGGTGTATTACCAGCCGATCTATTCGATTGAAAAAGGCATATTTATCTCCGCGGAAGCGCTGCTTCGGCTGTTTGACCCGACTTACGGCTTTATTTCGCCTGAGATTCTCGTCACGGCGGCGGAGAGAAGTGGTGCGATTCACAGAATCGGGGATTATGTTCTGGAGGAAGTCTGTAAATTTATTGCCAGCGAGGAATTTAGAAAACTGGGACTGGAGTACATAGAAGTCAATCTGTCGGTGACCCAGTGTATGCGTGTCAATCTGGCGGAAAAAGTGATGTCTATCATGGGGAAATACCGCGTTTCTTCTGAACTGATCAATCTGGAGATCACGGAGACGGCGGCGAGCCATACGCAGGAAGTTATGGCGGAGAATCTGAACAAGCTGACGAGGGCGGGTATTTCGTTCTCGCTGGATGATTATGGGACAGGCTATTCCAACATTAAGCGTGTTATCCAGCTTCCGCTGAAAATTATTAAGCTGGATAAAACGTTTGTGGATGAGCAGGACAATCCCAAGATGAGGGTGGTTCTTAAAAATACGGTGGCGATGCTCAAGGATATGGAGATGGAGATCGTGGTGGAAGGAATCGAGACACAGGAGATGTTGGATTTCTTTACGGAATTACAGTGCGATTTTATTCAGGGATACTTTTTCTCCAAGCCGCTGCCAAAGCCGGAATTTATTAATTTCCTGAAATCTCAGGCAGAATAGGGGAGAGGGAAAGATGAATATCGCTTTTTTGGGACTGCAGGTTATAGGAATTTGCACGATCTTTTTTGCGCTGGCGCTTCTGCTTAGCGGGGACGGCTCCAGAGAACAGAAAATGATGGAATATTTCCTCGTGGGCGCGCTGATACAGAATATCGGATATCTGCTGGAGCTGACGGCGCCTACGATGGAGGCTGCTCTGGTGGCAGTAAAAATGCAGCATCTGGGAACAATGACAATACCCATCTGTTATTGTTATTTTATTTATATCTATTGTTTTGAGGAGGCGCCGCTAAAGATACTGAAGACTCTGGGAATCATTGACGTCGGTCTTCTCATGGTAGTTCTGACCTGTGACCATCATACCTTTTTTTACAGACAGGTGGAATGGGAGACTACGGCGGCGGGACATTCGTATCTGGTTCTGCATTACGGACCGGGGTATGCGGTTTTTATCATCTGCGCAACGCTCATTCCCTATGCCATGTCCATGCTTGTGTTAATCCGTGCCTGCGCCAGAAAGGGAGAAGATGCGGTGGACCGCAAATACGGGCTGATTCTGGGACTCGCGCTTCTGCCGGTCATTGCCTTGTACGCCTATGTCACGAAACTGACACACGCCTACGACTTTACACCGATGGTTCTGGGGGTTGTCCTTTCCAGCGTGGTGATTCTGATATGGAGCAGGAGGGTTTATGATTTTGGAAGCCTTGCTTCCGGCGCGCTCTTAAACAGCATGAGCGACGGTGTGATCGCATTGGACGAAAAGAGGCGCATCATCAATTACAATCCGGCGGCGGCGGAGATTTTCCCGGGACTGAACAGCCGTGCTGTCGGCAGAAACATTGCGGACATATTGGAGTTCCCGGAACCTGAACCGGGCGAAGAAGTGCAGCATGATATATTTATCGGGGACCGCTATTATCAGAGTCATGTGGAGCCGGTGCCGGACCGTTTTGGCGTGATCAAGGGGCATGTGGTGCTGATTCTGGACATGACGGAGGTGCGGAACAACATCGAGGAGATCAAACGCATCAGAATACAGGCGGAACAGGCGAATGAGGCAAAAAGCGAATTCCTGGCAAACATGTCCCACGAGATCCGGACGCCTATGAATGCGATCGTGGGATTGAGCGATATCATTATGGAGGAGAGCAAAGGGCGCAAGGTGTACAGCTATGCCTGTGATATCAAGTCGGCATCCAGAAACCTGCTGGCGCTGATCAACGATATTCTGGATCTGTCCAAGGTTGAGGCGGGCAAGATGGAGCTGGTAAACGCGGACTACCATATTAAGAAAGTGACGGACGAGGTCATTAATATGATGGACGGCGCGGCGTCGAAGCGGGGCATTCTGCTCAAGTGCGAGTACGATATGTCCATACCGTGCAAGTATTACGGGGACGAGGGCAGAATCCGGCAGATTTTCATTAATCTCCTCAACAATGGACTGAAATTTACGAAGGAAGGGTATGTGAAACTGTCTGTGGGCGGCAGACCGGGGGAGGATGCCGATACGGAACTTTTGCATATTGAGGTGAGGGACACCGGCTGCGGCATCAAGGAAGAGGATCTTGGAAAAATCTTTGAGAATTTCAGTCAGGTGGATGCGAAACGGAACCGCAGCGTGGAGGGAACCGGGCTTGGACTTTCCATAACGCGGCATCTGGTGGAGCTGATGAAGGGTACAATCCGGGTGGAGAGCGTGTACGGGGAAGGCACGGTCTTTATTCTGGATATCCCGCAGAGGATTGTGGACCGCAGGAGTCTGACGGAAATGCCGCAGGAGGTCGTCAGAAAAGAGGACGAAATTCAGGTATTTACGGCGGAGGACTGCCGTGTTCTGGTGGTGGACGACAATCTGGTAAACAGAAAGGTGGCAAGAGGATTTCTGCGGCCTTACGGGTTTGTCATTGACGAGGCGGACAGCGGTCCGAAATCCATCGAATGCGTCAGACAGACCAGATACGATATCATATTCATGGATCATATGATGCCGGAGATGGACGGCATAGAGGCGGTGCAGGTCATCCGCAGCGAGTGCGGGGAGAACGGTGCGCTGCCGGTCATCATCGCGCTGACAGCGAACGCCATGGAGGGCGTCAGGGAGATGTTTCTGGAAAACGGCTTTCAGGATTTTATCACCAAGCCCCTCGATAAAAAGGCGCTCAACGAGGCGCTGAAAAGATGGATTCCGGAGCAGCGCAGGAAGGCACCCGATACGTGGGAACAGAGTGTGGAAAAGATGAGGAAGGCGAAACCGTCAGAGTAACTGGTCTGGCAGACAGGAAGTGCATTGGAGGCAAAAGTGCCAAAAATGCACTTCTTTTTTTTGCGTGGGTTACGCGATTAACCTATTGTGTTTATGGGATTTTGAGATTACACTGAGCTCAGGCGGGTAAGCTTTTGGGAATATCCATTGCGTGTTTTCACAGTAAACAGCCTTGACATGGATGAGATAAGAAAAACGGACGGAGGATTTATGGAACAGAGGGTAAGGATTGCGGACATTGCGGAAGAACTGGGCGTAAGCACGGCTACCGTTTCCAATGTGATCCACGGAAAGACGAAAAAGATATCGGACGAGACGGTGAAGCGGGTGCAGGCGCTTTTGGAGGAGCGGCAGTATATTCCCAGTATGGCGGGGATTCTGCTGGCGAGAAACGATTCACGTATCATCGGCGTGGTGGTGAACAACCACGAGAAATATGAGGGAAAGGTGCTGGAGGATGCTTTTGTATCGGCGTCGCTGAACGCCCTGCTGTTTGAACTGGAGAATGCGGGGTACTTTATGATGATCAAGGCTACGCAGGACTGGAGCGAGGTGGAGCGGTTTGCCTCCATGTGGAATATGGACGGCATGGTGCTTCTGGGATTCTGTGACAGCGACTACGAAAAACTCCGCGTGAGAATGCGGATCCCTTTTGTGGTCTACGACGGTTTTTTTGAAAAGGACAAAGGGATCTGTAATCTGAAGATTGACAATTTCGACGGTGGTCGTCAGGTGGGGGAATATCTGCGGCGGATGGGTTACAGGCGTGCGCTGCTTCTCTCGGACAATGATACCTGCGTGGATGCGGAACGGATGGCGGGATTCCGGGCAGGCTTTTCGGATGGGGAGACGGATTATCTGGAAGTGCCTATGAACAGGGCGGGGCGGTATCGCATTTATCAGGAAAACTGGGAGCGGATCCGGGCGTGTTCGGCGGCGTTTGCGGTTTCCGACGTCTATGCGGCGGAGTTTATGCACTTTCTGATGGAGCGGCGGCTTTCGGTGCCGGGGGATATGGCGGTGGTAGGATTTGACAATAACGCGCTCTGCGAAACCTGTTTTCCCAGACTTACCACGGTGGGGCAGGATGCGGGGGAGCGGGCAAAGATGGCGGTGCGCGCCCTAAAGAGATTGTGGAATGGGGACGGAGAGCCGATGGAGGAGGTGCTGCCGGTGAAGCTGATTATCCGGGACAGCGTAAGCAAACTATACCATAAAGGCAGAGATGGGAGATAAAGATGGAGAAGAGAGAGAAAAGGAATGAATTTCGCGCCGATTTAATTGGAATTGCGTTGCCGGTTACCCTGCAGTCCCTGCTGCAGTCTTCCTTCAGCATGGTGGACCAGATCATGATCGGGCAGCTCGGTAGCGAGAGCATTGCGGGAATCGGGCTGGGCGGCAAGTTTGCGTCAATCTATACGGTGGTGCTTGGCGCGGTGGCGGCGGCAGCCGGTATTATGGCGGCGCAGTATGTGGGGGCGAAGGATCAGAAAGGGATGGGCAGAAGCTTCTATCTGAATCTGCTCGCAGGTCTTTTGCTGGCGGGCGGCTTTCTGGCGGTCTGCGGGTTCTTTCCCGCCGGGATCATGTCTCTGTACACGCAGGATATGGCGGTGAGGGAGCAGGCAGCGCTCTATCTGCGCATTTACGCTGTTTCCTTCCCACTGATGGCAATATCTACCATTATGACAGTGTTTTTGCGCTGTGTCGGGAAAGCGGCGTTTCCTCTTGCGGCAAGTTTTCTCTCGGTACTTCTGAATACCGGGCTGAACTATGTATTGATTTTTGGCAGGGGTGGCTTCCCGGAGATGGGGGTGCAGGGCGCGGCTGTGGCAAGTGTGATTGCGCAGGCGGCGGCTTTCGGCGTGACGGCGGTTACTTTTTTCCGGGATACGGTTTTAGGCTCTTACAGCAGATGGGGGCATATGCGGGCGGCGCTCCGGCTGACTGGAGAGGAGCGGAACCAGTATCTGGGGATTCTTGCGCCGATTCTTGTCTGTGAGTTTGTATGGAGTCTGGGTGAGAATATGTATGCCGTGATTTACGGGCGTATGGGAACCGCGCCCTGTGCGGCGATGACCATGACGGGACCGATACAAGGGTTGATGATCGGGCTTCTGAGCGGCGTTTCTCAGGCGGCGGGCATTATGATAGGCAGACATCTGGGGAAGGGGGATTATGAGACGGCATATAGGGATTCCAGAAAGCTGATGGGTTGCGGGCTGGCGGGATCGGCGGCGCTGTCTCTGCTGCTGGTCTGGCAGGCAGGAGCCTATGTGTCACTGTACAATGTGGAACCGCAGGTGCAGAGGATGACCTGTTCGATATTGCTGGCCTTTGCGCTAATCTCTCCCATAAAGGTACAGAATATGATTCTGGGCGGCGGCATTATCAGAAGCGGCGGGATGACGCGCTATGTGATGTGGATTGACATGATCGGCACATGGCTGTTCGGTGTGCCGCTTGGCTTTCTGGCAGCTTTTGCATGGGAACTGCCGATTCCGCAGGTGTACCTGATACTTTCTCTGGAAGAAGTCGTCAGATTCCTGATTTCGGTCGCTGTTTTTCGGAAAAAGAACTGGATGAGACGGCTGTAATTTCTAAACAAAAGTGCCTTTCTGTCCGATATATATGATAACAGCTTACCAGCCGCACAGGGCGGCGGACGGCTGCGGGGAATTGTGGCAAAAGGATTTGCCGCGTTGACAGCATCATGGAGGATATGAATATGGGCATAAAAGTAGGGACGAATCCGAGTCAGACAGCGCCTGTGTCCACGACATCCGATCCTTTTAAGCAGAGGACGAAGCAGGATATTAAGAATGAGTGCGCAGGTATTGCGGCGAGACAGACGGCGAATGCGATCAGAATCCAGAAGCAGAAAGCGAGCCAGAAGAAGAAAAAACTCAATTATAATTATAAGAAGATTTCTAGACAGATTACCATGAACAATACTTCCACGGGTGCGCGCAGGGTTATTACGAAGGCGCGCGAGGAAGTGGTTTCTCTTCTCAGAAAGCAGATGAGCGGAAAATATGACGAGACTGATCTCCGTCATGCGATTATTCATGCCAGAAAGATGGAGCGGGTCGCCCGCAGAAAGAAGAAACATCTGGAGGAAGAGGAGAAGGCGGAAGCTACGGGAAAGGGACTTGTCGAGCAGGGCGCGTCGTCGGGTGAGGACGAGGAGATGAAGAAGCTTGAGGCGTCCATGGAAAATCTGAAGGACGAGGAACTGGAGCGGATGCAGGAGCTGATGGAGGAGTACGAGAAGCTCATGCAGGAGCTTGAGGAAACCGGCGGCGCCAATGATATTATGAAGGAATACATGGGCGCTACGGAACAGGAGATGTCGCCCGAGGACGTGGATAAACTCCGCAAGAAACACCGTGCGGATGAGATGAAGGATATCGTGGAAGCGGATATGAAATATCTGAAGGCGATGTTCAACAAGCTGGCGCGGGAGAAACAGGCGATCAGCCAGCAGTCGTTCCAGCAGGAGACGAATCCGGCGGTATCGCTGGAACTGCAGGGAGTGGATATCCCGGTATCCCCGGATGTGGGGCAGTCGGGGGCAGAGCTGGTGGAAGGCGCCAATGTGGATGCGATGGCGTAAAGAAAGTATAGAGGAGAGTCTTTGCTACAGGAATAGTGGAGGCTCTTTACTTATGGAGAGAACGTGAAGATATAAGGTGAAAGAGATGGCAGGTTCGCAGAAAGACGAAAGGAAATATGGATTGACTGGCGCTGTGCTGAAAAACATAGCGTATGTCACTATGTTCATTGACCACTTTTTTGCGGTTGTCTTTTTGAATTATATGAGACTGCATCCAGTGGACGGCAGATGGGACCCGCAGCTGGAACCGGTTTACCGCGCGGGAAGGGCTGTGGGAAGAATTTCCTTTGTGCTGTTCACGTTCCTGATCGTGGAGGGCTTTTTTTATACGAGGAGCAGAGTGTGGTTTCTGATGCGGCTCTTTCTGTTTGCGCTGCTCTCTGAGATACCGTTTGATCTGGCTCTGTCGGGAACGGTGTGGGACTGGAGCGGGCAGAATGTATATTGGACGCTGTTTCTGGGTGTGCTGGTGCTGACGCTGTGGGACTATCTCTCCCATTATGGGAGTGTCTGGGCAACGGCGGGGCGTTATCTGGTTTTGTCAGCGGGCTGTCTTGCCGCCTTCCTCTGTTCCACGGATTACCGGTTTATGGGGATCCTTCTGATTTTTGCCATGTATCAGACGAGGGAAAAGGACGGCGGCGTCCAGTTTATGGCGGTAGGTCTGGTCATGCTGTTCGGCACATGGGGATCCAATCTGATCCGCTATGGGGGACGGATTACGGCGGACGTCCTGTTCTGGTCTTCTATGCGGGAAATGTATGGTCTGCTCGCCTTTCTGTTTATTTTTCTCTATAACGGGGAAAAGGGGCGGCAGTTCCCGAAAGCTTTCTATTATGGATTTTACCCGGTGCATCTGTTGCTCCTGTTCGGGATTGCAAAGGTGATTGGAATTATGTAAACCATCTGCCGGAAGCCCCGCACGGCAGCACGAGTCCGTTTGACGAGACGGGCAGGCCGATCTCCGAGGATTCCACCTTTCCGCCGGACCGGGGAACCAGCGCGGTGTGCAGCATGTAGGTGAGCACCGCGGGCTGCAGCCCTGTGGTGTAGGAGTTGACGAGAAAGAACAGGGCGTCCCTTGACAGCAGTTTAGCGGCAAGCTCGATCAAGGGAAAGACGCTGTCCTCGATCTTCCAGATTTCCCCCTTGGGACCGCGCCCGTAGGAGGGGGGATCCATGATGATGCCGTCGTATGTGTTGCCGCGGCGGATTTCCCGCTCCACGAATTTGACACAGTCGTCCACCAGCCAGCGGATGGGCGCGTCGGAGAGCCCCGAGGCGGCGGCGTTTTCTTTCGCCCATGTCACCATGCCTTTGGAGGCGTCCACGTGGGTGACAGCCGCGCCGGCTGCCGCGGCGGCGAGGGTTGCGCCGCCCGTGTAAGCGAAAAGGTTCAGGACTCTGAGCTGCCGGTCAGGTGCCTGCGTCTTTGCCTTCTTTATTATAGAAGAAAACCAGTCCCAGTTGACTGCCTGCTCCGGGAAAAGTCCCGTGTGTTTGAAGCTGAACGGTTTCAGACGGAAGGTCAGATCCCGGTAACGGATGCTCCATTCCTGCGGCAGATCGAAGAACTCCCATTCCCCGCCGCCTTTCTGGCTGCGGTGGTAGTGCCCGTTTTTCTTTTTCCAGCCCGCTTCTGTTTTTGGGGTGTCCCAGATCACCTGCGGATCGGGGCGGACGAGGATATATTTTCCCCACCGCTCCAGCTTTTCTCCCTTTGAACAGTCTATCACTTCATAGTCTTTCCAGTTGTCTGCGATCCACATGATGAAATGTCCTCTCCCGTGAAAAGTATGTGAAATCATTTTTGCAATCTCTACATTTTCCATAGAATAGCATATTTTGCGCGTTTGCACAACAGGGCAGGGGTATAGTATAATAAATGACATGGAGGGAAGCGCATATGAAAAAAATAGTATGTTTCGGGGATTCCAATACCTATGGCTACAATGCAAAGACGATCGACCGTTTTACGGAGGAAGAGAGATGGACCTGCCTTTTGGCGAAGCATTTGGGCGGGGATTATCATGTGGTGGAGGAAGGACTGGAAGGGCGCACGGCATGTCTGGAAGATCCGCTGTTTGAGGGCTTGTGCGGTTTTCAATATTTATACCCGTGCCTCATGACGCATAAACCGGTGGATTTATTGCTGATTATGCTGGGGACCAACGATGTGAAACAACGGTTTTCCTGTACACCTGCGAATGTGGCAAAGGGAATGGAGAGGCTGGCGCAGAAAGCCATTGATTCCAAGATTGCCTTCAGGGACGGCGTGCCCAACATTCTGCTGATTACGCCGCCTGCGATCGAACCGGGCTATCAAGACACGGATATTTACGGCGAGATGGGAGACGGCTGTGTTGAGAAAAGCCGTGCGCTGGCGCCCTTGTATGAGCAGGTGGCAAAGAATCTGGGATGTCACTATCTGGATGCCGGACAGATTCCGGGAGTGGAGATGAATCCCTACGACTTTATGCACCTGAGCCTGCAGGCGCACAGCGCGTTTGCAGAGTTTCTGGCAGAGAAAATTCCGCAGATGGTTTCAAAATAAGACAGACATCAGGTCGCGGACTGCGACGCTAAATAGTTTGCGCCCCACATGCCGGCAGAATTGCCGAGCGCTGCGGCGGCAATATGTACATGAGAAAAGCTGGGCATAATGAACCGGCTTTTTTTCTCCCCGATCTTTTGCAGGATCAGCGGCTGGGACATGATGCCGCCCCCGAGAAGGATGCAGGAGGGATTGTAAATGTGGGTCAGCGTGGCAAGCCCGAGCATGATCTCATCCACCCACTTGTCAATGATGGCGACGACCTGATCGTCCTCAAGCGCATCAAATATTTTCCTGCCTGTGTCAAGCTCCGGGCGATACGGTTTTATCATTTGCAACAGCCCGGTGGTGGAAGCGTATTTTTCATAGCACCCGTCAAAGAAATCATCGCCCGAGAGTCTGGCGTCGCTGTGTGTGATGATGGCGCCAAATTCGCTGGCGGAATAGCTGGAGCCGTGGAAGACTTTCCTGTCGTTTATGACAGCGCCGCCCACCCCGGTTCCGTAGGTCAGCATCAGGAACTGGTCGTAATTCTGACCGGCGCCGTAAACCGCCTCACCAAGAGCGGCGGCATTTACGTCGTTTTCCACGGCGACAGGAACATGGAACAGTTCTTCCAGATTTTTTTTAAACTGAATGCCCGTGTAACCCGGAATATTCTGGTTGGCATAGATAATATACCCGTCTTTCGCGTGAACCTGTCCGGCGGTGCTGATGCCGATGGCGTCATAATCAGAGTGGGTCTCAATCAGGGAAATAACCGTTTCCAATATGTGTGCGCCGCCTTTTTGGGCAAGAGTAGGAACCTCCGCGGTATCGGTCAGCCTGTTATCCTGACAGACACCGTATTTGATGGAAGTGCCCCCGATATCGAATACAAGATTTTTCATCAGTCATTTCTCCTGTCAAAATTAAATATGAACCTTGCAGACAGCTTTTTTTAAGAACATTTCATCGCTGACAGCAATGTTTGGCTTGTGGGGTTCCCCTGCCATGCAGATAATGAAGTTTTCCGTCCCGAGCAGGCAGCTTCCAAGATCGGTCGTCACCGCATTGCCCACATCGCCTTCCTCATTATAGTTGATAAATTCTGCCTGTGCGCTGTCTCCGGTGTCCACCCGCTCTATTCCGGCAAGATCCATCTGAATATCCATGTAGTTTTTGTGAAACTCATACTGCCTCTCCTCGACGGGAGCGGCGGAGGTTTCCATGACATTGATAAAGACATTGTCCTGATCCACAACTGTTTTGCCGATGGGCAGGCTGTTCAGATCATGGGAAACGATGAAATCAATGGCGGTATCCAGATTTCTGTTCATGCCTTTATACAACTCGAGGTTAGACATTTTATCATAAATCATAATAATCTCCTATTTGATGCCGTTATAAAACCGCTGGGCGATTTCAAGGGGTCTGGTGATAGCGCCGCCTACGACTACTGCGTGTGCGCCGAGCGAAAGCATTTTTTTCGCCTGCTCGGGCGTATGGATTTTGCCCTCGGCGATGACGGGAATCGTAAGTGCGGATACCAGTTTCTCTACCAGTTCAAAATCGGGACCGTCCGTCCTGGGGGAGTAGTCCGTGTAACCACTCAACGTAGTGCCCACAAGATTCACCCCGCATTTGGCGGCGTTCACGCCTTCTTCGACAGTGGAAATATCCGCCATTAACACAATGTCAGGGTATTTTTCCTTAATCTGCGCAATAAATTCGTTGATGGTACTGCCGTCTCCCCGTGTCCGCATGGTACAGTCAAGCGCAACGATGTCCGACTCGGCATCGACCAGTTCATCTATTTCTTTCATGGTTGGAGTGATATAAGAAGCATAGTCTTCCACTACGCGTTTTACCAGACCGATCACAGGCAGGCCGGTAGTTTCTTTGATGGCAACGACATCCCGGATGCTGCTGGTGCGGATGCACTTGCTGCCGGCACGTTTGGCGGCGTCGGCAAAAAATGGCATGATGGACATTTCCTGACAGTACATAGGTTCATCCGGCAGGGCCTGACAGGATACGATAATAGAACTTTTGGTGGCAGCTAGTATGTCTGCTAAGGTTGCTCTCATAATTTCCTCCATTCTTTCGATTTTGGTCGAATTATATTCCCTTAATAAGGGTGCTACCATTATAACATGAAAAAAAATTCCGAACAAGTGAAAATAAAAAAATATTCACATTTTAATTGAAAATGAAAATTTTTTTAAAATTGTATTGACAAAGCATACGGTTCACAGTAAGATTTAAATATGCAATACGCAATCGTCAATGATTAGTGCATACATGAAAGGAGAGGAAAATGAAAAAGTTTTTAGCGTTACTTTTAATCGGAGCAATGACCATTTCTACAGTGGCATGCGGTGGCTCTGGAGCGCCGGCAGCTGAAGAAGCACAGCCGGAAACCACGGAGGCGGCTCCCGCAGAGCCGGCAGAGGAAGCGGCTCCCGCAGAGGAGGAAGCTCCGGCGGCAGAGGAAGCGGCTCCTGCAGGAGGCGATGCGGCTTCTTCCATCACACTCTGGACTTATCCTATTGGAAAATGGGGAGATGAGGCTACGGTAAAAGGTCTTACCGACGCTTTCACGGCAGAGACGGGTATCACTGTAAACGTAGAGTTTCTGGCTTATGCTGACGGCGATGACAAAGTAAACACCGCGATCACGGCAGGGCAGGCTCCTGACCTCATTATGGAAGGTCCCGAGCGTCTGGTTGCAAACTGGGGAGCAAACGGATACATGGTTGATCTGTCCGATATGCTGGATGATACCGACAAGTCGGAAATTCAGGCTGCGCCGCTTACCGCATGTACGGCGCCGGGCGGCGAAGTGTATGAGTATCCTCTTGTTATGACAGCGCACTGTATGGCAGTTAATTTGAACGCTTTCAAGGAAGCGGGCGCTGACCAGTATCTGGATTTAGAGAATCATACATGGACAACGGATGACTTTATCAAAGCTGTAGAAGCTCTTTACGCGCACTACGGTGACACGGTAGCAGCGGTTTACTGTGCAGGACAGGGCGGCGATCAGGGAACCCGCGCACTGGTGAACAATCTGTACGGCGGTTCCTATACAGATGCGGCTCATACCGCTTATACATGGAATTCCCCCGAGAACGTGAAGGCGCTGGAACAGTTAAAGGGCATGAACGGCATCGCGTTTGACGCTTCTCTTGCCGGTGGCGATGAGATCGCCAAGTTCTATCAGGGTATTTTAAAGATGGCATTCTGCTGGAACATCGCGCAGCAGTTAGATCCTAACGGAGCAGGCACAGGCGCAGGTCTTACGGTTACGGGCGAAGAGATCGCGTTCATGAGTTTCCCTTCCGAGACAGGTACGTCTAATCTTCAGGGCGGTATCTGGGGCTTCGGTATCTTTGATAACGGTGATGCAGCCCGTATTGAGGCGTCCAAAAAGTTTATCAAATACATGGCTGATTCCGCAGCTACGGCGGATGCAGTAAAGGCGGCTAACTACTTCGCAGTTCGTTCCGCAGCAGAGGGAACAGACTTATCCGCAATCTGGGCTGACAATGAGATCATGAATGAATATCAGGTTCTGATGCCTCAGCTGGGTGACTATTATCAGGTTACTCCGGGTTGGGCAGGACAGCGTACCGCATGGTGGACCATGCTTCAGAAGATCGGATCCGGCATGGATGTAACGGAAGCGCTGACACAATATGAAGGCGAAGCTAACGCGGCGGCGGCTGAATAATCAAACGACACACTGTTCTGAACAGATGGTTCAGTCAGGGCGCCCCTTCCACCGGGAGTGGGAGGGGCGCTTTTAACGGATAACATGTAAATAGTTTCGTCTTTTATGGACAATGGGGGAAAGGGGGCGCATTTTCTTGAGTAAGGAAGTTGTACAGAAAAGAAGCCATGCTTTACAGCGCAGAGAAGATATAGCCGGTTATAGTTTTATGCTGCCCAGTCTGATTTTTTTTGTAGGCTTTGTCGTGATTCCGATGGTAATTTGTATCTGGCTGAGTCTGACGGATTCTAACATGCACACGCAGGGCGGCGGCAATTTTATAGGATTAAAGAACTTTATCGATCTGTTCAAGGACGAGGTGTTTCTGGATGCGTTATGGAATACGTTTGTCATTGTGTTCGTGAGCGTACCGGCAGTAACGGCATTCTCCCTGTGGGTGTCCTCTGCCATCTATAAGTTGAAAATGCCGGTTCTCTCAGCATTCAGATGTATTTTTTATCTGCCGGTTGTCACCGGTTCCGTAGCGGTAACGGTGGTATGGAAATGGATTTTTGACAATTATACGGGTATTTTGAATTCCGTATTAAAGACGACGGGTGCCATCGACGCCAATATTAACTGGCTGGGGGATGAGAAATATGCGCTCTGGTGCATTATCCTGATCCTGTTTACCACATCGGTAGGTCAGCCTATTGTACTGTATGTGTCGGCGCTCGGCAACGTGGACGCGTCCTTGGTGGAGGCGGCTCAGGTAGACGGCGCCACGGATCTGCAGGCTTTCTGGAAGATCAAATGGCCGCAGATTATGCCGACCACCTTGTACATACTGGTCATCACCACGATTAACTCCTTCCAGTGTTTCGCGCTGATCCAGTTGCTGACGCAGGGCGGTTCCGGAACACAGACGGTGATGTACTATATCTATTATACAGCCTTTAAGCTTACCGAGCAGTCAGGTCATTTCGGCTACGCGAATGCAATGGGTGTCGTACTGGCTATCTTCATAGGCGTTTTGTCGGCTATTCAGATGCGGCTGGCAAAAGAGAAGTAGAGGAGGAGAAGCGATGGAAAATAAAACAGGAAACAGTAAAGTTTATAAAGTTATTTCGCTTGTTGTGCTGGTGATTTTAGCGCTCCTTTTCTTATTCCCGCTCTATTGGATTATCACCGGTGCGTTCAAGCCGGCAGTAGATATCTATGCACAGAAACCGGTCTGGTGGCCCAGCGAATGGGTGACGACGAACTTTGGCAATCTGATGAATAAGCGTTCCGCACCTATGTGGGAGATCCACCTGCCGCTTGGCAAATTTTTCAGTTCCAGCGGTGAAAGTATTACGATCGCTACGGGACCTACCGTTCCGGCGGTTTTCAGGTGGCTGCTGAATACGATTTTCATGGCGGTATCGGCAATGTTACTTACCTGTTTTACCGCTACGATGGCGGGATATGCACTGGCGAAGAAACGTTTTCGCGGACGCAGTATTTTATTCGGTCTGATCATATGTGCTATGGCGCTGCCGAAACAGGTGGTGCTGATCCCTCTGCTGAAGGAAATGTCTGCCATTGGTCTTTATAATACCATCTGGGCGATCATATTTCCGACAGTAGGATGGCCCTTCGGTGTGTTTCTGATGAAACAGTTCTCGGAAGGCATCCCCGGGGAGATTCTGGAAGCCGCACGCATCGACGGTGCGGGAGAATGGAATACTTTTGCGACGATTGTATTTCCGATGGTAAAGCCCGGTGTGGGGGCGTTAGCAATTTTCACCTTTATCAATTCGTGGAACGATTATTTCATGCAGTTAGTAATGGTGAGCAGCAATGTAAACTACACGATCCCTCTGGGAATTGCTACCTTGCAGGCGGAAACTTCCGTGGATATGGGTATGCTGATGGCGGGCGCGGCTCTGGCATCCGTTCCGATCATTATCGTATTCCTGCTTTTCCAGAAGTACTTTACTCAGGGTATTACGATGGGTGCGGTCAAGGGCTGATCACGGTTGTTTGTGCTGCGAATACAGAAACTTGCAATGGTCTGAGCTGGCTATAGAGAAAGGATGATGTGAAAATGGACACGAAAAAATTTCGGGGAATTTTCCCGGCGCTGTATGCTTGCTATGATGAGAACGGAAAGGTTTCATCCGACAGAACGAAGGCGCTTACGAAGTATTTGATGGATAAGGGAGTTCAGGGGCTCTATGTGGGCGGTTCTTCCGGAGAGTGCATCTATCTGAGCAAAGAGGACAGGAAGAAAACGCTGGAGGCTGTGATGGAGGCTGCCGGTGGAAAACTGGTGATTATCGCCCATGTTGCCTGCAATAATACCGAGGACAGTCAGGAACTGGCGGCTCACGCGGAAAGTCTCGGGGTAGATGCCATTGCGTCGATACCGCCGATTTACTTCCATCTGCCTGAGTATGCCGTTGCCAAGTACTGGAATGATATTTCCGCCGCGGCTCCGAATACGGATTTTATTATTTATAATATACCGCAGCTGGCAGGCATTTCCCTGACACTCAGTCTGCTGCGTGAAATGAAGAAAAACCCGAGAGTGATCGGTGTGAAAAATTCTTCCATGCCGGTGCAGGATATCCAGATGTTCAGGGACGAGGGCGTTATCGTATTTAACGGACCGGATGAGCAGCTTGTCTCCGGACTGGCTATGGGGGCTGTCGGCGGTATCGGCGGTACTTATGGAGCCATGCCGGAACTGTATCTGAAGATTTTTGAGCTGTTTTCTCAGGGGAAAATGGAGGAAGCAAGAGAAGCCCAGAATGCGGCGTGCAGAATCATCTATAAGATGTGTACTGCTCACGGCAATATGTATGCTGTCATCAAAGAGATTATCCGTCTGCAGGGCGGACCCGACGCGGGGGGCGTGAAAGCGCCGTTAGCGGATCTGGCAGAAGCGGATCTGGCGATTTGTAAAGAAACTGCGGACATGATTGCGGAAGCGGTCCAGAAATACTGCTAAGAAAAGTGGCATGAAAATAGCATGGGTAACCATGCTATTTTTAGCCAACATAAGGGGATGAAATATGGTGAATACGACTAACTTGCTGCAGGATATTCAATTAAACTATAATCAGCTTACGAAAACGGAGAAAAAGATAGCTGATTTTGTAATTGGGAATGTGAATCAGGTATTGTTCATGTCCATCACAGATCTGGCAGAGGCAAGCGGTGTGGCTGACGCAAGCGTGTATCGGTTTTGCAGGAGTGTGGGCGCGCAGGGATATCAGGATTTTAAGATGAAACTGTCCTTCAGTGTATCACCGGATGAACTGTCTGAGACAGAGACGGAAAATTTCAAGATAGATTCCATGGAGTATACTTTGGATAAAATACTGCAGCATCATATCAGCGTGCTAAAGGAAACGAGAATGCTGATAAGGCAGGAGGCGGTCAGAAAAACGCTGCAGATGATGGAAGAGGCGGAAAACATCTATTTTTTTGGTATTGGAGACTCCCTGCTGACAGCCAAAGAAGCGAGAAATAAATTCCTGAGGATCTGTAATAAGGTAAATTCCATTGACGACCCCCACATGCAGGCGATGACGGCTTCCATGGCAGGACCCAGTGATTTAATCTTTATTATTTCCTATTCGGGAGCAACCAAAGATAATGTGTATGTAGCAGAGATCGCAAAGAAGGCGGGAGCGAGGGTGATAGGCATAACCCATTTTATCAAATCCCCCCTGACAAACTATACGGATGTTCTTCTGGTCTGCGGGTCCAATGAAGGTCCGCTGGACGGAGGCGCCATGGGAACAAAGCTGAGCCAGCTCTATGTGATTGACGTGCTGTTCCATGAGTATTATACTCGTAACAAACAGATATCGGTGGAAAATAATAAGAAAACCTCGAGAGCCGTGGTAGAGAAGCTATATTAAAAAAACGAAAAAAAAAGTAAAATTTCTCTTGCAATTCTCAAAAAGTTCATATATACTAGTTTGTGCTGTGGCATGATAGCTATGAAGCGTGAGGTTGCTGTCCACGTGGCAGGTTTTCCGTGGAGCGAATGTCAAGTTAGGAAACTGACGACAAGTCACTGTACAGACAAAATGTCCGGTCAGCCGGAAACGACGTGTAGTAGTTCGATATGAAATTATTTAGGACACACACGGGAGAGTGTACAGTCACCGCTTGTCGTACTTAAGCTTTTAAAAGTGCGAAAAGGAGGCGACTTTTTTTATGGCAAGTCAAGTAATGAGAATCACCCTGAAAGCCTATGACCATCAACTGGTGGATGCATCGGCGAAGAAAATCATCGAAACTGTTAAGAAAAACGGATCTCAGGTGAGCGGTCCCGTGCCCCTTCCTACTAAGAAGGAGGTCATCACGATCCTGCGTGCGGTTCACAAGTACAAGGATTCCAGAGAACAGTTCGAGCAGAGAACCCACAAGAGGCTCATCGATATCATCACCCCCACCCCCAAGACGGTGGACGCACTCCAGAGACTGGAGATGCCCGCGGGCGTTTATATCGACATCAAGATGAAGAACAAGTAAGACCCCTACTAGGATGATTTCCTTATATAAGGGAAATCCGCTGTAGAACAACAGGAGGTAAAAGGAAAATGAAAAAAGCGATTTTGGCAACAAAAGTCGGAATGACTCAGATCTTCAACGAAGACGGCACACTGACACCGGTTACCGTACTTCAGGCAGGTCCCTGTGCGGTGACGCAGATCAAGACCGTGGAGAACGACGGTTACAGCGCGGTGCAGGTAGGCTTTGTGGACAAGAAGGAAAGAATCGTCAATAAGGACAAGGGCGGCAACAAAGAAGTAATTCACCGCCACGGCGTAAACAAGGCGCAGAAGGGTCACTTCGATAAGGCAGGCGTTTCCTGCAAGAGATTTATCAGAGAGTTTAAGTTTGATAACGCGGACGAGTACACGCTCGGCAGCGAGATCAAGGCGGATATTTTTGAGGCTGGCGACAGAGTGGACGCGACGGCGATCTCCAAAGGTAAGGGATTTCAGGGCGCGATCAAGAGACACGGCCAGCACAGAGGACCTATGACACACGGTTCTAAATTCCATCGCCATCAGGGTTCCAACGGTGCCTGCTCCTCACCCAGCAGAGTGTTTAAGGGCAAGGGGATGCCGGGACACATGGGCTGCGTTAAGGTTACGGTACAGAACCTCACGGTTGTGAGAGTGGACGCGGACAAGAACCTCATTCTGGTAAAGGGCGCGGTGCCCGGTCCCAGAAAAGCCTTAGTAACCATCAAAGAGACAACTAAGGTTGATGCGAAATAGTGGCCAAGCCACAGATGAAAGGAGGACCATTCAGATGGCAAACGTATCTGTTTATAATATGGAAGGTAAAGAAGTCGGCAAGATGGACTTAAACGATGCGGTGTTTGGTGTCGAGATCAATGAACATCTTGTGCACATGGCAGTCGTTCAGAATCTTGCCAATAAGCGTCAGGGCACGCAGAAGGCAAAGACCCGCTCGGAGGTTTCCGGCGGCGGCAGAAAGCCCTGGAGACAGAAGGGCACGGGTCATGCGAGACAGGGTTCGACCAGAGCGCCCCAGTGGAAAGGCGGCGGCGTTGTGTTTGCTCCCACGCCCAGAGATTATTCCTTCAAATTAAACAAGAAGGAGAAGAGAGCAGCGCTCAAGTCGGTACTGACAAGCAGAGTGCAGGACAACAAGCTGATCGTACTTGACGAGTTGAAGTTTGACGCGATCAAGACAAAAGAGTTCAAGAAAGTTATGGATAACTTAAAGGTTAGCAAAGCGATGGTAGTGATCGGCGGACAGGATGAGAACGTGATTCTTTCCGCAAGAAATCTTCCGACAGTCAACACGGCGGTAGCTGAGAATATCAATGTGTATGACATCCTTAAGGGAGACACACTGGTGCTCACCAAGGATGCCGTAGCTAAGATCGAGGAGGTGTTTGCATAATGGCAGCGATTCAGTATTATGATGTGATCCTCAAACCTGTGATTACCGAGAAGAGTATGGCAGGCATGGGAGATAAGAAGTACACCTTCTTAGTTCATCCGGAGGCAAACAAGACACAGATCAAAGAAGCTGTGGAGAAGATGTTCGAGGGCACGAAGGTTCAGAAGGTTAACACCATGAATCAGGTGGGCAAGACCAAGAGACGCGGCATGGTTTACGGCAAGACCGCCAAGACCAAGAAAGCGATCGTGCAGCTTACTGAGGACAGCAAGGATATCGAGATCTTTGCAGGACTATAACAGAACGAAGAGTTTATCTAAGACGTCTGAAAAACGCCGTCTAAGACAAACTAAAGTTTCGTTCACAAAGAGTTATTCTAAGGCGATAAAATACATCGCCTAAGAACAACTACAGCTTTGTCTGAGAGAATCGCAAGCGATTCTCTGTAGGGCTGAATGCGAGAATCTTAAGAGGTTCTTTGCAAGATCCGAATAGGAGAATCTCAAACGATTCTTTCGGGTTGCGAAATAAATATTGAAATAAAGGAGATAAGAGATCATGGCAATCAAGACATATAACCCATATACACCGTCGAGACGTAACATGACCGGCTCTGATTTCAGCGAGATCACGAAGAAGACTCCCGAGAAGGCGCTCTGCACTTCCTTAAAGAAAAATGCGGGCCGCAACAATCAGGGTAAGATCACGGTGAGACACCATGGCGGCGGAAACAGAAGATTATACAGAAACATTGATTTTAAGAGAAATAAAGACGGCATCAGCGCAAAGGTGATTGGCATCGAGTACGATCCAAACAGAACGGCAAACATCGCGCTGATCTGCTACGAGGACGGTGAGAAGGCATACATCCTTGCACCGGATGGATTGAAGGACGGCATGAAGGTTATGAACGGACCCGAGGCAGAAATCAGAGTGGGCAACTGCTTACCTCTGTCCGAGATTCCGGTAGGTACACTGGTACACAACATTGAGTTATATCCCGGCAAGGGCGGTCAGCTTGTCCGTTCCGCAGGCAACAGCGCACAGCTGATGGCGAAGGAAGGCAAGTATGCGACCTTGAGACTCCCCTCCGGCGAGATGAGAATGGTCCCGATGGTGTGCAGAGCATCCATCGGCACGGTGGGCAACACAGACCACAACCTGATCAAGATCGGTAAGGCTGGCCGTAAGCGCCACATGGGCATCCGTCCTACCGTCCGCGGTTCCGTTATGAACCCGAATGATCACCCGCACGGCGGTGGTGAGGGTCGCGCTCCGATTGGACGCCCGGGTCCGTGTACTCCTTGGGGTAAACCGGCGCTCGGTCTTAAGACCCGTAAGAAGAAGAAAGCTTCTAATAAGCTGATTGTAAGAAGAAGAGACGGCAGAGCTATTAAGTAGAGTAGGAGGATAGATAGATCATGGCAAGATCATTGAAAAAAGGACCGTTTGCGGATGCGAGCTTACTGAAAAAAGTAGATGCTATGAATGCGTCGGGACAGAAGCAGGTTATCAAGACCTGGTCCCGCCGGTCTACGATTTTCCCTTCTTTCGTGGGACACACCTTTGCGGTGCATGACGGAAGAAAGCACGTGCCGGTATATGTTACAGAGGATATGGTTGGGCACAAGCTCGGCGAGTTCGTGGCGACCAGAACTTATAGAGGACATGATAAGGACGAGAGAAAGTCCAAAGTTCGCTAATTTGAAAGGAGGCTTCAATCTATGGCTAAAGGACATAGATCCCAGATAAAGAGAGAGAGAAACGCGAACAAGGATGTCAGACCTTCAGCGAAGCTGTCTTATGCGCGTGTGTCTGTACAGAAAGCTTGTTTCGTGTTAGATGCGATCAGGGGGAAGGATGTCGAGACAGCGCTCGGAATCCTCGCGTACAATCCCAGATATGCGTCCAGCATCATCAAGAAGCTGCTGGAGTCGGCGATTGCAAATGCCGAGTACAAATACAGTCAGGACCCTACAAAGTATCCGAATCCGGAAAATCTTTATATAGCAGAGTGCTATGCAAATAAAGGACCTACCATGAAGCGGATTCAGCCCAGAGCACAGGGCAGAGCTTACAGGATTGAGAAGAGAATGAGCCATATCACGATCGTTCTCGATGCAAGATAGGATCAGATTAGGAAGGAGAACAACATGGGACAGAAAGTTAATCCGCACGGATTGAGAGTCGGTATCATCAAGGATTGGGATTCCAAGTGGTATGCTGACGGAGAGTTTGCTGACTTTTTAGTAGAAGATTACAATATCAGAGAATATTTAAAGAAGAAGTTATACAGCGCAGGCATCTCTAAGATTGAGATCGAGAGAGCCTCCGACAGAGTGAAGGTTATCATCTACACCGCGAAACCCGGCGTTGTGATCGGTAAGGGCGGCGCAGAGATCGAGATAACCAAGAAAGAGCTTTCCAAGATGACGGGCAAGAAAGTTCTTGTGGACATCAAGGAGATCAAGAGACCTGACAAGGACGCGCAGCTTGTTGCGGAAAATATTGCGCAGCAGCTTGAGAACCGCGTATCTTTCAGACGTGCAATGAAGTCCTGCATGGGCCGTACCATGAAGGCGGGCGCGGAAGGTATCAAGGCAGCCGTTTCCGGTCGTCTTGGCGGAGCGGACATTGCCCGCACCGAGTTCTACAGCGAGGGCACCATTCCGCTGCAGACACTGAGAGCGGATATTGACTATGGTTTCGCTGAGGCGGATACCACTTACGGTAAGCTCGGCGTAAAGGTATGGATTTACAAAGGCGAGGTACTTCCGACTAAATCTAACAAGGAAGGGAGCGATAAATAATGTTAATGCCAAAAAGAGTAAAACGTCGTAAACAGTTCCGTGGTTCCATGGCGGGTAAAGCGACCCGCGGCAACACAATTACCTACGGTGAGTACGGTATCGTGGCTATGGAGCCCTGTTGGATCAAGTCCAATCAGATAGAGGCGGCACGTATCGCCATGACAAGACACATTAAGCGTGGCGGTAAAGTTTGGATCAAGATTTTCCCGGATAAACCCGTTACGGCAAAGCCGGCAGAGACACGTATGGGTTCTGGTAAGGGAACTTTGGAATACTGGGTAGCAGTTGTTAAGCCCGGCCGCGTGATGTTCGAGATCGCCGGAGTGGCTGAGGATGTGGCAAAAGAAGCGCTGCGTCTTGCAACCCATAAACTTCCTTGCAAATGTAAAATCGTTTCTAAAGCAGACTTGGAAGGCGGTGTGGCAAATGAAAACTAATAAATATTTGGAAGATTTAAATAAGAAATCAGATGCTGAATTAGCACAGGAGCTGGTAGACGCTAAGAAAGAGCTTTTCAACCTGAGATTCCAGAACGCGACAAACCAGCTGGATAATACGGCGCGGATCAAAGAAGTGAGAAGGAATATCGCCAGAATCCAGACTGTGATAACACAGAAGGCAAAGACTGTATAAAAAGGAGATGTCAATCGTGGAGAGAAATCTGAGAAAAACTCGTACCGGCAAGGTTACAAGCAATAAGATGGATAAGACCATTGTGGTAGCGATAGAAGATCACGTAAAGCACCCGCTTTACAAGAAGATCGTGAAGAAAACCTACAAGTTAAAGGCGCACGACGAGAACAACGAGTGCAGCATCGGCGATACCGTAAAGGTGATGGAGACCAGACCTCTGTCCAAGGACAAGAGATGGAGACTTGTAGAGATCGTTGAAAAGGTTAAGTAAAATTTTCGGAAGGAGAAAGTTAGCATGATTCAACAGGAAAGCAGATTGAAGGTTGCTGATAACACCGGTGCGAAAGAACTGCTGTGCATCAGGGTTATGGGCGGATCTACAAGAAGATATGCGCGTATAGGTGATACGATCGTCGCTACGGTCAAAGATGCAACACCAGGCGGCGTTGTAAAAAAAGGCGATGTCGTGAAGGCTGTCGTTGTGCGCACCGTAAAGGGCGCAAGACGTAAGGATGGATCTTACATCAGATTTGACGAAAATGCTGCTGTTATCATCAAAGATGATAAGACTCCCAGAGGAACCCGTATTTTTGGACCAGTAGCAAGAGAGCTTCGTGATAAACAGTTTATGAAAATTGTTTCACTGGCTCCGGAAGTATTATAGGAGGTGCCGGTATGTCAACGTTTAAGATTAAGAAGGGTGATACCGTAAAGGTGATCGCCGGCAAGGATAAAGACAAAGAAGGCAAAGTCATTTCCGTGGACAGGAAGAAAAACAAGGTTCTTGTGGAAGGCGTCAACAAGATTACCAAGCATGAGAAGCCTTCCGTAACAAACCAGAACGGCGGTATCGTTCAGAAGGAAGCTCCCATCGACGCTTCCAACGTGATGTATGTGCACAAGGGCAAGGCGACCAGAATCGGTTTTAAGATCGAGAAGGATAAGAAAGTACGTTACGCCAAGTCCACAGGCGACATCATTGACTGATTTTAATTCTTAGAAAGGAGATCCATAAGCGTGAGTAGCAGACTTAAAGATATGTATAAAAACGAGATCGTAGATGCTATGGTCAAAAAGTTTGGATATAAAAATGTCATGGAAGTTCCGAAGCTCGACAAGATCGTGATCAACATGGGCGTCGGTGAAGCGAAGGAGAACGCGAAGGTGCTGGAGTCAGCTGTGAGTGATATGGAGACCATTACCGGTCAGAAGGCGATTATCACAAAAGCAAAGCATTCCATCGCAAACTTCAAGATCAGAGAGGGACAGTCGATCGGCTGTAAGACCACGCTCCGCGGCGACAAGATGTATGAGTTCTTAGACAGACTCGTGAATCTGGCGCTTCCCCGCGTGCGTGACTTCAGAGGTGTGAATGCAAATTCCTTCGATGGCAGAGGCAACTACGCGCTCGGTATCAAGGAGCAGATCATCTTCCCCGAGATCGAGTACGATAAGGTTGATAAGGTGAGAGGTATGGATGTTATCTTCGTCACCACAGCCAAGACGGATGAGGAAGCCCGTGAGTTGTTGAGATTATTTAATATGCCATTCGCCAAATAGAAGGAGGTAATTTCATGGCTAAGACAGCAATGAAGATCAAACAGCAGCGCAAACCGAAGTTCTCCGTGAGAGCGTACAACCGCTGCAAAATTTGTGGTCGTCCACATGCTTATTTGAGAAAATACGGAATCTGCAGAATCTGTTTCCGTGAGTTAGCATATAAGGGACAGATTCCCGGCGTTAAAAAAGCTAGTTGGTAAAAAGGAGGAAAAATCATGACAATGAGTGATCCGATTGCAGATATGCTTACGAGAATCCGTAATGCGAATACTGCAAAGCATGATACAGTAGATGTGCCCTCATCCAAGATGAAGCTGGCTATCGCGCAGATTCTCTTAGAGGAAGGGTATATCAGAAAATTTGATGTGATCGAGAACGGCAGTTTCAAGACCATCCATATTACCTTAAAGTATGGAGAGGATAAGAACGATAAGATCATTTCCGGCATTAAGAGAATTTCCAAGCCCGGTCTTCGTGTGTATGCGGGTAAGGAAGAACTGCCCAGAGTGCTCGGCGGTCTTGGCGTGGCGATCATCTCCACGAATCAGGGCGTTGTGACCGATAAAAAGGCAAGAGAGCTTCAGGTAGGCGGCGAAGTACTCGCCTTTGTCTGGTAACAAAACCAAAAGATTTACTAAGGCGTCTGAAAAACGCCGCCTAAGAAAATCTATGTTTGGTTTGTGAGGCTGCAAGCAGCCTCGGTAGAGCGAAAAGAATTTTTAACAAATAAAACAGGAGGTACGGGCATGTCACGTATAGGAAGAATGCCAATCGCGATCCCCGCGGGTGTGACTGTGGAGGTTGCAGAAAATAATAAAGTGACTGTAAAAGGTCCCAAGGGAACGCTTGAGAGAACGCTCCCGGCAGAGATGGAAATTAAGGTGGAAGGCGATCAGATTCTGGTTTCCAGACCGAACGACTTAAAGAAGATGAAATCCTTCCATGGTCTGACAAGAACACTGATTCACAACATGGTGGTCGGTGTGACAGACGGATTTGAGAAGAAGCTGGAGGTAAACGGCGTAGGTTACAGAGCCGCTAAATCCGGCAAGAAGCTGACACTCAACTTAGGATACTCCCACCCCGTAGAGATGACAGACCCTGAAGGCATCGAGACCGTTGTGGAAGGACAGAATCTGATCATCGTCAAGGGCATTGATAAAGAAAAAGTAGGTCAGTTTGCGGCTGAAATCAGAGACCAGAGACGTCCTGAGCCTTATAAGGGCAAGGGCATCAAGTATGCTGATGAGACAATCAGACGTAAAGTTGGTAAGACCGGTAAGAAATAACAGATAAGGAGAGTATGGAAATGGTTAAGAAAGAATCGAGACAAAAAGTTCGCGTAAAGAAACATAACAGAATGCGTAACCGTTTCAGCGGCACCGCTGAGAGACCGCGTCTGGCTGTGTTCAGAAGCAATAATCATATGTATGCTCAAATTATTGACGATACGGTGGGAAATACTTTAGTTGCGGCATCTACACTTGAGAAGAGTGTGGGAAGCGAACTTAAGAAGACCAATGACGTTGAGGCGGCAGCATATGTAGGAACAGTGATCGCTAAGAGAGCGCTTGAGAAGGGTATCAAAGCCGTAGTCTTTGACAGGGGCGGCTTCATATATCAGGGCAAGATTGCAGCATTAGCGGACGCAGCCAGAGAAGCTGGCTTAGAATTCTAGGAAGGGAGAAAGAAGATCACATGAGACGTACAATCATTGACGTAAGTCAGTTAGAACTCACTGAGAAAGTTGTGACAATCAAGCGTGTAACCAAGGTTGTCAAGGGTGGTCGTAACATGCGCTTCACAGCGCTTGTGGTAGTCGGCGACGGTAACGGCCATGTTGGCGCAGGCCTCGGTAAAGCGACTGAAATCCCTGAAGCGATCCGCAAAGGTAAAGAAGATGCGATCAAGAATCTGGTTTGCGTTGCACTGGATGATAAGAACAGTATCACACATGATTTTGTCGGAAAATTCGGCTCTGCATCTGTTTTACTGAAGAGAGCTCCGGAAGGTACAGGTATCATCGCAGGAGGTCCTGCGCGTGTGGTGTGCGAGCTTGCAGGTATCAAGAATATCCGTACAAAGTCCTTGGGGTCCAACAACAAGCAGAACGTAGTGTTAGCTACGATTATGGGCTTGAGCCAGTTAAAGACTCCTGAGGAAGTGGCTAAAAATCGTGGAAAATCCGTAGAGGAGATCCGCGCATAACCGTGCGAAACATAAAAGCGTGTTTCACACTGGAGAATGCCGAATAGAAGGCATTCTCCGTATGGATTCAAAGTTTTACTAATCAGGAGGTATTGAAATGGCAGATAAAAAGTTAAAGATCACATTAGTCAGATCTGCAATCGGCCAGGTGCCCAAGGCTCGCGCTACAGTGGCGGCTATGGGACTTCGCAAGCTCAATCAGACAGTGGAACTGCCTGACAATGCGGCGACCAGAGGTCAGATTCAGAGAGTAAGACATATGGTCAAAGTGGAAGAGGCATAAAGGAGGTGTGATAGATGGAATTATCGAATTTAAGACCTGCGAAGGGTTCTGTGCACAGCGATAATTTTAGAAGGGGCCGTGGACATGGCTCTGGAAACGGTAAGACAGCCGGCAAAGGGCATAAGGGTCAGAAGGCTCGTTCCGGCGCGCCCAGACCGGGTTTCGAGGGTGGTCAGATGCCCTTGTACAGACGTCTCCCCAAGAGAGGCTTTACCAACAGAAATACCAAAGAGATCGTTGCGCTTAACCTGAGCGTTCTCGAGGTGTTCGACAACGGCGCGACGGTTGATGTGGACGCATTGATCGAAAAAGGAATCGTAAAGCATCCCCGCGACGGTGTAAAGATCCTTGGAAACGGAGAACTTACTAAGAAACTCGACGTGAAGGTAAATGCCTTCAGCGCATCCGCGAAGGAGAAAATCGAGGCACTTGGTGGAACAGCAGAGGTGATCTAATGTTTACAACCCTAAAAAATGCATTTAAGATCAAAGAGATCAGAAATAAAATTTTCTTTACGTTTCTCATGTTGGTTGTGATCCGTCTCGGATCACAGCTGCCCGTACCGGGTGTGGACAGGACCTACTTTGCGAGATGGTTCGAGAGCCAGACCGGCGACGCATTCAATTTCTTTGATGCTTTTACGGGTGGATCTTTTCTGAATATGTCCGTACTGGCGCTTAACATTACGCCGTACATCACATCTTCCATAATCATGCAGCTTATGACGATAGCGATTCCGAAGCTGGAGGAGATGCAGAGGGATGGTGCGGACGGAAGAAAGAAAATCGCATCCATTACGAGATATGTAACAGTTGCGCTTGCGTTGATTGAGTCGGGCGTTATGGCGATCGGTTTCGGACGGCAGGGACTGCTTGAAACCTACAATGTGATGAATGTCATCACGGTTATAGCGGCGCTCACGGCGGGCAGCGCGTTTCTGATGTGGATAGGTGAGCGGATTACGGAGAACGGAGTCGGCAACGGTATTTCCATCGTGCTGACGATCAACATACTCTCCCGTATGCCGCAGGATATCACACAGCTCTTTGAGCAGTTTGTGATCGGCAGGTCCATCGCCAAAGGTGTGGTTGCCGCGATCATAATTATTGCGATTATCATACTGATGGTAGTGCTCGTTATCGTTTTAAACGACGGCGTGCGCAAGATCCCGGTGCAGTATGCGAAAAAAGTACAGGGCAGAAAGATGGTGGGCGGACAGACGACGAACATTCCGCTGAAAGTCAATACTTCAGGCGTGATTCCCGTCATCTTCGCATCGTCCCTGATGCAGTTGCCGGTAGTGATCTGTTCCCTGTTTAATGTGAACGGCGCCGGCGTCTGGGGAGAAATCCTGAAAGGACTTAACTCCAACTACTGGTGTAATCCGGAACATCTCGTTTATTCGATCGGTCTGGTGGCGTATATTTTACTGGTGATATTCTTTGCCTACTTCTATACATCCATCACCTTTAATCCGATGGAGATTGCGGATAACATGAAGAGACAGGGCGGATTTATTCCGGGTATCAGACCCGGCAAGCCTACCAGCGACTATCTGGCGAAGCTCTTAAACTATATTGTGTTTATCGGAGCGATTGGTCTTACCATCGTATGCGTGGTGCCTTACTTCTTTAACGGGGTGTTCGGCGCAAGCGTATCCTTTGGAGGAACAAGCCTGATCATTATCGTCAGCGTTGTGCTGGAGACAGTTAAGCAGATTGAGTCGCAGATGCTTGTCCGCAATTATAAGGGCTTTTTAAACGACTAATGTAAGATAAGACAGGTAGGGACGGCGGATTATCGGCACGTCCCTAACCTTGCGTCTGAATGTTTGGAGAGAGGGAAAACGGATATGAAGATTATAATGCTGGGCGCACCCGGCGCCGGAAAAGGAACACAGGCGAAAATGATTGCCGAGAGCTACAAAATTCCGCATATTTCGACGGGCGACATGTTCCGCCTGAATATCAAGAACGGGACGGAGCTTGGCATGGAAGCGAAGAAGTACATGGATCAGGGACTGCTGGTGCCCGATGAACTGACGGTGCGCATTTTCCTTGACAGGGTGGCACAGGATGACTGCAAGAACGGCTATGTACTGGACGGATTTCCGAGAACGATTCCGCAGGCGCAGGTGCTTGAGGAAGCGCTTGATAAGCTGGGTGACCAGATTGACTACGCGATCGACGTGGAGGTGCCGGATGAGAATATCATCCGCAGAATGGGCGGCAGACGCGCCTGCACATCCTGCGGCGCGACCTACCATATCGAGCATGTTCCCCCGAAGAAAGAGGGAATCTGTGACGAGTGCGGACAGGAACTTGTGCTGCGCGACGATGACAAGCCGGAGACGGTTGGCAGGCGCCTGCAGGTATATCAGGAGCAGACCGCGCCGTTACTTGAGTTCTATAAGGCGAAAGGCGTACTGAGAAGCGTGGATGGCACGCAGGATATGCAGGACGTATTTAAGGCGATTACGGAAATCCTAGGATAACAGTTCAGCCAGACCGAATTTGTCTGGCAAATCATGCTTGCATGAATTTGACGGACAAATGAAGGACTGAGGGAACGCCCGTATATGAGCAAAAGGAGATGCGAAGCATCGGGAAGCGTCGAAGACGCGTTTTGCGAATGGCGTGGGCTGAACTTTGTGTGAAGGTAAGGACTATGGCGGTCACGATCAAATCGGCGGAAGAAATCGAAAAGATGCGCGAGGCGGGCAGACTGCTCGCCCGCGTACATGAGGAACTGGCAAAGGCGATACGCCCCGGCGTCTCCACGAAGGAGATTGACACGGTATGCGAGGAGCTGATCCGGGGGTATGGCTGCACGCCCAACTTTCTGCACTATGAGGGGTATCCCGCGAGTGTCTGTGTCTCCGTCAACGAGGAGGTTGTGCACGGCATTCCGGACAAGGACCGCATTTTGCGGGAAGGCGATATCGTGAGTCTGGATACGGGACTGATTTACAAGGGCTACCATTCGGACGCGGCGAGGACCTATGGCGTCGGACAGATCAGTCCGGAAGCGGAAAAGCTGATCGAGGTGACGCGCGAGAGTTTTTTTCAGGGAATCAGGATGGCGTATGCAGGGAAACACCTGCACGATATCTCCAATGCCATAGCGGATTATGTGATACCATACGGCTACGGGATCGTACATGATCTGGTGGGTCACGGCATCGGAACAAACCTCCACGAACCGCCGAATATACCGAATTTTCCCCAGAGGAGACGGGGGATACGGTTAAAAGCCGGTATGACGCTTGCGATTGAGCCGATGATCAATATCGGTACCGGCGAGGTGGACTGGCTGGATGACGGCTGGACGGTGGTATCGGCGGACCATTCGCTCTCCGCGCATTATGAGAACACCGTGCTTGTCACGGACGGGGAGCCGGAGATATTAACATTATAAATAGGTAGAGATGGATTTGAATATGGAAGAAAGTATCGTGGGAATGCTCGCCAGTTCAAAGGCAGGGCATGATAAGGACTCCGTGTATGTCATCATACAAGAGGACGGCGAATATATATATGTAGCTGACGGCAAAAGCAGAACTGTGGGACGCCCGAAGCGGAAAAACAAGAAGCATGTACAGCTCATTAAAAAGAAAAGAATGCCGGAGCCGGAGAACGGTTTTGGCGATTTGGAAATAAAGAGGACAATCAAAGAATATCTGAAAGAAAGAGAGGAAAGAAATGTCAAAGGCTGATGTAATTGAGATTGAAGGAACTGTAATTGAGAAGTTACCCAATACCATGTTTCAGGTGGAACTGGAGAACGGACATGTGGTGCTTGCGCATATCAGCGGTAAGCTGCGCCAGAACTTCATCCGCATCCTGCCCGGTGACAAGGTGACGCTGGAATTATCCCCGTATGATTTATCAAAAGGGAGAATCATTTGGAGAGACAAGTAAGATCATGCAGAAATGATTGCACGATATATAAAGTTTACCAAAAGTCTTGCCAATGGCAGGATTTGGTGTTATAATGTAAAACGGTCTTTTTTGAAAGGAGGGTTTGAGATGAAGGTTAGATCATCAGTAAAACCAATTTGCGAAAAGTGCAAGATCATCAAGAGAAAAGGAAAGATCAGAGTTATTTGTGAAAATCCGAAACATAAGCAGGTACAGGGTTAATAGATAGAGAGCCCACTTTTTGATACCAACTATGTTTGGAAAGATCGGATATCTGATCCGGTTGGGCAGGGCAGCCTGCCTCAATCAATTAGTGTCACGCGTGCAGGACGCACGCGAAGCGCATGAAAATGCAGAGGAAATGGAGGAAATGTAAATGGCTCGTATTGCAGGTGTTGACTTACCGAGAGAAAAGCGTGTGGAGATCGGCTTGACCTATATTTATGGGATTGGCAGACCGAGCGCGAACAAGATTCTGGAGGCGGCAAACGTAAATCCTGATACCCGTGTCAGAGAATTGACCGATGATGAGGTGAAGAGACTGGCAGAGGTAATCGAAAAGGATTATATGGTGGAAGGTGACCTGAGAAGAGAGATCGCTCTCAATATCAAGAGACTTCAGGAGATCGGCTGCTACAGAGGAATCCGTCACAGGAAAGGTCTTCCCGTTCGTGGTCAGAAGACAAAGACCAACGCAAGGACAAGAAAAGGTCCTAAGAGAACTGTTGCAAACAAGAAGAAGTAACAACATAGGAACAAGATTAAATAGTCTGAGAAAGTAGGTTAGTTTATTATGGCAAAGAAAGTTACCAAAAAAGTGACAAAAAAGCGTGTCAAGAAAAACGTTGAACATGGACAGGCACATATCCAGTCTTCCTTTAACAATACCATCGTTACGCTGACAGATAACGAGGGTAATGCGTTGAGCTGGGCGAGTGCCGGCGGTCTTGGTTTTAGAGGTTCAAGGAAATCTACTCCCTATGCAGCACAGATGGCTGCTGAGACAGCGACAAAGGCTGCTCTGATCCACGGCTTAAGGACTGTGGACGTTATGGTGAAGGGTCCCGGTTCGGGACGTGAGGCTGCGATCCGCGCGCTGCAGGCATGTGGTCTGGAAGTGACCAGCATCCGCGACGTGACGCCCGTACCCCACAATGGATGCCGTCCGCCTAAGAGACGTCGTGTATAACAAATCGAAAAGAAAATAGCTATTTGGAAGAAGGTGCCGCCTAAGCGGGCGGTATTGTAAACAAAAACAGAAAGGAGCCAGAATCATGGCAGTAAACAGAGTTCCGGTATTAAAAAGATGCAGATCCCTTGATCTTGATCCTACCTTTTTAGGATATGACAAGAAATCCAACAGAACATCCGCAAGAGCAGGTAAGAAGATCAGTGAGTATGGTCTTCAGCTGCGTGAGAAGCAGAAAGCGAAATTTATCTACGGCGTACTGGAGAAGCCGTTCAGAAACTATTATGAGAAGGCTGACAGAATGAAAGGGCAGACCGGTGAAAACCTGATGGTTATGCTCGAGAGCAGACTGGACAGCGTTGTATTCAGAATGGGTTTTGCGAGAACGAGAAGAGAGGCAAGACAGGTAGTAGGTCACAAACATTTTCTGGTGAACGGCAAACCTGTGCAGATTCCTTCCTATCTGGTGAAAGCCGGCGATGTGATCGAGGTGAGAGAGAAGGCAAGATCCCTCCAGAGATACAAAGATATTCTCGAGGTGACCGGCGGCAGACTTGTTCCCGAGTGGCTTGAAGTGGATCAGGAAGCAATGAAGGCAACTGTGAAATATCTTCCCACCAGAGAGATGATTGACGTTCCGGTAAACGAGATGCTTATCGTCGAGTTGTACTCCAAATAATAAAGTGAAAAGAAATTCTAACGCGGCAAATTACGCCGCGAAAGAATTTCTATGTTTCACTTACGAGAATTATTTCATAATTCTCGGTGATGATGGTATTAATTTATGTTCTGAAGGAGGGTGCTTGGGTGTTTGAATTTGAGAGACCGAATATAGAAGTAGTAGAGATCTCCGAAGATAAGAAATACGGCAGATTCGTAGTGGAACCTTTAGAGAGAGGTTACGGCATTACCCTCGGCAATTCACTTAGAAGGATTATGCTGTCTTCCCTGCCCGGCGTGGCGGTAAGTCAGGTTAAGATCGAGGGTGTCCTCCATGAGTTCAGTTCGATTCCCGGCGTAAAGGAAGACGTGACGGAGATCATTATGAACGTTAAGAGCCTTGCTATCAGGAATAACAGCGATGCGAATGAGGTGAAAACCGCTTACATCGAGTATGAGGGCGAGGGTATCGTGCGGGCTTCCGATATTCAGGTGGATCAGGACATCGAGATTCTGAATCCCGATCTGGTGATCGCTACCTTGAGCGGTAAGGATACAAAGCTTTACATGGAACTGACCATTACAAGGGGCAGGGGTTATGTGGGCGCTGATAAGAATAAGACCGATGATCTGCCGATCGGGGTGATCGCGATTGATTCCATCTACACACCTGTGGAGAGAGTCAACGTTACCGTGGAGAATACCCGTGTAGGTCAGATTACGGACTACGATAAGCTGACGCTGGACGTATACACGAACGGCACGCTTGTGCCCGACGAGGCTGTCAGTCTGGCGGCAAAGGTGCTCAGCGAGCATCTGAGTCTCTTCATCGATCTGTCCGAGAACGCCAAGACCGCTGAGGTCATGGTGGAGAAAGAGGATGACGAGAAGGAAAAAGTGCTTGAGATGAGTATTGACGAGCTGGAACTTTCGGTTCGTTCTTACAACTGCTTGAAGAGAGCGGGCATCAATACAGTGGAAGAACTGACAAACAAGACTTCCGAGGATATGATGAAGGTCAGAAATCTTGGCCGCAAGTCGTTGGAGGAAGTGCTTGCAAAATTAAAGGAATTAGGATTACAGCTGAATCCCAGCGATGAGGCGTAATATAGAGGTAAGACCGAAGAGCACTCGGAAAGGAGCCAATCATGGCAAAATACAGAAAACTTGGCAGAACATCTGACCAGAGAAAAGCATTACTCCGAAATCAGGTTACCGCTCTTTTATATAACGGAAAGATCGTGACCACAGAGGCGAGAGCGAAGGAAGTGCGCAAGATTGCAGAGCATCTGATTACGCTCGCTGTCAAGGAAAAGGACAATTTTGAGACCGTTAAAGTGACCGCTAAGGTGGCACGCAAAGATAAAGACGGCAAGAGAGTGAAGCAGATCGTTGACAGGAATACGAAGGCAGTACTCTCCGAGACACACCGTGACAAGGATGGCAAGATCCTTAAGATTGAGAACGGTATGACCGTTACGGTATACGACGAGGTGGAGAAGGAGATCAAGAAGGATATGCCTTCCAGACTCCATGCGAGAAGACAGATCATGAAGGTGCTTTATCCTGTCAAGGAGGTGCCGAATACACCTGCAGGCCGTAAGAAGAATACCAAGGAAGTCAAGCTGGCGGATAAGCTCTTTGATGAGTACGGACCCAAGTATGCGAACCGCAAGGGCGGTTATACCAGAATTATCAAGATCGGTCCCCGTAAGGGTGACGCGGCGATGGAAGTAGTTCTGGAGCTGGTATAAGACAGTCAAAAAATGAGACAGATAAAAAGCTGAGTGTATAAATGCTCAGCTTTTTTGTTACACTGTTTCTGCACTTCTATTGTAATGTTTTCTGGAAATGCTGGTAGTCCTTGGTGGAATTCCAGTTGCCGCCCCATGTGAAGCCGTGCTCGGTAAAGAGGCGGTAACACAGATCGCTCTCGTCGATTTTGTAGGCGAAATTCTGGCTGCGGTCGGCATAGATTTCGCTGCCGGGCGGTGAGATGTAGTCGCTGCCGTCCTCGTTCCTGTGAAAGACCACGTAGGGGTTGTAGTAGGGATTGACGTCGATGGCAAGCCCGTAAGCGTGTTTGGACAGACTGGACGTGCCGTCGACAACCCGGTAGTTAAAGCAGGAAGTATTGTTTTCTGCCATAGACGCCGTATCGTCGCCGCCATATTCGTCGATCAGACGCACGCTCTCAAGCCGGTAATCATTCCGATAAAGCTCATGGAAGATTTCTACCATATCCTGCGCGATGGCTTTGTTGCAGATCAGCTCACCGGTCTGCTCCTGTCCGTCGAAGTCAATGTACCTGAGCCCCACATAATTTAAATCCTCATAGGGGACGGTACAGCCGTTTTTCGGATAGGAGATGCCGGTAATTCTTTTCTTGACTGTTTCGGTCAGCGGTTCATAGTAGAATCCCTCTTCGTAGGTAATGCGGTCCGGGTGTTGTTCCATTGCGTCAGATTCCTCCGCATATTTAACCGTATCCTCAGCGTTTCCGTCGGAAGTGTTGCCGGAGACGTCCGGGACGCTGCCTTTTGTGTCAGTATATGCGTCGGGGCTGTCTGATGTGACAGAAGCGCCGGATTCCGGGATATCCCTGCTGTCGGTCTGTGTGCCATATGCCAGTTCGGGATTATTTTTTGCATACTCCAGAAGGGTTTCGTCGCCTGTGAGATAGTGTGCGAGAAACGCGCATATAAAAATAAAGGTCAGCAGGAAGAGGCATGGTTTTGCGGCCTGCCGCAGTAATGTTTTCAGATCAGACATGGAAAAGCCCTCCTTTCAACACGAACAGTATAACATATTTTTCTGAAATGTGGGAGTTATGGGGCTGTACTTGCATTTTTCCCGGCAATCCAGTAAAATAGGCGTTGGTGAAACGCCGTATCTGGAAACGGGACAGTCTGGAAAATGGATGAAGGAAATACGATGGGAATTATAAAAACGGATAAGCTGACATTTGAATATATACGCCGGGACGAAGAGGGAAATGTAGAAGGCATTACCCGCGCCGTGGACGAGGTGGATCTGGATATCAGGCAGGGCGACTTTATTGCGATTCTGGGGCATAACGGCTCCGGGAAGTCTACGCTGGCAAAGCATATCAACGCGATTCTTTATCCGACGGAGGGGACTGTCTGGGTGGACGGCATGGACACGCAGGATGAGAGCCGGCTCTGGGACATCCGTCAGGAGGCGGGGATGGTATTCCAGAACCCGGACAACCAGATTATCGGACAGGTCGTGGAGGAGGATGTGGGATTCGGGCCGGAGAATATGGGCGTGCCCACAAAAGAGATCTGGGAGCGCGTGGAGGAGAGTCTGAAGGCGGTGGGTATGTACGAGTACCGCAAGCATTCGCCCAACAAGCTTTCCGGCGGACAGAAACAGCGGGTATCCATTGCGGGTGTGATCGCCATGCATCCGAAGTGTATCATTCTGGACGAGCCTACGGCGATGCTTGACCCGAACGGCAGGAAAGAAGTGATACGCGCGGTGCGCGCCTTAAACGACGTGGAAGGAATCACGGTGGTGCTGATTACGCATTATATGGAAGAAATCATTCACGCGGATATGGTTTTTGTCATGGATCAGGGGCATATTGCCATGGAAGGGACGCCGCGGGAGATCTTTTCCAGAGTGGAAGAGCTGCAGGAACTGCGGCTTGACGTACCGCAGGTGACGCTCCTTGCGCATGAGCTGAGGCAGAAGGGGGTCAATCTGCCGGAAGGGATTCTGACCATAGAGGAATTTACGGAGGCACTCATGGCGGTCCCGGGCTGTTAGTAAGGCAGGGCAGATCATGGTGACAGGAAAAGAGTAACAGGCAGTCGGCATGTGTCTGACGTGGAGAATAGAGATAAAGAGGAAACGAAAATCATGTCGTTGATTTTGGATCATGTCAACTATATATACGGGGAAGATACGGCGCTTGCGGTGCACGCGCTTAAGGATATCAATCTGGTGATTCCCGACGGGCAGTTTATCGGACTGATCGGACATACCGGTTCCGGCAAGTCTACGCTGGTACAGCACTTAAACGGGCTGATCAGACCGACAGGCGGGGCGATTTACTATAACGGCGAGGATATACACGACAAAGATTACGATAAGAAAAAGCTGCGCAGTAAAGTCGGGCTTGTATTTCAGTATCCCGAGCACCAGCTCTTTGAGATCGACGTGTTTAAGGATGTGTGTTTCGGGCCGAAAAATCTGGGGCTTTCCCAGAAGGAGACGGAACTGCGCGCCTACGCGGCATTGAAGCAGGTGGGACTTGCGGACGAATACTTTTACCAGTCGCCCTTTGATCTTTCCGGCGGGCAGAAACGCCGGGTCGCAATCGCGGGCGTACTGGCAATGAAACCCGACATACTTATTCTGGATGAGCCTACGGCAGGGCTTGACCCGAAGGGCAGGGACGAGATACTTGACCAGATTGCGAAGCTGAAAGAGGAGACGGGAATCACCGTGATTCTGGTTTCCCACAGCATGGAGGACGTGGCGGAGTATGTGGAGCGGATTATCGTTATGAGCCGGGGAAGCGTCCTTTATGACGATACGCCCAGAGAGGTTTTCAGGCATTATAAGGAATTGGAACAGGTGGGACTGGCGGCGCCCCAGGTGACATACATTATGCAGGCGCTGGCAAAACAGGGCATGAAAGTGGACACTGCCGTCACGACGATCCGGGAGGCGAAGCAGTCGATTCTGCAATCGCTCGGGAAATAACAGAACCGAACGGGAGGGAATCGGCGGCAGGCGAAAATTGAGAGACACTTTGGATGTTTTGTAAAAGCTCTGGGATGGAGAAGATATGATACGAGATATTACATTGGGCCAGTATTATCAGGCGGATTCCGTCATCCATAAACTGGACCCGCGGGTAAAACTGGTAGCGACGATAGGCTTTATTATTTCCCTTTTTGTGGTGGACAGCTGGGTAGGATATGTGGTGGCGGCGCTGTTTCTGGCATGTATGATAAAGCTGTCCAAGGTTCCTTTTGGCTATATGGTCAAGGGGATGAAGGCGATCGTCTTTATTCTGCTGATTACGGTTGTGTTCAACCTGTTTCTGACACCCGGTGAGCCGCTTGTCACATTGTGGAAACTGACGATTACGAAGGAGGGGCTGCGGATTGCGGTGATGATGGCGGTCCGGCTTTCTTTCCTGATTGTCGGGTCTTCGCTGATGACACTGACGACTACGCCGAACAGTCTGACGGACGGCATGGAAAAGCTGATGGGACCTTTGAAACATGTAAAGGTGCCGGTGCATGAGGTGTCAATGATGATGTCCATTGCCCTGCGGTTTATCCCGATCCTGCTGGAGGAGACGGATAAGATTATGAAGGCGCAGATTGCGAGAGGGGCGGATTTTGAGAGCGGAAATCTGATTAAGAAGGCGAAGGCGATGGTGCCCCTTCTGGTGCCGCTGTTTATTTCGGCGTTCCGCCGTGCCAACGATCTGGCAATGGCGATGGAGGCGAGATGTTACCGGGGTGGAGAACACAGAACGAAGATGAAGCCCCTGTGTTACCGCGGCGCGGACAGGGTGGCGTACTGTGTGCTGCTTTTGTATTTTGCGGGATGTGTGGCGATACGGGTGTGGCTGTGATATTCGGCGCGCCGTGTGCGGGAAACGGGACTGGTCATAGGAGTGAAATACGGGGAAAGAGGACAGACAGCGACTGTGCGTAAAGGCAGACATGTAATGGACGGTCCGGAGATAAGGGAAAGTTTGGGAAGATAAGAGAATGGGACGAGTTATGTTAACCGTCGCATACGACGGGACTGCATACTGCGGCTGGCAGTTACAGCCGGGTAAAGAAACCATAGAGAGCGTTCTTAACAGATGCCTTTTTGAACTTACGGGCGAGACGATAGAGGTGATCGGCGCAAGCCGCACCGATTCCGGCGTACATGCACTCGGCAATATCGCGGTGTTTGACACGGACAGTTCCATCCCGGCGGAGAAGTTTTCCTATGCGCTGAACCGGAGACTGCCGGAGGATATTAAGGTCCGCGACTCGAAAGAGGTGGCGGCGGATTTCCATCCCAGACATTGCGGGAGCATAAAGACATACGAGTACCGAATCTGTAACGCAGCGTTTCCCGTTCCCACGAAGCGGCTTTATGCGCATTTTACCTATGTGCCGCTGGATGTCGGCCTGATGAGCCGGGGGGCGGCATATCTGGTGGGGGAACATGATTTTAAGAGCTTCTGCAGCGTGGACACGCAGGCGCAGACCACGGTGCGGCGGATCGACAGTGTGGAAGTATGGGAGGAAGGTACTTTCGGTATCAAGTATGCGCCGGCGGATGAAAATGCCCATACAGACGGAACAAAAGAAGCGCAGATGGGCAGGGAGATTGTCATCCGTGTGGCGGGCAGAGGTTTCTTATATAATATGGTAAGAATTATAGCGGGGACGCTGATGGAGGTCGGACGGGGCAGGATACCGCCAGAGCGTGTGAAGGATATTCTCGCGGCGTGTGACAGACAGGCGGCGGGACCTACGGCGCCGGCGTGCGGGCTGACCCTTGTGGGGTATGAATTTCTGCGGTAACAGGGCAGCCAGACCGTATCTGGCGGTCAAATCAGGCTTGCGTGAATCCGGGTGACAAATGAAGGTATGAGGGAACGCCCGCATAATGAGCGGAATCGGAAATTTCAAGGAAATTCCGGGAAAAACTGGTTGACACGCGCGGAACCGTATAATATAATATTTAACTGTGACGAAATGTTTATAAATGTCTGACCAAAGCCCCGGTGAGACATTTTATATGCACACGTCTGCATAGGGAGTATTATTGCTGAGGCAGCGTGCAGACGGCGCAAAGGGCAGAGGAAGAGGAATCTTCCCTGTCAGGTTATACTACAAACTGCCGTGGAGGGATACCGAGTGTGGCCGGACATCTGCATGAGGATCTTTGGAAGCGGTACAGACAGTTACTATGGAGGTAATATTCATGAAAACTTTTATGGCGAGTCCGGCTACGATCGAGAGAAAATGGTACGTGGTTGATGCGACAGATATGACACTGGGACGCCTGGCATCCGAGATTGCCAAGGTGCTGAGAGGTAAAAATAAGCCGATCTTTACGCCCCATATCGACACGGGAGATTATGTGATCGTTGTCAATGCGGAAAAGGTGAAGGTGACAGGCAAGAAGCTGGATCAGAAGATTTACTACCATCACTCCGATTATGTGGGCGGCATGAAGGAAACCACCTTGAAAGAAATGTTACAGAAGCACCCCGAGAGAGTAGTGGAGCACGCGGTTAAGGGTATGCTTCCCAAGGGACCGCTTGGCAGAGAGATGTACAAGAAACTTTTTGTATATGTCGGACCCGAGCACAAGCATGCGGCACAGAAACCTGAGGTATTAACATTTTAAGAAAGGGATAAAGAATCATGGCTAAAGCAGATAAATCAGCAAAATATTACGGAACCGGTAGAAGAAAGAAGTCTATCGCAAGAGTATATTTAATGCCCGGCAAGGGTGAGATCACGATCAATAAGAGAAATATCGACGATTACTTCGGGCTTGAGACCTTGAAGGTGATCGTTCGCCAGCCTCTGGCTGCAACCGATACGGTAGATAAGTTCGACGTGAAGGTTACCGTAAAGGGCGGCGGCTATACAGGACAGGCAGGTGCGGTGAGACACGGTATCGCAAGAGCGCTGCTTCAGGCGGATCCGGATTACAGACCCACCTTGAAGAAAGCGGGCTATCTGACCAGAGACCCTCGTATGAAGGAGAGAAAGAAATACGGTCTCAAAGCAGCGAGAAGAGCGCCGCAGTTCTCTAAGAGATAATTACAAGAAGAATAATGAAATTAGTGAAACCCTTGAAAGTCCAGTATTTTCAAATGTTTACGGTTAGAGGGAAGTAATTTCAGATTAGGCGGTATAGCCCCGATTGCAAGGGCTGTACCGTCTTTTCGGGTTCCTATGCACCTTGCCGTTTCGGTTGCGTGGCAGAAAGGAAATTGAGTTCACCCACAAAATTGAAAACAATATCTACTTTCTGTACCCGCTTCCCGTCCACCTTTTCCGGCGCATGGACTATGATTTTCTTGATAAATTCATTAACGATTGCAGGGGTGAGTTCCTTTATACCCACATACTTACGGATAATTGCGGCGAAGCTGTCAAAATCGCTTTTATTCTGCTCGTAGGTATCGACTTTCTGCTGGTCTGCCTTGACCTTTTCTTCCAGTTCCCGCTGTTCCGTTTCATACTCTGCGGACAGCTTCAAAAACCTGTCATGGCTGATTGCGCCGCTTATGTCGTCCTCATAAATCCGCTTGAAGATACGGTCAAGTTCCGCTATCCGTTTTTGTGCTTGTCCCACTTCTCGTTTTCTGCGTTTCATTTCCTTTTCCGTTTCAGCGGAGCGTTGCTGA
>Ga0137307_100235_pt1 | contig 63407 bp, 64 predicted proteins | sample NAcewD2O_March_2_FD_97180 | JGI IMG/M metagenome (GOLD analysis project Ga0137307, IMG submission 97180) | Mouse cecal microbial communities from Vienna, Austria - N-Acetylglucosamine amended D2O_March | ecosystem: Host-associated > Mammals > Digestive system > Large intestine > Cecum | place... | reverse complement strand
TCTTTTGCCGTCTCCCCCTCATCAAAAATCCCATGAAGATATGTGCCGTACACATTTCCCCGGCAGGCTCCGTCAATCTTTTCCTCACCGGAGGCCATGTCTTTCACCAAAGCAAAAGGCGTAACACCGGTATGTAATGCGGTATGCCCCATATGGATTTCATACCCTGCCACAGCGGCGCAGGACATCTTTTTTAATGTCCCCCCAATGGAAAGAATCTCTCCCTGAACCTGGCTGCGCACTTTTTCTTTCCCAAAAACCGTATCCATAGAGAGAAGCCCAAGGCCGCGGATTTCCCCGCCCCCCTCCATACATAAGGGGTCTTTTATGGTTTCCCCCAGCATCTGAAATCCGCCGCAGATGCCAAAGATGACCTTTCCCCTGGATGCCATCTGCAAAATTACCTTTTCAAACCCCTGCTCTCGCAGCCATTTCATATCAGATATGGTATTTTTGGTGCCGGGGAGAATCACCAAATCCGCACACTCTAACTCCTCGGGCTTAACGACATACCGGACAGAAACCTCCTCTATGGTCTCTAACACAAGAAAATCTGTATAATTGGAAATCCTGGGAAATCGGACTACCGCAACATCCACTGCCCCGTTTTTCCTATCTGGGTTTAGCCGTGAACTTATGCTGTCCTCCTCCTCCAAATCAAAGGACTCATAGGGGACAACCCCCAAAACGGGAATATTTACTTTTTCCTCTATCATAGAAATTCCAGGCTCCAAAATACCCCTGTCCCCCCGGAATTTGTTGATAATCAGCCCGAAAATCCGCTGTCTCTCCCAGGGCTCTAATAGCATCACCGTCCCGTAAAGCTGGGCAAACACCCCGCCCCGGTCTATATCCCCGGCAAGAAGCACCGGCACGTCCAAAAGTTCTGCCAGCCCCATATTTACAATATCATTTTCTTTTAGATTGATTTCTGCCGGGCTTCCCGCCCCCTCAATCACAATAATGTCCGCCTGCTCCTGTAGCTTTTCATAGGCTTTTAAAATCTGTGGAATCAGCTTCCTTTTGTATCCGAAATACTCTGCGGCTGACATATTCCCAAGTATCTCCCCGTTTACAATCACCTGGGAACCCATGACATCCGTGGGTTTTAAGAGAATGGGATTCATAGCGACCGTAGGTTTTACCCCCGCCGCCAAGGCCTGCATCACCTGGGCACGGCCCATCTCAAGCCCCTCCTCTGTAACAAAAGAATTTAAGGCCATATTCTGGGATTTAAAAGGCATTACCCGAAAGCCGTCCTGGGCAAATACCCGGCAAAGCCCGGCGGCAAGAAGGCTTTTCCCTGCCCCCGACATAGTTCCCTGTATCATCACTCACTTCTCCCCCGTCTTTTTCTTTGTTTCTGTCTCATGTTTTGCCTCTATCAGGACTTTCAACAGTTTGTCATTCTCCCACCTGGTACGGATGCATACCCGGTAGTACCCTTTGGAAAGCCCTGCAAAAGAACTGCAGTCCCGAATGAAAATCCCCTGCTCCAAACAGGTTTCTGCCAGATGATAATCCCCCTCAAAAAAGATAAAATTTGCCGCCGACTCATAAATCACATATCCGGCTTTTGACAGGGCGATAATCATCCGCCGCTTTTCCTTTTCTATATTAGAAAGGCTTTCCTTTACAAAATCATCCTCTTTTAAAGCGGCAAGGCCTGCCTCCTGGGCCAGAACAGAAATATTCCAGGGCTGCGTCACTTTCTTTACTTTTCCGGGAAGCTCCTCATCCCCTGTCAGGGCATATCCCAGGCGAATTCCCGGCATCCCGTAAAGCTTGGTAAACGCCTTTAGGATAATTAGTTTATCATACTCCTCCACAAATGGCAGCAGGGTATGCTTTTTTGCCCCTGGGATAAATTCATTAAAACACTCATCCACAATCAGATATGTTCCCGTCTCCTGACATTTTATCAAAATATCTTTTAACAAATTTCTTTCTATCACGTTTCCAGTAGGATTATTGGGATTACAGAGAATCACCATATCCATACCCTCCGTAATAGCCTCTAAAAAATCTTTTCTCAAGGAAAACCCTTCCTCCTTACGGGTTTTGTAAGTCAAAACTTTACACCCCGCCGATAAAAGAGCCCGCTGATACTCCAAAAAGGAAGGCAGGGGAATCAATGCCTTTTTGGGCTTTAACCCCTGGCAAAAAGAAAACATTAATTCCGCCGCCCCGTTTCCCAGGATAATCTTCTTCTTTGCCGCACCAAGCTTTTCCCCCAAAGCCTCCCTTAAAACCCTGCACTCCGGGTCCGGATACATGTGTATTTTCCACAAATTTTTCTTTATGGCTTCCGTCACTCCCTTGGGAGGCCCGTAAGGATTTATATTTGTAGAAAAATCTGTCACTTTCGGAAAGCGGTAGATATCCCCCCCGTGATTTTGCTTCATCTCCCATCCTCCATATCTCACTCTATTTTATTAAATCTGATTTTACTTTACCTTGTGAACATTTGCAGGATGTACCAGAAAATTCCATATGCGCCTGCAAACAGGGCCCATCCCAGAATCCCGCATCCGTACAGAATCCGGTTTGCCCTTACAATATCCTCCGGTTCTATGTCCCGCTTATTATCTCCAATAGTTAATTTATGATATAACTTTCCAAAATACCAGGCGTCCCCCCCAAGCTGTACCTGGAGTGCACCTGCCACTGCGGCCTCCCCCTGGGCGGAATTGGGGCTGGCATGATTTTTTCTGTCCCGGAAAAAAATCCGGAACGCCCCTTTCCCATCGTATCCTAAGAGAAACGCCGACACTGCCAGGAAAATTCCGCAGATTCTGGCAGGGAGAAAATTTAACACATCATCGGTTTTTGCCGCCGCCCTGCCGAAATCCTCATAGCGTTCATTTTTATACCCTACCATGGAATCCATAGTGTTTACCGCCTTATAAAAAAATCCTCCCGCCCCTCCGAAAAGCATCATATAAAACAGGGGTGCGATCACTCCGTCGGAGGCATTTTCCGCCACCGTCTCAACAGCCGCCTTTGCAATTCCCTTTTCATCCAAAACCTCCGTATCCCTTCCCACAATTAGGGCCACTGCCCTTCTGGCGCTCTCTACCCCCTGGGTTTTTAGGGCGTAATAGACTTTCATACTTTCTGTTTTTAAAGATTTCATGGCAAGAAGCTGATAACAGAAAAAGGTTTCCACCGCAAAACCTGCAAAAAACTTCCATCTATATAAAAAATGCAAGATTACCCATGGAACAAAAGTAGATACGCCGCATACAACCAATACCAAAACTGCTCCTGAGAGAATCCTTGCCCTCTTTTTTGCCGGAAAAAGTAAAAACAAAAGTTTCTCCGTCCCGGAAATCAGCTTCCCAATCAGGCATACGGGGTGATACTTAAATTGGGGGTCTCCAAATATCAAATCTAACATGCAGGCCAGGGTAATACTGATGATGCGAATCAACTGCACACTCCCCGGAAATCCGTGGAGACAGTAAGAGAGAAATACTCCCCGTTTCCAATCTGATAGTCGTAAAAATTCTTCCCTTCCCCGGCGTACATTTCCATGAGATACATAATCGTCCCCCCGTGGACAACCAATGCGATTTCCTGTAAATTTTTATTCCCGGCTTTAAAAATCACCTTATCAAACCCCTGAAGAACCCGCATTTTTACCTCCTGGGAGGACTCTCCCCCGGGAATAGTTCCTCCCTGGCTAAGCCACTTCTGATACGCTTTGTCCCCTTTTAACTCCTCATAATTTTTATTTTCAAAACGTCCGAAGTCCGTCTCCCGAAATTCTTCTATCACAGTCATTTCCTTTCCCGGATATAAAAGCGCCGCCGTTTCCATACAGCGTCTCATGGGGCTGACAAAAACCTGCTGTACCTTTGGATATGTTTTTCCCAAAAGGGACAACATTCCCTCCCGGCTGATATGTTCGTCGGTTCTGCCCCCCACATATCTTTTTTCCTCATTTCCTTTTGTCATGCCGTGACGAATCAAATACACTTTCATCCCTTAATCACCGTCCCGATTCCGCAGAACACCCGGTGTACCTCCTTTGCCTGGGCGGCAAGAAAGGTGCAGGCCCTGCCGTGCTCCTCCCGGAATCTGCGCAAAAATGCATCCACTGGCACAAGACCGCATCCCAACTCATTAGATACAATAATAATATCCGAATTTAATTTTATAAGTTTTTCTAAAAAAGATTTTACGTCTTTCTCTTCCTTTATCATTCTCTCCACCAGAGCTTCAAAATGGCAGATTCCCTGGGCGGTAAATATTTCTTCCATATCACAGTCCCCCCCAAAAATCCAGCGGGAGACCTGAAACTTTTCTGTGGCGTACAATGTTTTTCCCTGATTTGCCCCGCCGATTACTAATATCATACCACACCTCCTGCCACATGGACAATCATTACCCCAAGGGCCATGGCTATTTCACAGTTCTGGAGAAACCACCCTGCCAAATCCCCGGTAATCCCCCCAAATTTATTCACAGACATAAAATAGTAATAAATAAAAACTAAAAAGGCCGCTGTGTACACTGCTAAGGCATAGAAAATGTCTATCCCTGCCATAAACACAAAAATCAGAATTCCATAACAAACCAGGACAATTTTTACGGCCCTTCCCTCCGCCTTCTGGGAAAATAGGGCCGCAAGCCCTGTATCCTTTGCCTTTGGAAAGGCCACCACCCCGTAGCCGCTCAATATCCTTGACAAAAAAAAGGAAAGGGCAATGACCTGCCAGGCCTCCTCCCCTCTCTTTCCCGGGCAGGCGTCCAGATAAGAGTAAATGCCATAATACAGGAAAAAATACACCACCGCCTGTATCACGGCAAAAGCCCCCGCCCGGGAGTCTTTTAAAATTTCCAGCCGCTCTTTTTGTCCTTTGTAGGAACTTAAGGCGTCCGCTGTATCCAAAAGCCCGTCCAGATGGATTCCGCCGGTAACCGCCACGGGAATCAGCATAAGCACTACGGCAGAACTTGTGCTTCCCCTTAAGCCCAAATACTCTGCCAGATACCGCCAGACACAGGTCAAGGCGCCAACCACTCCCCCCACAAGGGGAAAGAAACAGAAGCAGTAACGCATATTTTCATTTGTCCAGTCGCTTTTTGGCATTGGTATCTTAGAATACATGGAAAATGCTATTTTAAAACTGTTCCAAAGCTTTTTCATATTCTGTTCCTTCCTTATTACGAGAGGTTTATTATGGAGGGGTTTATTCCATGGGTTTTCGTTCTGCTGCTATGCTCTTTGCAAATACCGGAATCCCGTATACAACCTCCGTCACCTCCGCCGCCTGCTTTGCAATGGCGGCATTGATTTCCCCAAGATAAGACAAATACCGCCCCATCTCTTTTGATACCGGCAAATCCGAAAACACTTCATTGGATACCACAACCAACGCCTTTGCCTGGCGGTCTAAGTTCCATACGCCTTCTAAAATCTCTGAGACAGAATCCTCCCCGGCCCCTCCCGGGGCATACATCTCATTCGCCAGAAGATTTGACATACATTCCAGGAGAACCAGGCTGTTTTTTGGAATTTTAATTTCTTTTAAATTTTTTCCCTGCTCTATGGTTGTAAAGGCTTTTCCCTCCCGGAGTTTCCGGTGGCGCTCCACTTTCTTCCTTCCTTCTTTGTCGGAGACTTCCATGGTGGCAAAATAAATCCTGTTATCATTTCCCAGTGAACACAGTTTTTCTTCTGCATAGGCAGACTTTCCGCTGCCGCTGCCCCCCGTCACAAGGTAAATCATAACAAAAGCTCCTGATAAGGCTCTATACTGTTTTCCTGGAAAGTGCCCATCCCCCGGTAAACAGAGATAGCCAAATCAATCAGGGGAAAGAGGCACACCGCCCCTGTGCCCTCCCCCAAAGACATACCGCAGTGCAGGGCCGCCTCCATGGAAAGGGCATTTAACACCATTCCTGTACCGGGCTCTTTGGAAACATGGGAGCTTATCATATAATCTGTGCACTCCGGGGCAAATGTCTTGGCAAGAAGCGCTGCGGCGGCGGAAATAAAGCCGTCTATCACAATGGGAACCCGGTAAAGGGCGCCGCCCAAAAACAGCCCTGCCATGCCCCCCAGATCAAACCCTCCCACAAGAGATAACACTTCTAAAGGGTCTTCTTTTTCTGGCTTATGCTTTTTTATGGCCTCCTCAATGACCTTTACTTTCCGGGCCAAAGCCTCCCCGGTAAGCCCGGCTCCCTTTCCGGTAACTTCCTTTGGGCTTTTTTCCAGAAGAACGGATACCACGGCGCTGCTTGTAGTGGTATTTCCGATACCCATCTCACCGACGGCAATCAGCCCATATCCCTTCTCTTTTAATTCCCTCACCATATCCATGCCTGTCAAAACCGCCTGTATGGCCTGCTCCCTTGTCATGGCAGGTTCTTTTGCCATATTTTTTGTGCCGTACCCCACTTTCCGCCGGGGCACACTGGTATCCCTTGCCATGCCTATATCCACAGGAAAAATATCCGCCCCTGTCTCACGGCAGAGAATTGCGGCTGTGGCCTGCTCTTTTAAGAAATTTTCCGCTACAATGGCCGTGACTTCCTGGCCTGTCTGGGTCACGCCCTCCTCCACCACCCCGTTGTCTGCGCACATAACAACCAGGGCCTTTTTCGGCTTTTCCACCTTAAACTCCCCGGTAATCCCCGCCAGAAAAACCACATAATCCTCCAGTTTCCCCAGGCTGTGGAGGGGGTGGGCGATTTCATTCCAGCGCCTTTTCGCTTCCTCCCTTGCCCCTTGGTTTACAGGGGGAATATTTTTTATCCTGTCATAAAATTCCATGGTTGTTTTATCTCTCATCTGCTTTCCTCCCTAAACTCCCTGCAGGCGCCTAAAAAGGCCTCAGGCAGTTTCAGGTTTCCGTAAAAATACTGGTGGGGAAACCCTGCAAATATTGTGCCACTGCTGTGGATACAATGCCAGTTTCTGTGGCTTAATGGTTTTTGGGCCAAAAAACTGCCGCCCGGATTTTCCGTATCGTAGTGGTGGAACTCATGGGCACGAATCGTCCCCACATCCCTTCCAAATGCTTTTCCGCCTTTTAATTCCACATAGCCGAACCGCACCAGTTTTCCCCCATCATATCCACTGCCAGGAAATACACCTGCCATGGGATATTCTCTTCCGGAATCTTTATCCTGAAGGGATTCCAGAAGATAGAGAAATCCACCGCACTCCGCCATTGTGGGAAGGCCAGATAAAATTTTATCCCTGATTTCATTTCGTAAGATTATATTATTACTTAATTTTTCTGCATATAATTCCGGATATCCTCCAAATAAAAGAAGCCCGTGTATCTGCTTTGGCAAATGCCCATCAGAAAGGGGAGAAAAGGGATACAATTTTACTCCCAAATCACGGAGGAGTTCTAAATTATCCTCATAACAAAAACAAAACGCCTCATCCTTTGCGTAAGCAACAGAAATCCCCTCCCCGGCAAAAGGGCTGGGAAGCCCTGTTATCTCTTCCCCTGGTTTTCCCTGCATTTTTTCTGCTCCCCTGGCCAGGCGCAAAAGCCCCTCTATATCCAGGGTTTCCTCCATAACTTTGGCAATTTTATTTAATCGTGATTTAAAATCACAGATTTCCTCTGGCATAAAAAGCCCCAGATGTCGGCTTTCTATCTCACAATCTTTCATTACCGGAAGATAGCCATATACCTTTACCCCTGTCTCCCTCTCCACGCACTCTTTCATTCTGTCATAGAGCATGGGGGAGAGTTGGTTTAAAATCACCCCTTTGATATGGGAAACTTGGCGAAATTCCAAAAAACCCTTGATAAGCGCCGCCACAGACAGGCCCATACCCCTGACATTTACCACCAAAACCACCGGCGCCCCTATCGTCCCTGCCAGTTCATAGGCACTGCCCCAGGTGGAATTTCCCACTCCATCATAATAGCCCATCACCCCTTCCAACAATGCCAAATCCGCCTCTTTGGCATGTCTGGAAAAAAGGTATCTCACTGTTTCCTCTGAGGACAAAAACAAATCAAGATTCCTGCATTTTGTCCCCAAAACTTCTGTGTGAAACATGGGATCTATGTAGTCCGGACCGCATTTAAAGGACACAATACTTAATTTTTGATTTAATAATACCTGCAAAAGCCCGCAGGTCAGCAGTGTTTTTCCGCTTCCGCTGGCCGGGGCTGCAAGCATCAGAGATGGTGTATTCATTTAACCGATCAAAACCTCTTTCCCTTCAAAGGCAAACCCGTACTTCTTTATCCTGTCCGCCTCTATCCCCCGGCTTAACATTTCTTCCTCATACTTCTTCTCCTCTATCTGCCTTAATGCCTCCTCCACTGTCTCAGACAGGCTTTTCTCATCCTCCCTGTCCCGCACCTTGAATTCCAGGATGTATGCGGCATCCTCTTTTTTCTCCGGCACAAGCATCACGTCATAGCGCCCGAACCCGCTCTCCCGGTTTGAGCTTATCTGGTAGCGTCCTGCCAGATCCACCATCAGCCCCAGCACAAAACCATGGTAGAAACGCTCCGGCTCACTGGCTGGTGAGGGATTCTTCCCCGTATCAAAAAAACTGAAGGTGGAAAGGGCTACACGGTTCATATATACATTCATGGCCTTTTTATCGTTTAAAAGCAGGGCCTTGATAAAGTCGTTGTAATCTTTGGTATATTCATAAAACCAGTCACGTATCATCCCCTCGAACATGATTTTTACTTCCCGGTTGGTTAGTTTCAGCTCATACGTCATCCGGTCTGTCACCGGGTTTGCCCTGCAGCTTTCCACTTTCAGGTACCCGCTGGCAACCAGCAAGCTCCAAATGGCTGACTGCTTCTTCCCAAGCTGGTTGAACACAATCTGCTCATCAATTTCCGTAAACAGGGAATTCCCTTTTAAAAGATCCTCCATGGCCATCTTCACATCCGCATCGCCCTCACGGATCAGTTTTCCGGCAAGGCTATTGGAACTGGTGTTGGCCCAGTAGGTACCGAACATCTTTTTATCCAGAAGGTTAATCACCGACCAGGGATTATAAATGTCTGGCTGGTTCCCGAAGACGAAGCCGTCATACCAGAATTTTGCTTTTTCCTTCTGTTTGGACAAGCCAAACGCATCCATGGCCGCAAAGACTTCTTTTTCCGTAAATCCAAAGGCTGTGGCATATTCATTGGAAGTGGTAGTTACGACATTCAAATTATTCAAGTCGGAAAACATCGACTCCCGGCTCACCCTGGTAATCCCCGTCATAAGCCCCCTTTCGATATAAGGGTTTGTTTTAAAGGTAGAGTTAAATAGGCTTCTGGTAAAGGAAACCAGCTCCTCCCAGTACCCATGCACATAGGCTTCCTGCATGGGGGTGTCGTACTCATCCAACAAGATAATCACTTTTTTCCCATAGTAACGGGAGAGGTAACTGGAAAGCTGATTTAAAGACTGGGTGGCAACATAATCATCCATTTCAGGATCTATTCTTTTTACAAATTCTTTTTCCTTTAAACTTAATCCCTCCCAGTCTGATAAAAACCTGTATTTATCAAACAATTCTGTAATGAACTGCCCTGTTTTCAGCCGCACACTGCGAAAATTATCTTCCTTTATCCCCGCAAAGGAAAGGCTGATAACCGGATACGTCCCCTGAATCCCCCGATACTCCTCTCTTTCCCAGATAGAAAGTCCCTCAAACAAATCCCCGCACCCTGCATACTCCAAAGAAAAAAACTGTTCCGTCATACTCATGTTTAAGGTTTTCCCAAAACGCCTGGGGCGGGTGATTAACGTCACATCATCATTGCTCTCCCACCATTCACGGATAAAATCTGTTTTATCTACATAAAATATATTTCTCGTCCTTATCTTTTCAAAATCCTGGATTCCGATTCCGATTGTCTGTTTCATCCGTCCCCTCCTGTTTCTATATTTTATGCCATAGCAGCTTTCTGCCAGCTTGCCGACGCCTTTCAGCCATGGAAGGTAAACCTCCACGCAGCGCATATACTTCACAATTCATTATAACACATAACTCTCAAACAAATACACCGGATTTCCCCCCATCATCATGTGATACTCCCCCAACACCTTCGACTTTGCCACAGAAAGAGCCGTGATCTCCGTTTTTCTCCCAAACCGCTCTTCTAACGCCTTCATCTCCCCAAAAGCCTCCCCTATGGTCTCTAAGGAAACAGCACTGACCACAATCCCTGCTCTTAGATTCTTTTTTAAAACCATTTCTATTATCTCTTTTAAATTTCCTCCGCTTCCTCCGATAAACACATGGCTTGGCCCAGGCAAATCCTCCATAACCTCTGGAGCCCTCCCGGGAACCACAAAAAGGTTCTCTGTTCCAAATTTCTTTTTATTCTTAAGAATCAACTCCACCGCCTCCGGCTTTTCCTCAATGGCATAGACTTCCCCCAGAAAAGCCGTTCTGGCAAGCTCCACAGAGACAGAGCCGGTTCCCGCCCCGATATCGTAAACCACCGCTTTTCTTGTCAGCTTCATTTTGGACAAAATAATGCTGCGGATTTCCTCTTTTGTCATGGGCACATTTCCCCGAATAAAAGCATGATCCCCGATTCCACAGGTACAGACCGCCTCCTCCTTAAGTTCCAGAAGGCATACACTTAAGGAACTTGTCTCTGTATGAAGAAAGTCCTCTGCCCTGCCCCGGGTAATTTTTTCCTCCGGGTATCCCAGGTTCTCCCCCACAGACACACAGGCGTTTTCCAGGCCGCAGTCTTTTAACCTCCGGCAAAGCCCCTGCAGGTCGTCCCCTTTCCCAAGAATCACAAAAACCCTGCCCCGCTCCCTTAAAATTCCTGCCACATTATCTTTTTTTCCGTGAAGGCTCACACTGCTCACATCCTCCCAGGAACAGGGGAGTTTAGAACAAAAATAGGAAAGGGAGGAGATTCCGGGCATCACCCGGGCCTTAGGAAAGATGCCGGTGAGATTTTTTGCCCCGCTGAAAAAACCTACATCCCCGGATAAAAGAATGGCAGCTTTCCGGCAATGGCTGTGGGATTTTAAGCAGGATTCTATCTCATCTTTTAAATAGGCATGGCAGACTTCCCGCTCCCCGTCCTCAAACAGCTCTGTCATGCGCTTTGCCCCTATGATTAAATCTGACTCTTCGATCCATTTCAGGGCTTCCCCCGTAAGTAAATCCCTGTTTCCCATGCCGATTCCAATCAGGGCAATCTCCTGTTTTGGGGTAAAGCCGAAAAATTCCGCCAGATACCTTTTTCCCTCCCAAAGGGAAATCCCTTCCTCTTCCTTGGGTTTTCCGATTACAACTAAAGTAACGCCGCACTCCTTAGCTGCCTTACATTTTTCCTCAAAACCCCCGGCATCGCCGCTCTCCTTTGTCACAAGATAAGACGCCTTTACCTGTTTTAGCATAGCCGCATTCATCTCTTTGGAAAAAGGCCCCTGCATGGCAATGAGATGGCTGCCCCGAAAGCCCAGGGCATCGCACATATTTACCACCTGGGGAAGGGATAATACTCTGGCAAAACAGCGTTCTTTGTAGTTTTTCATTGCCGTATACTCTTTTAACTCTTTGCTGCCGGTGGTAATTAAAATATTTCCTTCCCCGGCATCTAAATACGCCGCCCCTTCCTTTACGGAATCCACATACACTGCATTCTCTGCGGCCCTAGTATCCCTTAAAATCCGAAGATATGGAATCTTCCTGTCCTCACAGGCCCTTTTTACATTTTCCGTAACCTCACAGGCATAAATATGGGTGGCGTCCACCACAATCCTTGGAGATTCCTGATCTAACAATTCACAGATTCCCTGGAAATCACGTTTTCCATGGACAATATTTAATCCACTTATAACATTTAAAATTTCCTCCCCGTACTCTGTAGCCACAGAAGCAGTCACCTTTCCAAGGTTACTGCAGAGATATTCCGCAAGGATCCGCCCTTCTTTTGTCCCTGCAAAGACAAGTGCATCCGTCATATCCTGTTCCTCTCCCTCCCATAGCCTCTGGGGGTCACCATTTTCCCCTGTATCACAAGGGTTTCCTCATTTCCGACAAATACCGTGGTAAACATATCCGCCTCCTTGTCCCGAAGCTCCCTTAAGGTAAGGATTTCACTGATTTCCCCCTCCCTGGCAATATTCTTTGCCAGGCCGCACACGGTGTCCTCTTTTTTATATTTTAAAAGGATATCACATGCCCGGCTCAGATAATCCTCCCTTTTTTTGCTGGAAGGGTTGTAAAGGCAGATAACAAAATCCCCCTGGGCCGCTGCCGTAAGCCTTTTTTCGATTTTCTCCCAGGGCGTTAAAAGGTCGCTTAAACTGATAAAACAGCAGTCGTGCACCAGAGGCGCCCCCAAAAGAGCCCCCCCTCCCAAGGCCGCCGTCACCCCCGGCACCACCTCAATGGAGATATCTTTATACTTTCTGCCAATTTCATACATCAGCCCCGCCATGCCGTAAATCCCTGCATCCCCGCTGCAGATTAAGGCAACCCTCCTGCCCTTTTCCGCCTCCTTAAAGGCAAGTTCACACCGCTCTTCTTCCCTGCGCATCGGGGTTACAATAAATTCTTTTTCGGGAAAATGTTTTCGCACCAGCTCCACATACACCGTGTAACCTGCGATGACATCGCACTGGGACAAAACATTTGCCCCCCGGATGGTCATCTCCTCATAGGCCCCCGGGCCGATTCCCACTACATAGATCTGTCCCATATAATCTCCTTTCCCAAGACAACAGCCGCAGCCGCCGTCACCCCGTCACCGGAATATTTTCCCTCCAAAACCGCACCATTTCCCTGATCCATGGCACACGCCAGCGCACTCCGCTCACACACATTGTCCACCCCTGTCACCTGTTTTACAAAAGAGGAACTGCTAAATTCCCCCTGGATATGGGAAAGGTGTTCCGAAGAATAGGTTTTCAGGGAAAGTCCAAAATTTTCTGCAAAGGCCAAAAGCCCCGGCTCCTCTTTTTTCATATCAATGGTTGCCGCCATAAAAAAAGCCTCCCTGCAAAGTTCCTTTTTGCGGCAGAATTCCTCCACCCTGCTTTTTATCACTGTTTCTTCCGTGCCTTTTTTGCACCCCAGTCCCAGTATCAGAGATTTGGGAATTAAGTGCAGAGTCTTCTCAAAGAGAAACTCCCTATGTCTCACCCCCGCATAAATTCCCAGCTTGTCCTTCTCTTTTTTCTCTTTCAAAAATTCAGATTCTAAAAACAGGGAAATTCCCTGGGACAATAAGACTTCCCGCCGTTTCAAAATTTCTGTTTTCCCCTCCTCTGTTAAAATCTCATCCCCAAACACCAGGGGAAGGATTTCCCCTGCCAAAATGGAGGAGGAAACTTCTTTTGCCAAAACACGTTCTTTTATGTAAAAATCGTTATCCAGGGCAAAAACATCCACTGAAAACTTTTCCCTAAGATCCGTGGCTGTGGTAACCACAGGGCATGCCTCCGCTATCCCTGCAATTTTTCTGCACCATTTATTTCCCCCTCCGGCATGTCCGCTAAGGAGTGAAATGCAAAACTCCCCTCCCTCATCCATCACTAAAACCGCCGGGTCATTCCATTTGTCCTTTAAAAAGGGGGCAATACTCCTCACTGCAATGCCGCAGGCACCGATGAACAAAATAATATCAGCATTTAAAAAAGCACTTTCTGTCCACTGATGCAATGTCCCAAAAAACCTTTCTCCAATTCCCATTTCCTGGCTTGTCTTTTGAAAAAGCCTTGCGTTAAAATCAAATTTATTTTTAATTTTACTCCCCAGTTCCATTCCTTTTTTGGTAAATCCTATGATGTAAAGCATCCTATTTCCCCTTCCGAAATTCTGTGGAAAACTCCGGATGATACAGTTTGGAACGCTGATAAGAAGTGTGGGCAATCACATCCCCCACAAGAATTAACGCCGTTTTCTTTATCCCCCGCTCTTTTGCCTTTTCTTCCAGTTCCCCCAGGGTACAGGTAATTTTTATCTCATCCTCCCAGGTAGCCTTATACACAATGGCCGCAGGGGTAGTTTCCTGATACCCTCCTGCCAGAAGCCGTTTTTTAAGCTCCCCCAGCATCCCGGCGCTTAAAAATACAGCCATGGATGCCTGATGGGCCGCAAAGCTTTCTATACTCTCCTTTTGGGGTACAGGAGTCCGCCCTGCCATACGGGTTATCACCAGGCTCTGGGACACCTCCGGCAGAGTATATTCCAAATTCAAAGAGGATGCTGCGCCGCAGAAAGAACTCACCCCAGGACAGCTGTCGTAGGGAATCTTTTTTTCTTCCAGAATATCCATCTGCTCCCGCACGGCCCCGTAAAGGCTTGCGTCTCCCGTGTGAAGCCGCACAATCTCCATTCCCTGCCCATGGCCCCACACTAGTTTTTCCGCCACTTCCTCCAGGGTCATTTTAGCGCTGTCATAGAGGATACAGCCGGGTTTTGCCTCCTCCAAAAGTTCTGGATTTATGAGAGATCCCGCATAAATAATCATATCTGCGTCTTCGATAAATTTTTTCCCCCGAATGGTTATTAAATCCTTAGCTCCGGGGCCTGCTCCTACAAAATGTACCATTTTTTTACTCCTGCATCTGCCCCTATCTGTGTCACAGATAGGTCCGTTAATCTTTTACTATCATAAGGGAATAATAGCTCCCCTCATCCGGCATTTCCCTGGTGGAAAAATACCGTCTTTCCCCCTCCATGCCGCAGTTTTCCACCATTTTAACTTCTGAACCTGCTGCTAAAAGCTGATCTTTCACCTGCTTTAACTTTTTCCCCGACTTCATAAGCACCTTTGTCCCAGGCAGTTTTAAGGCTTCCTCTATGGGGTAGGAGGCAGGTATGATATGCAGGCTTTCGGCCTGTTCGGAAAGGCTTACGTTTAACGCCGCCGCCGCTGCGCAAAAAGAGGGGATTCCGCTTACCATCTCTGTATCATATCCCCGTCCCTCCAATATTTTTTTCACATACAGGTAGGTGGAATAGATACTGGGATCCCCCAAAGTGAGAAACGATACCTGTTTTCCCTGGTCTAAAAATCCGGAGAGAATCTCTGCCCCCTGCCTGTGGCTTTCCTTTAAAACCTCTTCCTTTTTTGTCATGGGCATGGGAAGGGCCACCGTCTCTTTTTTTAAAAGACAGGGGCAGGCCCTAAGGGCAATCCGGTACGCCACGCTGTTTTCCGGCGCCTCCCCCGGCACTGCAATTACACTGCTCTCCTCTATTACCCTCACCGATTTTAATGTCATTAATTCCGGGTCTCCAGGCCCCACTCCTACTCCGAAAAGTTTTCCTTTTTTCATATCAGTTCCTTACCTCCGCCAGCTTTCCTTCCACACTGGAAAAAAGTATCACGTCAATTTCCACACCCTGGGCCCTTCTGCACAGGTTTTTATGTATCCTTTTCACTGCAAGGGCCATAGCAGGCTGTAAAAGCCCTGCCTCTTTTAAAATCTGTACAGCCTCTTCTGTTACCGCCGTCTTTAAAATTGCCTTTGCCACATCCAAATCCGCCCCCGCCTCTATGGCACAGGCGGCCATAAGCTCCGCCCGGCAGTCAGAGTTTTTGGAATGGGTATCCATAATGTTCCCTGCCACCTTAATAAATTTTCCGATGTGGGCCGCAAAGGTAATCTTTTTTACTCCCAGGGAAACAGCCAAATCCAGGGTTTTCCCCACAAAATTACTGCAGTGGATACTTTCTTTCAAAGGGATATCCGGGCAGGCCCTGGCAAAATCCTCCCCGTAATTTCCCGGGGTTATGAGAATATGGCTCTTTCCTTCCGCCAACTGCATATTGATCTGTGCCTCTACGCTCCCCAAAAATCCTTCCTCGCTCATAGGCACCACAATCCCCGTTGTCCCCAGGATAGAAATCCCCCCCTCTATGCCAAGCCTGGGGTTAAAAGTCTTTTCCGCAAGTTCTTCCCCCTCCGGCACTTCAATAAGTACCTTCGCCCCGCCGCAGAACCCGGATTGTTCCAAAACTGCCTGGACTTCCTTTTTTATCATCTCCCGGGGGACGCTGTTAATGGCGGCGCCGCCTATGGGCTGGTTTAGCCCCGCCCTTGTCACCCGGCCGACGCCGACGCCTCCATCTATCAAAACCTCCCCAAAAGAAAGGGCGGAATCCTTTGTAAGTTTTGCATAAATCAATATCCCGTCTGTCACATCCGGGTCGTCTCCAGCATTTTTTTTAACGGCGCACCGGACAAAATCCTCCCCCCTTGACACATCCTCCACCCCAAGGGTCAGGGAAACCTCTGCGGGGGTAATCAGACACACCTGGGAAATCTCTTCCCCCAAAAACAGCATAAGGGCTGCGGCCTTGGCCGCCGCCGCACTACAGGAGCCTGTGGTACAGCCGCAATATAACTTTTTTCCCCCGCTTAGCACATATTGGTCTTTTAACTCTTTCATTTCCTCTCCTTAACCGGAAAATCCATAAACTTCACATAAAGTTCCTGAAAATCCGGCTCTTTTGCCAGGGAAATCCCCTTTGCCCCTGCGGCAATTTGGTTTAGTATTTCTCCGGCATCCTCTCTAAAAAGACAATTCTCCGCTCCTTTCAGGGAGGTGTTTCCCGCCCCGGTAATTTTTTCTAATAATTCTTCCGGCAAAAGGCCAATATATGCCGCCTTTTCCCTGGGCAGATAAAATCCAAAACCCCCGGAAAGATATACCTGTTTTACATCCCCGTACCCAATCCCCATTTTTTTCAGGAGAACTTCAATCCCTGCCCGGACTGCCCCTTTTGCAAGCTGGAGTTCCCGGATATCCTTCTGGAATAAACGTATTATCTCCCCGTTTTCTTTTTCTGCCACGGGAAATCCTGTTTCAAAATATTCTTCCGACAGCTTCCCCGAAAAGTCTATGATTCCTGCTTTTAAGAGCTCCGCTGTTATCTCAATTAAACCCGTGCCGCAGATTCCTGTTGGCGCCCCCTCCATAATGGTGTCCACCTGAAGTTTCCCATCTGTATACCTAGCGTGGGATATGGCCCCTTTTACGCTCCCTGTGCCAAAGGTAATATTCCCCCCCTCAAAAGCAGGCCCCACCGCAGTGGAGGCGGTAAAAAAAGAATCACAGTTTCCAAGGGCCATCTCCCCGTTTGTCCCCAAATCCAAAAACAAAGATATCTCTTTTTTCTCCTGCCACCTGCAGGCAAAAAGCCCGGAAATAATATCCGCCCCGATAAAAGCCGACGCCCCAGGTGGAAGAAACACCTGAGCTTTCAAAGTTACCTCCCCCAAAGCTTCCCTGGAAGATAAGGTCTCCTCAGCCAAAGACACAGGGGTAAAGGGCGCCGCTCCAAGGCTTTTGCAGGAATACCCCCTTAAGAGATGAAACATAGTGGTATTGCCGGAGAGCACAATTTTTTTCAGTTTATGGGTAGGAAGCTTCTTTTCCGCCAACAAAATCTGAATCCCTATTTGCAGTTCTCTCTGTATCAGCTCCTTTAAGGCTTTCCCATCCCCCTGGTTTGCACTCTGGATACGGCTCATCACATCAAGGCCGAAAGCCCTCTGGGGATTCATGGAGGCATAGGAATGCAGCACTTTTTTACTCTCAAGGCCCACCAGGGAAAAAGCCAGGGTGGTAGTGCCCAAATCCACCGCCGCTCCATAAGAAATATCCTCTGATTCCCGGCCGTTTTCCCCTTCTGCCTGGGATTCCTCCCCCAAAAAGCTTCCCAGTATCTGGGCTTTTTCACTCTCATCCTCTTCCATAGAAACCGTAACATTGTCCCAAACCCGCGCCTGGCACCCCAGGCGGATACCTGCCTGTAATTCCTCTGCCATAAGGCAGGTTTCATCTGCCCGGGTAACTGGCAGTTTCCCTTTTACCACCTTTACTCTGCACTTGCCGCACTTGCCCATTCCCCCGCAGGGTTTTAAGAAAGATATCCCATGTTCATTCAGTATGTCTGCCACAAGAGTTCCCGGCGCACAGGGTATTTCCCTTTTTCCCTGCTTATCAAGAAGGGTCAGCGTAACGGTTCTTGGCCTGATTAAACATTCCTGATTGCCGCACCTGCTGCAGTTGTGTCCTGCCTGAAAAACACTGGCATCCTCCGTCACTGCCAAAACATAGCACATAGATTTTTCCGGGTTCATCATATAAGCAGAAGTCAGGGAAATCCCCAGGGTCCGTTTCGCCTCCACAGCGTCACAGGCACTTTTCTGGATTTCCATGGGCAAATCCTCCGGTATGGAGAGCCTTCTTGAAACGCCCAAGCCCTCTTCCCTGCACATCTGTTTTATATGCTCCTGCACCTGGCTTTCAAAGGCAAACAAACTGGCGTCCGCCATAAGGGACACCAGCAGGCCGGAAAATGCATCTCCCTTGTCAAAGAAAGATTTACACAGTTTATCCGGACCTTTTCCCAGGGTAAGCACCACATACATAATAGTATCCTGCCCCGAAATCCTTTCTATTTCCTCCGAAGCAGGTGTAAGGACAAGGGCTGCCCTGGGCTTTAGGTAGATGCGAAATTTGGGCAGCAGAATGTCAAACTGTTTTTTTACCTCTTCCTGTGATTTTTCCCCGCCTTTGCAGCCAAAGAGTTTTAACACAGCAGAGAATTCCGGTATAATATTTTTTCCTGTAATGATACGGATGTCCGCCATGATTTCTCCTTGTCAGTATCATTCATGTCTCATCTTTTAACAAAGCATCAATTTCTTCCAAACCTTCATCCGGCTGGCTTTGTTTCTCTTTCGTATAATCCCCATATCCCATATCAAATCTTTTTAACGCCTTTTCCACAAAATAAATAGTGGAAATCATTACCACGCACTCTAAGGTACACACAATTCCGCCCAATATGCCAACCATGCCCTCAGATTTCCCATAAAAAGGAATATGTACCAACGCAGAAGGAATGCTCATGAGCCATCCAATTTTCCACCAGAGCCGCCCGCAATACTCCTGGGCAAATTTCCAGGTTTCTTTATTTTTCATGGAGCGGCGGGTTCTGTAACCCACTATGCCGTTAATGTCTTTGGGGGGATGTTTCCACATCATTCTGCCGCCCAAAATCATAGCGGCAGGTACAATGAAATCGCATATAAACATAAACCACCAAAACCACATAAAAATCTTTTCCTTTCTGTGAAAATTTTATACTTCACACCCTCAGTATGTGCAGGATTATCCGGAAATAACCCTGCACCGTTTTTTGTAACAGGCAATCCCATATTTACGGATTTTCGTCATTCCGTCATCAAGCAATAACTCCTGATAATTTCTGTCATCAATTTGTTTCAGGGCTTTTTTGCACCCCTCCTCAAATTCCGCTTTCTCCGCATATTTAAATTCTATAATAATGCCGATTTCCTTATCCTCAACCTCCACGCAGATATCACTGTAACCCTCTCCGGCCTCAGCATTGGACTTCACTTTCCATCCGTCCATCCCTGCAAATAATCCCAGCAGGATTCCGTGATAAAAATTCTCTTTCATTTCTTTTTTCACATTGGTATCCCGGATGCTGATGGTTTTTCGCAGGTACGACGTAAAACATTTCTCTATAAAGGCCGTATCATTCTCCTCAAATGCCAGACAGAACTCCTCCCGTTTTTTTGCATCCCTTTTTGTCTCCCACTCAAACCATTCCTGTATCTGTTCCTCAAAGATCCATCCTATCTCCCTGTTGGGAATGGCCAGCTTTGTCAAGCCTTCCTTGTCTTTCCCTCTCTGTGTGAGATAGCCCGTTGTAAAAAGAACGCTCCATAAATGATCCATTTTAGCATCCAAATCCCGGTACGTTAATTCCTGATGTATTTTCTTATAGATGCTTCCGCCGCTAATCAGCCGTTCCACTTCATCCCTTGCCGTTGCGTCTGCCCTGTCAATAAATTTTCGGATAATGCTGTTGCTGCTGGTATTTACCCAATAATTCTGCGGCACAATGGATGGACTCATTTTTAATGCATGGCAGTAACTTATCACATCCCATGGACAGTAAATCTCCAATTCGCCAAAATGGTAACCGTCATACCATTCCTTAACGGCATCATATTTATCCATAAACCCGTAATATTCCAGAATTTCCCTGACCTCAGCATCTGTAAAGCCAAAATATTCGTTATATTGCACGTCTTTTATTGTATATACATTAAAGTTATTCAAACCGGTAAAGATACTCTCTTTTGATATACGCAGGCATCCGGATAAAACCGCAAAATACAGGCTATTGTTTGTTTTAAGCGCCCTCCCGAAAAGTATCCGGATTAAGTTCACCATAGCGTCATAGTAACCGTACTGGTATGCCTTATCCAGGGGTACGTCATATTCGTCAATCAGTATAATTGTATTCTGCCCGTAATGCTTTTCCAGAAAACGGGATAGCATCAGAAGGCTTTTAGACAAAAGCTCATCTGACATGGCATACTCTCCGTTATTATCCAGCTCAATAAGTTTTTTGTACTGCTGCCGTTCTGTGGCTGTCAGCCTGCCGCTTTCTGAAAGAAAGGAAAACCTCACCGCCTCATCGCCGATTACTGAGCGGAGAATCCGTTTTGCCCCTTCAAAACCGTCCCCTTCCACCTCTTTTAAACTAATAGAAATCACCGGAAATTTCCCCATATATTTCTCACAGAGTTCCTTTTCCCTGGAAATCGCAAGTCCGTCAAAGAGTGTGCCCTCACTGCCTGTCTCAAAAAAATATTTTAACATACTCATATTCAGGGTTTTCCCAAACCGCCTGGGGCGCGTAAACAAATTCACATATGCCATATGTTCCAGGAGACTTTTGATTAGCCCTGTCTTGTCCACATAATAAAACCCATCCCTGCGAATTCGTCCAAAATCCTCTATTCCAATGGGAAGATTAGCTTTTTCCCTCATATCCTACCGCCTTTATTTAAAATATCACATTTGTATTATAACCTCATTGCCGCCATGACACAACCCAAAGTTTGCCGCTCCCTAAAACAGCATTTACTTTTCTGCAAAAAGAGATAAAATAGAACAAAGAGAAAAAGCAAAATAGAAGGACGATAGGAGGTTTTCCAATATGATACAGTACAGAGAACTCCACAGCGAAGAGATTAACCGGGAACTTTTCCGCAATTTTATCCGCCGTCAGAACGTGACAAAATGCTGGCGGAAGGAAAAGGGTACATGGACGATAAAAAACGCCCCTTTTGTGGACGACTGGTCAGAAAATGACTATAAAATATTAGTAGACTGCCTTAAGAACACCCTCTTAACGGAAGGATTTGTATACGCCGCTTTTTGGAATGAAAATCTGAAGGGTTTTGTCTCCGTGGAATCGGAATTTTTCGGGGGAGAGGAAAAATATCTTGATTTGACAAGTATCCACGTATCGGAAGATGTGCGGGGAAAGGGCATTGGACGCCGCCTGTTTTCTGCCGCAAAAAAATGGGCAGAGGAAAAGGGAGCGAAAAAGCTCTACATTTCTGCCCATTCTGCTGTGGAGAGCCAAAGCTTTTACAAAGCTATGGGATGCCGTGAGGCAAAGGTGTACCACCGGCAGCATGTGGAGGCGGAACCATATGACTGCCAGCTGGAATGCCCCCTATAATTTTTTCCCCTCCCTTGCCAAAGCCCTCTTTATGCTGTGGTAGGCCGGGCTTTCCATGGTCATTACCTGGTGGATGCCCACCCCTTTAAACAGGGAGATTTTCAGCCTGTATTTTACCCAGAAAAAAGAGTAAACGCAAAGCCCTGCAAAGAGTACAAAGCACAGCTTATAAATATTCATTCTCTGGATGCTGTCTGTGGAAATGTGAAGCATCATATAAACCTGCAGGAGAATGCCCACTGCCTGAAACACAGGGTAAAAAGGGGTTTTATAGGAGCGGGGCACATTTTTCATCTTTTTCCGCAGTATGATGACGTTTACGTGGGAGGTAATATAGGACATCATCCAAAACAGCGAACAGGTAAGGGTTAAAAAGGAGACCTGCTCCCCGGTGGATATGCCGGAAGCCTCTATCACGCAGGTGAGAAACCCAAGTATCAGTATGACAAAATAGGGCGCCCCATGGGCGTTCTTTTTCTGGAAAAATCCGGGGAGAAGGTTCATCTTCGCCATGCCGCAGCAGATTTCCGAAACGGAACAGATAATGGAATTCTGGGTGCTCACCGCCGCAAAAATTGCCACCACAATCATCCAGTACCTTCCCCATTTCCCCAGCATGGCCACGGCGTACAGCACATGGGGGGAAGCCGCCTCCCCAAGGGCCGCCCAGGGAGTATAATTTTTAAAGCCGAATACCATCACAATCTGTATCAGCCCCATAATCCCAAGGGAGAGAATCATGCTTAAAGGCACGTTCTTTTTCGGATTTTTCATATCCTTTGCCAGGGGCACAATAAATTCCGCACCGATAAAAAACCAGAAGGCGGTGGCGGTGAGGGGGAGAATATCTTTTAAATCCGAAGAAATCACCGCCGCCTGGCGCACCGTCTCGCCGGAGCCAGCCCCAAAGGCCCCCACAAGGCTTAAAATCACCAGGGAGATCACCATAAAAGTTGCCACAACCTCCTGGACAACCGTTGACATATTGACCCCCATGAGATTTACCACCACAAGGATTACCGTAATCCCTACGCTGAACACCTCCGGGGGAATGGAATCTCCCGCAAGTTCCGCCATAATATTGGCAAACATGGCCCCCTCCGCCGGGGCCGCAAACACGTTGCTGATAAGATACCCTCCCACCATGGTGATAATGGTAATCAAAGGCCCAAGCCCCGCCAGGGTGTACTGGGCGATGCCCCCGGTAAGGTTTGGCATGATGGCGTTTAACTCGGCGATAGAAAGCACCGCCATCATATTTGCAATGCAGGCTATCACAATGGCAATGACAAAGGGTGTGCCAACTGCGCTTGCGCCGCTGGCAGAAGAGATAAAACAGCTTGTGGCAATGAGCATTCCCACCCCGGTGGAAATTGCGCCGAACATTCCGATTTTTTTATTCATGACAAAAACTTCCTTTCCTGTTAATCATTTGCAGATATATTTAAGGCATCCACACCCTCCTCCCCGGTCCTCACCCGGATAATGTTGCGTATATCGGAGACAAAAATTTTCCCGTCCCCGATGTGTCCCGTATACAGTTCCACTTTCAAAAACTCTATCAGCTCATCCACCATTTTCGTCTCACAGATAATGGTCACTACGCTTTTGGGCAGAAGCTGCATGGCAAGCTGGTTTGGCAAAAGCTCATAGGCGTACTCCGCCTGCCCGTTCTGCACCCCGCAGCCGATGACATTGTTAAAAATCGTAACTCCCGTAACCCCAAGTCCGGTTAACTTCTTCACCGTCTCCTCCTTGCCAAGTTTATGGATAAAATCCGCCACCTTTCCCATGCTGCTCATAATCTCTATTCTTGAAAATTCTGCTTCCATATGTCTCCCTCACTTTTCTTGTTTTTTATCTGCCGGCTTACGTCTGTTCCTGCATAACAGTTCCTTAAAGCCCTACGGCTCTGTCTGCAAAAATTTTGCCGCCGCCCCTCTTACCAGGTTATCCTCCCCCGCCAGGCCAAATATAGTAATCCCAAAGGGTAAATCCTTATCCCTTGAATTTTCCGGGACAGCGGCAGCACAGAGATTTAACAGATTGCAGTGGTTTGTGTAAAGCCCCATCCTGCTGTTTGTCCCCACCGGGTCTTCTCTCACCTGTTCCCTTGTGAACGTCCCTCCGGCGGTGGGCATTACCATCACCCCGTTTTTCAGAAGTTCTGCCGTTTTATGCCGGTAATACTTAAGCTTATGCAAATCTTCAAAAAGCCTTGCCGCAGTCTTTTCCTCCGATGCCCCGGATTTTAATATCTGCTCTGTCACTGGGAAGGTTTTCCCCGGATTTTTTTCTACAAAATCTTTTAAATCCGCCCACCGTTCCGCCACGTAAGCCCCTTCGTACAGCAAAAGGGCGGCGTCATAAAACAGTTTGTAATCCAGGTACTCAACGTCAATGCCAAGATGCTCGATCCGCTCCGCCGCCCCAAGCCACTTTGCCCTGTGAACCTTGCGGTTATCCCCGAAAAATTCCGGCTCTTTTTCCGGAAGGAATATTTTTTCCGGGAGCTTTTCTTCCTTTTTTTCATATTCCACAGACCAGATGCAGTCCCTGTCGTATCCCCTGGCAGATTCGTCTACGAAAAGGGCGTCATCCAGGCTGTTGGCAAAGACGGTGACACAGTCAAGGCTTGCACAGGCGGGAACCACCCCGGAGGTTGACCAGGCCCCTAAGGGGGGCTTATATCCCACCAGGGTATTTAACATGGCGGGAACTCTTCCTGAGCCTGCCGTATCGGTCCCCAGGGAAAAAGCCGCCATCCCAAGGGCCACCGCCACGGCGGAACCGGAACTGGAACCGCCGCTGATATATGCCGGGTCATGGGCATTGTGCACTTCCCCGTAGGGGCTTCTGGTTCCCACAAGCCCCGTTGCAAACTGGTCCAGATTGGTTTTCCCCACAGGCAGCGCCCCCGCCTGAATCAGCCGCTCCACCACAAATGCGCTTTTTTCCGGGGTATAGGAAAAACCGGGACAGGCCGCAGTGGTGGGCACATGCTCCAAATCAATATTATCTTTTATGGCAAAGGGGATTCCCCACAGAGGATATCCTTCTTTCCGGGCCGGAAGCCTTTTTATGTATTTTTCCGTCAGTTCCCGGGAAGGGGGCGTAATCCATATATTTTTATCCCTTGTCTCCCCGGCCCTGCGAATAATCTCCTCCACAAGCTCCTCTGGGGTAAGGCTGCCCTTTTCATAGGCGGTTTTCACCCATTCCATTGTCAGTTTCTCAGGGAAATTTCTCATAGTAACCAACTGCCTTTCTTTTCCGTTTTTCCTGTATCACACACTTATCGCAGCAAGCATCTGCCCGGCGTTTATCTGCTGCCCCGCTTTCACATAGACTTTTTTTACGGTGCCTGCAACTTCCGCCTCCACGGGAAATTCCATTTTCATGCTCTCCAAAACCGCAATTTCCTGGCCTTTTTCCACAACGTCGTTTTCTTTCACCAGGATTTTCCACACGCTGCCCGGAAGGGAGGCCGACACGGCTTCACACTCTTTCGGCAAAACCTCTTCCTCTAAAACTTCCTCTTCTGTCTCCGACACAAAATGGTCTAAGCCCTGCAAAACCCACCGCTGTCTCTCCGCCTCAAAAGCCGTTTCCTGGCGGGCTTTAAACTCTGCGGCGGATTCTTTGATACTTTCCAGGTAACGCTTATATTCTCCCAGGTGAAAGGTAGTCTCTTCTATCTCCACCGGAAATTTTCCCCTCAAAAAATCATCTCTGTAGGCAAGGATTTCTTCGCTGCTGCAGGGATAAAATTTCAGCCTGTCAAAAAAGTTTAAAAGCCAGGGTTTCCCTTTCTTAAAAACCTCCGTCTCCATCAGGGAATTCCACATCTGGATGGTTCTTCCCACAAACTGATACCCTCCGGGGCCCTCCATACCGTAAACGCACAGGTAAGCGCCGCCGATGCCCACGGCATTTTCCGGAGTCCAGGGCCTTGCGGGATTATATTTGGTAGTCACCATCCTGTGCCGTGGGTCAACCGGGGTGGCCACAGGGGCTCCAAGGTAAACGTCCCCCAGTCCAAGGACAAGGTACTCTGCGTCAAATACAATCTTTTTCACATCCTCTATACTGTCAAGTCCGTTAATCCGCCGGATAAATTCCGGGTTTGAGGGACACCAGGGCGCATCGGGCCTTACGGTTTTCTGATAACGCTCCGCCGCAAGCCTGGTCTGGGGGTCGTCCCAGGAGAGGGGCAGTTTTATGATTCTGGAGGGAACGGTAATGTCGTCCAACTCCTTTAAGCCCTCATTGATTTCCTCCACCTTTTTGCACATCTCCCCGGCGGAAATCTGATTTACATCAAAGTGCACCTGCAGGGAACGGATGCCCGGGGTCATATCGATAATGGGCAGATTCTTTTTCTCTATTTCCTTCATAAGAATATGCACCCGGAAGCGAAGCTCAATATTTAACTCCATTTCCCCGTACTCGATTAAGATATTTTCCTCCCCCTGGAGACGGATTTTATAGGCTGTGCCGTCATGGGTTCCCTCTGCCAGAACCCCGTAGGAGGGATCTAACTCCTGGTTTTTAAAAAGAGGGGTTTTTGTGTAATCCATATGGATATTTTTTTCCTGGCTCTTTCTGATTTTTTCCGCCTGCTCCAAGGTCAGGAGTTTAAAATGCACTTTGTCCCCGGGATGGAGCTGCCCTAATTTCCACAGTTCTCCCTTTGCCGTGGTGACGGGGCATACAAAGCCGCCAAGGGAAGGCCCGTCAGGCCCCAGCAGAATAGACTGGTCTCCCGTCAAATCCAGGGTGCCGATAGCGTATGCATTATCGTGGATGTTGGAGGGGTGAAGCCCCGCCTCCCCGCCGTCCTCCCTGACCCACTGGGGCATGGGGCCATTTAGGCGGATGCCTGTCCTGGCGCTGTTAAAGTTCACGGTGTATTCTGCACTTGCAAGGGTTTTTAAATATTCCGGCTTTAAGTATTCCCCTGTGGGCTGGGGGCCGGGAATCACCCCGATTTCCCAGGTGTTGTCTATCCGGGGAATATACCCTTTCTCAAAGGATTTTACTTCTTTTGCAATACAGTTTTCCCCCAGGTGAAGCACGTCCCCCGGCCGAAGGGCCCGGCCGTTGTGGCCGCCGAATTTCCCGTCGCAGAAGGTGGCGCATGAGCCCATAACCTTTGGCACCTGGATGCCCCCTGCAAGGAGAAGGTAGGTGCGCATACCCTTTTCGCAGGTCTTAAATCTAAGCTCCTGCAAAGGCTTTGCCTCTGTTACGGTATACATGGGGATTTCCTCCCCGTCCAGGGTGGCCTGCATATCCGCCCCTGTGATGCAGAAAGACACGCTGCAGCGGAACCGGTACGCCCCGCCCCGGAGGGTAAGCTCTAAGCCCGCAGCGTCCTTTGGGTTTCCAAGGAGCATATTTCCTATCTTAAAATTGTAGTCATCCATGGCGCCGCAGGGGGGAACTCCCACCGTCCAGTATCCAATCATGCCCTCTGCATCCTGAACCGTTGACTGCACGCCCCCGTCCAATACCTCCAATGCCTTTTCCTCTGGGAAAAAGCCGGAAAGCATTTTTGTATAGAGCCTTCCCTCTCTATAATTTTCCGTGGAAATCAGGTTTTTCAGGTAACAGAGGTTGGTGGTTACCCCATATATCTTTGTTTCCTCCAAAACTTCCAGCATTTTTCCTACGGCCTGCTCCCTTGTCTCCCCGTGTACAATCAGTTTTGCCAGCATGGGGTCATACAGGGGGCTGATTTCAATATGTTTCCTGATCCAGGTCTCCACCCTGGCTTTTTCGCTGAAAGTTACCCCGTCAACCCTGCCATTTCCCGGCCTGAAATGATTAATACAGTCCTCCGCATACACTCTGACCTCAATGGCATGGCCTTTGGGCTCTCCATGAAAGTCTCCGATTCCCTTAAGCTCCCCCGCCGCCTCTTTTATCATCCACTCCACAAGGTCAACGCCGTATACTTCTTCCGTGATTCCGTGTTCCACCTGCAGTCTTGTGTTCACTTCCAGGAAATAAAATTTCTCCTCCCCTTCATCGTATAAAAATTCCACTGTCCCTGCGCTCCTATAGCCACTTGTCTCCGCCAGTTTTTTTGCGGCGCAGTACATTTCCCGGCGCACACTCTCCGGAAGGTTTGGGGCAGGGCACTCTTCCACTACTTTCTGGTTCCGCCTCTGGACAGAGCAGTCCCGCTCTCCCAAAACGGCTGTCTCGCCGTACCCGTTTCCAAATATCTGCACCTCCACATGCCTTGCCTTCCGTATGTATTTCTCCAAAAACACCCCGGCGTCATTAAAATTGGCCTCCGCCAGGTGGCACACATTGTCGTAAGATGCGGCAAGCTCTTTTTCATTTTCACAGATTCGGATTCCGATTCCGCCGCCTCCCGCCGTACTTTTTATCATAAGGGGATACCCGATATGTTCCGCTTCCCTCACCGCTTCCTCAAGGCTTCCTAAAAGCCCGGTTCCGGGGAGCAGGGGCACTCCCGCTTTTTCCGCCAGCTCCCTGGCTGAATGTTTCAGCCCGAAAAGCTGAATCAGGGAAGCGTCCGGCCCGATAAATTTAATGTGGTTCTCTTCACATTTGGCGGCAAAAAGAGTATTTTCACTTAAAAAGCCGTATCCGGGATGAACCGCCTCCGCTCCCGTGTCAAGGGCCGCCTGTATGATTTTATCCACGTCAAGGTAGGTCTCCTTCACCGTTCCCTCCCCAAGGTAAACCGCCTCGTTGGCCTTTTCCACATGCAGGCTGTCCCTGTCCGCTTTCGCGTAGACAGCCACGCTTTTTACTCCCATTTTTTCCAGTGTCCGCTCTATCCTTACCGCAATGGCGCCGCGGTTTGCAATCAAAACTTTCTGAAACATATCATCACCCTGTCCTTTCTGTTTTCTGCCGCCTGCTAATCCCAGATAAGAAGCCTTACCGGTGTGGGGTTGTAGGCGTTGCAGGGATTATTTAGTTGGGGGCAGTTGCTGATTAAAACCATCACGTCCGTAAGGGCCTTCATCTCCACGTATTTTCCTGGGGCGGAAACCCCGTCGTCAAACTTATAGCCCCCCTCCGGGGTGATGGGCACATTCATAAAAAAATTGATGTTTGGAGCTAAATCCCGCTTCTTTATGTCAAGGCCGCAGTCTGCAAGCTGCAGCATGAAGCTGTCCCGGCAGTTGTGCATATATCTTTTTTCCCTGGCATAGCGCACCGTATTGCTCTGGGAGGAACATGCACCCCCTAAGGTGTCATGCCTGCCCGTCTTATCTGCGGTAATTTCCAGGAAAGGTTTTCCCGATTCCCCCCGAAGGATGCTTCCGGTGGTGAGGTAAATATTTTTCTGGGCTACAACGGTCTGCACTGCTCCGTAATGGTCCTGTGGGTTGTTTAAATCGTAAAATGTGGTGTCCACCGCCTGATTGCCTTTTAAATCCAAAATCCGAAAACTCTGGCCTTCTTTTAATTCGTGCATCCAGCCAAGGCCAGCCTCTAACACTTCGTCATATACCGCGTCCTCTATTTTCAGTTCACTGTCTTTTTCCACAAATCCATACATATCTATGTCCTCCTCATCCTATTCTCCCATGAGATTTAAATAATCCCATGTGTTTTCAAACGCCCTGTAATTTTCCTCCCGGTAGTTTACACACTCGTCCGTCAAATCTGTCCTGGGGGCATTGTAAACTTCCAGGGTAACCGGTACGGATGGATATTTTTCTGAGGGGTCTAAAGGATTCGGCGTGTTGGATATCACGATCATGCAGTCCATCTCCGTCCTCAGAGTCACGGTTGCCCCCTTTTTACAGTGGTCTGTCACATAGTGCATACTTCCGTCTTCCTCCACGTACACCTTTGCAAAAAGGTTGACGCAGGGAACCAGATCCCTTTTGCCCATATTGTTCCGCACCAGCTCCACTTTAAAATTTTCCTCCCCGCAGCGGTAGTAATCATTTCCCTGGGCCTGATAGGAAGTTTTCCCGTATTTCTCATCTGTCATCTTCCTGGTTGTATGCCCTGTAATGGAATCATGCCAGCCAAGGCTGTCCTCCACAATGCTTGCAAGCACCCTGCCGTTATCGCTCATCAAAACATTTCCCTTTGTGAGATGGGCGGTATACTGGGCCTTTAAGGTATCCGGCATATTGTACCTCTCAGATGTGTCTTTTGCGTTGTATAAAAGCACAGACACATTTGCATTGTCCCCCAGGGCCTTGAAATGAATGTATTTATTCTTTCCTATCACGGAAGACCATTTCTCCCCCGGCCTGAATTCCTTTGTAAATATTTTCTGCATAAAAACCACCTTGCCTTTCTTTTTTCAATAGAAAAAGAGGCCTTTACCTCACATTCCTGTGTGGTAAAAGCCCCTTTGCTTTTAACAAGGCTTATTATATACGGAAAAACTTTTTCCTGTAATTGTCCAAAAGGATACTTTTTCCGCCATTTTATACTACTTTGGTTCTATATCTGATACAACTTAGTATTCGTTGTACTGGCTACGCCGAAAGCAGGGCTAAAAGCTGCACCCTGCCGGAAACTTCCGTTTTCTGAAAGATATGGTACATATGTTTTTTTACCGTTGACAGGGAAATTACCAGCTCGCTGGCTATCTCCTGGTTGGAATACCCCTTATTTAACAGAGAAAGCACCTCCTCTTCCCGCTCCGTAAGCCGGTATGTCTCACAAAACCTGCGGATGTTTTTCTCCCCCGCATCTTCGTTCTCCCTTTCTCTTTTTGGCGCAATGCTGCACACCATGTTTTCCAAATGCTTTTTTAAAAGATTCAGGATATACAGTTCCCTGTCGGTAAAATCCCCCATATTTTTGTCCCGGAAAAGATTAAACAGTGCAGTAATTTTTGTATCCCGCACCATCATGACGCCGCAGCCGTAGATTACCTCCTGAGGTTTTAAATAGTCTCTGTAAAAACAGGTCTCCCGCCGCATCTCTTCGTCTAAAATATCCGTGTCCCGGTAAACGGAGGTTTCCGGGGTAATCTCATACAAGTACCCCAAATAGTCTTTTTCGTAGTAGGTTTTTATATAATTTTCCCTGGCCAAATCGTCAAAACCGGTGAAGTAGGATTTCTCCCGGTCAATTTTTTCTTCCCCGTCCAAAACCAGAAACCATCCCTTTGTGTAGGGTATCATCATCCGTATAATTTTCATGATTTTGGCGGCAAGGACGTCAATGTGCCGCACTGTGTACAGTTCCAGCAAAATGTTGTTTACCGTAATCCATTCTGATTCCTTCAGCATATTTTTTCCTCTTCATGTGATTATTTTCTTGACAAGCCCGGTGTGTTTATGTAATAATATTTTTGTTGTACAAATGCCCAGTTAGCTCAGTTGGTAGAGCAGAGGACTGAAAATCCTCGTGTCTCTGGTTCGATTCCGGAACTGGGCATTTTTTATTTCAGCAAGGAATAGGGAAATATATTTTCTTACATCAGTTCCTCTTTCAATTCATAAACGATTCATACCGGATTGCCTTTTCGTCTCCTTCCGGTTACTGTTCTCACCCATCTTATATCCTATTTTCTGCTGGAAGTTAAATAGAATCCTGCTCTAAAATCTAATGCACAAAGATTTTCACGAATTTCTGGTTTTTCAAACACAATATTACCATGCGTGTTTTCCAGTAGCAATTAAACTATTAATATCTTCAAATGCGTTTTCAATTCGTTCCGTATGATATTCCCAGTAGCTGTCATAGATTTTTTGTGTAATATTATGGCTGTCCCATTCCATTAATACTTCCCCAGTAGTCTTTTTTTTGTATTCAGCATAATACTCCAACAAGTATGAAAAAAACTCCATTTCTTTATTCAACCTATTCCCCCCTAATATATATAGAATTTCTTGGATCACCGGTAATTTTTTCACATTCCCAAATTTCAAATAAAGCCCCTGCACCAAAATCTGTCATTCCAAGCTCTGCATTTTCCAACATTCTATGTGTTTTAGAACATACAAATGCCCGGAGCGCATCCATAGGAGTTATTCCATATTTTTCTGAAATCATTTTTAAAACTTCCGTATTATAATAATCAATTATTTCCGGTTCAAGTCGTTTCATAAATATTTTACCTCTACTAATCCTAAAATCAAAATAGCGTTTTCCGTCTTAAATGCATATTGGTCTTTTAAATTTTGAGGCAACAATAATTGAATGGCTATATCTTCTGTAAATCTACCTTTTAGAAAATCGTTTACGGTACGAATTGCTTGATCGTTGGCCACCGGTCCAATAACAACATCATACTTGTCATTTGCTGATTTATCCGTTCTATATACAGAAATATATCTAAGCCATTCTTTATCGGGTCTTTCAAATTTCAAAACAGATAATTTTTTTAACTCCTCATCTTCAACATTATAAACAGAAATTGCAGGACGGCCTTCTCCACGCCTGCCCGTAGTTCTAACAGCCCATTTCTTTGCCTGCCCATAATCACTTGTAAGGTAAAATCCCGCCCCAAAGTCCAATAACTTCCTGGACCTAATGATTTGAGGATGCTTTACCTCAATATTACTTCCATGGTATAATATCATATTTTTCATATCCTTTTTATGTAAATATATTTTAGCGCATATGTCAAATTTTATAACTTTTCCAACTTATGTTGGTGCAGGGTATCACTATTACGGAGTTTTGGGTTTTCCGATACAATCCCGTGCAAAAACATATTCAACCTTGCAAGATTATATGTGGGAGTCATAAGCTCCTGTCCATAGTATTGAATATAATTCGGTTCAGCCGCATAATTTTTTGCATTTAAAAATAGTGATCCGGAACTCATACAGGGATCATATACCGACAGCCCCCGCTTGCCCTCCCGCTCTGCAATCACTATTTTGGTTAAAATCTTTGACACCGCCTGGGGCGTATAAAACTCCCCGGCTTTCTTGCCTGTCTCAGACGAAAACTGGCCTATTAGGTATTCATAAGACAGGTCAATATCTGTAAATTCTTGCCGCATCTGCAAAATACTTATATGTCCGCTCCGGTTCTATCACATAATGGCATGTTTTCCTTATTTCCTCTTTCAATTCTTTTGCGCTTTCATCCTCCAAATACCCATTCATACACCTATCGTGCTAAGTATAGCATACGCCTATCAAAACCACAATCAAATTGTTTTTCCTCCCCACACCCAAAAACTATTTGAACAAACCCCAAGCTCCCCACATACCGCATCATCGGTAAATTTCCGTATGAGAGCCTACGCATAAAAGACGGCACAGCCGAAATGTTCCTGCATCTGGCTGTGCCTAAATCTAAGTAGTTCCTCAAAGGGGTTTCCCATTTTTATATTACAGCAATCATTTTCCCATACTTTCCCGAAACACCCCTCTGCCATAAATCTCACGTCCAATCATCACCCCGGAAACCACTGCCGCCGTAATATCCGCCGCTGGCCCCGCATACAAAATCCCGTCGATTCCCATAATCAGAGGCAGTATCACAATAAGGGGCAGCAAAAACAATATCTGCCTGGTAAGGGACAAAAACATACCCTTTTTTGGCTTTCCAATAGCAGTAAAGAAATTGGAGCTGATGGGCTGCATGAAATTTACAAAGGTAAAAAACAAAAATATGCGGAAATAACTTACTGCAAAGGAAACATACTCCCCGGAACCATCCCCAAACAGTCCGATAATGGCATGGGGAAATATCTGAAATATCAAAAAAGCTGTAAGGGACACGGCAAAACCGCTGGATATGGACATGAGATACACCTTCTTCACCCTGTGATATTTCTTTGCCCCATAATTAAAACTGGCAATGGGCTGCATTCCCTGGGACATGCCGATCACAAAAGAAAAATAAACCTGATTTACCTTTGCTATAATCCCGGCACAGGCCAGTGGAATTTCCTGTCCAAACCGGGAAAGGGCGCCGTAGTAAGTTAGGGATTTATTCATCACAAGCTGCACCACCATCATGGCAAGCTGGTTGCTGCAGGGAGCGGCCCCCAAAGACATAACCGTGGTAATATACTTTTTCTCAATTTTAAAGTGTTCCCTCACAAGTGTCACACTCTTACAGCGGGCGAGATAACCCATTGCCATAACACCGGAAATGTACTGGCCGATAATGGTGGCAGCTGCAGCCCCCTCCATGCCCCAGTGAAAACCAAAGACAAAGAGGGCGTCTAAAATTGTATTGATAACCGCCCCGGTAAGATTTAAAATCATGGTAAAATTAGGGCTTCCGTCCGCCCGGATTAAATGGCCGCCCCCGGTGGCAAGAATCATCATGGGAAATCCCAAGGAAGTTATCCTCACATAGGATTTTGCATACTCCATCACGCTGTCCGGAGTGCCAAAAAACACCAGCATGGGGGAAAGGAAAAGCTGGGTAAAAACCAGGAGGATACAGCCCAGGGACACCATGCCCATTAGGGCGTTTCCCATGTAATAAACCGCATCCTCCTCCTCCCTTCCCTTTGCCAGGTTAAAAGCGGAAGCCCCGCCGATACCAAACAGCAGGGCTATGGACAGACAGCAGGTGGTTAAAGGGAAGGCAATATTGGTTGCCGCATTTCCCAGCTCCCCCACACTATTTCCAATAAAAAACTGATCCACAATATTGTAAAGTGCACTGGTGAGCATAGCAATAATGCTTGGCACTGTAAATTTTAACAATAATTTGGGAATAGACAATTCTCCTAAAGGATTGCCCGTTTCCATATTTTTCTGCTTCTCCATAAAATGCCTCTTTTTATAATTCAAATGCTTCTTTTATACTGTCATAGTGGAGAAAAATCCCCTGATTTCCCAGCTCCTTAATCTCCTGGGCTGTGGCAAACATATACCCGTCTGTCTCCGCCTCCTGGAGCTTCAAATCCTTCTCGCTAAAATCTCCCACAAAACGGTAAATATCCACAAAGTAATTATCCCCCTCACCGGGATTTTCCCGTTTATAACTGAAAAGGTATCCCCCCTCAAAACCGGACGCATCAAGACCTGTCTCCTCTTTTATCTCACGAAGCACAGCCTCCTCTGACTCTTCCCCTGCCATGGCGGCTCCGCCGGAAACTTCCCACCACCCCGGCGCCCAGGCTTTTGTCATTACCCGTTTTGTAATTAGAAACTTTCCGTCCTTTCTGGCAATCACCCCAAGGACGGTAAGATGATACTCGTCATCCTTCAAACACCAGTCGTTGCGTTTCATCTTTTTCCCTGTCTTTTTCTTCTCTGCATCATAGATATCCCAATATTCCATTTTTCTTATTTCCTCTTTCTGTCATTCCCTTTATTTAAGGCAACGCTGATGAAAGCGTTTCCTTAGATTTAAATCCGAATTAATTCATATTCCTTTGTGCCCAATCCGATTTTTTCAGCATGGCTGATGCAGGATTTCCACTCCGTATCCGGGTGGGTCATAAAGAAGTGGTCATGATGCTCTTCATTTCCCATCTCCTTTAAATTCTCTCCCAAAATACTGTCCTCCACCGGAGCCATCTGGTTGCACAAATCGGCACAGGCCACATCAAGAGCCACCGGGTCAAAGGATGCCAGCATACCTACATTGGGAATAATAGGTATGTCATTCTCTGCGTGGCAGTCACAGTTTGGTGAAACGTCACAGATTAAGGAAACGTGGAAACACGGCCTGTCTTTGCACACAGCCAGGGAATATTCCGCCATCTTGTAATTTAACACGGCTATGGAATCCGTAAAATCTGCCGCAATCACATCTTTGGGACACACTGCCAGACATCGTCCGCAGCCCACACATTTGTCATGGTCAATACTTGCCTTTCCATCTTTGAAAACTGGGGCGCCGTGGGCGCAGATTCTGCTGCAGGCTTTGCAGCCGATACAGCCTGACTGGTCTACGCTGGGCTTGCCGTCACAGTGCTGCTCCATCTTCCCCGCCCGGGAACCGCAGCCCATACCAATATTTTTTAAAGTTCCCCCAAACCCGGCCATCTCATGGCCCTTAAAGTGGGTTAAACTGATAAACACGTCCGCATCCATAATGGCATGGCCGATTTTTGCCTCCTTCACATATTCCCCGTGAATGGGAACAAGGGTCTCGTCCGTGCCTTTTAACCCGTCTGCGATAATCACATGGCATCCTGTCTGATAAGGAGAAAATCCGTTGATATAGGCTGTTTCCAAGTGGTCTAAGGCATTTTTCCTGCTCCCCACATACAGGGTATTACAGTCGGTTAAAAAAGGCTTTCCCCCCAGTTCTTTTACATAATCCGCCACCACCCTGGCATAATTGGGACGTAAAAAAGCCAGATTGCCGTACTCCCCAAAATGAATTTTAATGGCCGCATATTTATCTGAAAAATCAATGGATTCAAACCCTGCCGTCTTCATCAAACGGTGGAGTTTCTGCAAAAGATTTTCATGCTCCGTTGCTTTAAAACTGGTAAAATATACTTTTGACTGTTCCATATTTACTCTCCTTATCTACATCGCCTGACTTACATTTACAAAAGACCAGGCGTGGATATTTATCTCTATCAGAGGCGTATCGCAGTATTCACATACCTTTGCACCAAGAGAAGACACAGGCGCCCCGCAATTTGGACAGTTTACCCCCAAAGCGTGATCCCTCTCGTCCTCCACCAGATTCCGGTCCTGAATATACGCCATATCCACATTGTATCTGGTCTGATACTTATACTCTTTGCTTCCCTCAAAAATCTGCCCTTTTGTATCTTCTATGTAGTGAAAACATTCCAGGGCAGACTGAAAGGTTATGATGCACCTTCCCGCTGACTTTTTATACTGGGAAATTTCCGTGCGGTGAATTTTTATCTGGTCAAAAACCTCCCTTTTCCCCTGGGCCTTTGCCATAGAAATTTCATTCCCTGCCTGATCCTTTAACTCCCTGGTCCCGTCTGTAATCCGGCTGGCATTTTGCTCTGACACCGCCCGTAAGTAGGAAACAAGGATATTTTCCGCCCTCTCCCGCATCTCGTGATATTCAAAATCCGGAAAATCTTCCGATATTCCAGGCAGGAGCAAACTTGTCATGGCAGATACGGACTTTGGAGTGGCGGCATATTCCTTTTTCATTTGGGCAACTCCCTCCGCTAAGGTATCCTTTCCCCACAGTGTTCTGGAAATCTCCCTTGTCTTTCGTTTTACAAAAAGCACCAGTGCTGCCGCAGCTGAAAAAAGCAATGCGAGAAACACCAGTGCAAGAATCCATCCATACTTCATTCTTTTCTCCCGTTACCTGGCTGGCGTCACATCATTTTCATCAAAGATATCCCCGCACTCCGGGCAGAATTTCGGTGGATGATAGGGATCCTCAGGTTCCCATCCGCATTTATCGCATTTATATAACGGGGCTCCCTCCGGTTTCTTTTTCCCGCATTCCATACAGAATTTTCCTTTATTCACCGTACCACAGCTGCAAGTCCATCCCTCTTCCTGAGGTTTTTTGCTGCCGCACTCCACACAGAATTTTCCGGAGTTGACCTTCCCGCACTGGCAGGTCCAGGTATTTCCCCCGGCTTTTTCTCCTTCTTTCGCCCTCTGGCTCTCCTGTCCCGACGGGTTTCCCTGTTGAACCTGGCTATTCCCCGGCTGACTGTTCCTCTGTGCCCCCATCTGAAACAGTTCCCCTGCCTGAAAGCCTCCTGCATTATTTGCCATATTCATTCCCGCAAAAGCCATCATGGGACCTGTTGCGGTATTGGAAGCCGCCGATTTCATAGCTTCAGCCTGAGCTCCCACCAAAGTAGCCGCAGCCATATTGGGATTTCTGAGCACTGCGGTTTTCTGCAGTTCCTTAATCATAGCCTCGTCTTCCTCGGAAGCCTTTATGGTGTTTACCCCAAAGGAGACAATGCGGATTCCCCGAAGCTGCTGCCATTTTTCCGTGAGCACTTCATTTAATGCATCCGCCACCTCCATGGTATGGGCAGGCACCGCACTATAGCGGATTCCCATAGCGGAAATCTGTGCAAAAGCCGGCTGAAGAGCCGTCATCAGCTCGGATTTTAACTGGCTGTCAATTTTGTCCCTTGTGTACTCCTCTGTCACGTTGCCGCAGACATTGGTATAAAACAAAATAGGGTCTACAATCCGGTAGGAATATTCCCCGTTGCAGCGCACGGAAATATCCACATCCAGCCCGATATTGGCATCCACTACCCGGAAAGGCACCGGGTTTGCAGTTCCATATTTATTTCCCAGTATTTCCTTTGTGTTGAAAAAGTAAACCCTCTGGTCTTTTCCCGTATCCCCGGCAAAGGTAAAACGCCTGCCGATGGCGGCGAAGGTCTTCCCGATATTATCCCCTAAATCACCAAACAAAAGACTGGGCTCCGTGGAGGTATCATAGAGAAAGTCCCCTGCCTCCGCACAGATTTCTACCACCTTGCCCTGGTCTACAATAATCATACACTGGCCTTCATTTACCGCCACTACGGAGCCATTGGTAATAAGGTTGTCATTTCCTTTATTTCCACTGCCAAATTTTCCGGAAGCGCGCTTCATCCCCTTTGTCACCAAAACATTTGCATCCATGGAATCGCAATAAAAATACTCCTTCCACTGGTCTGCTGCCACCCCCCGGATTGCTCCGGAAATTGCCTTAATAAGTCCCATACTTTTCCTCCTGCGTCTCTAACTATTTTTCTTATTTTACCTTTTTTGTGGAAAAAACACAAGGATTCTCCCTGTAAATCTACACTTCCCCTATCTTTCCATACAGTTCCGGCCTTCTGTCACGAAACAGCCCCCAGGAGAGCCGATTTTTTTCTATCTCCTTAAGGTCATAAGTATAAAGAAGAATCTCCTCCTTATCCCGTGAGGCATCCTTCACAAGCGCCCCGGTCTCATCCGTCATAAAAGAGGAACCGTAAAACGTCAAAGCGGATTCCTGCCCCCCGTTTTCCTCACAGGGGGAAACCGCTTCTGTTCCTATGCGGTTTGCCGCAATCACAGGCATAAGGTTTGCCCCTGCATGGCCCTGCATCACCCTCCGCCAGTGGGGCATACTATCACAGCCAAGCACCGGCTCCGAGCCGATGGCAGTGGGAAAAAACAATAGCTCCGCACCTTTTAGCGCCAGGCATCTCGCCGTCTCCGGAAACCACTGGTCCCAGCAGATACCCGCCCCGATTTTCCCGTACATGGTATCAAAAACCTGAAATCCTGTGTTCCCCGGGGTAAAATAAAATTTTTCCTGATAGTAATGGTCGTCGGGGATATGGGTCTTCCTGTAAATTCCAAGAACTTTCCCGTCCCCGTCAATACATGCCAGAGAATTGTAACAGGTATTCCCCTGGCGCTCAAAAAAACTCACCGGAAGCACCACAGACAGTTCCTCGGCAAGCCTTATCCCCAGCAGCACCGCCGGATGCTCCTTAGCTGGCCTGGCATATTCGTAAAATTCATACTGCCTCTGCTGACAGAAATATTCCCGCTCAAAAAGTTCCGGGAGAAGAATAATCTGAGCGCCTTTCCCCGCAGCATCCCGTATCATTTGTTCCGCCTTATTTAAATTTTGTTCTATATCTGCGCTGCACTGCATCTGGATGGCAGCTACGGACACCATTTTTTCCATATCGTTCTCCTGATTCTGTTTTGTAATATAATGGAATTCTGACAGTTTTCTGCTGGAAAGTCAAGAAGGGAGATTAGGAATTAGTTTAATTTATCGACAAAAGATACAGCTCAAACACATTTTTTCCCCCTTTTCTCCTGTAAACAATCCCTCCATTATGCTTCTCCATCACCGCCTTTGCTATAGCAAGGCCAAGGCCGGTGCCGCCCCTGGAGTTTCTGTCCCGCTCCCCCCTAACAAAAGCATGGAACATAGTATCCTGCACATCCTTTGCAATCTCCTCCCCGTCGTCCTCAACTTTAAGGGTCACCCCCTCCCCTTCCATAAGTGTAATCTTAATTTCCTTTCCCTTTTCGTTATATCTTTTTGCATTGGTGAGAAGATTTCCAATCACCCTGGCAAGAAGTATTTCATCCCCCAAAACATTCACAGGCTCCTTTGGAATTTCGATTTCAAAATCAAACCCCGCCTCTGCAATCTCCCCGTAATATTCCCCGCAGATGCGCCGGGTAAGCTCCGCCAGATTTAAGATTTTCAGTTTTGGTTGGTAATCGGCGCTCTCCATTTTCAGCATGGTAAAAAGATCCTCCGACAGGGTATTCACCCGTTCCGCCTTAAGTGCAATGGTGTGGTAATACCGGGATAATTCCTCTTTTGGCACCATCCCCTCCTCTAAGGCACAGGCGCAGGACTTTATGGTGGAAACCGGGGTTTTAATATCGTGGGACAACTCCAAAAGCATTTTCTGGCGGCTTTTTCCCATTTTTTCATTCTCTGCTTTCTGCATATGAAGCTGCTCTGTCATACGGTTAAAAGCCTCCCCGATTTCCACAAACTCCCGCTCCGTGTGCATGGAAAGCTCCACCTGCTCTTCCCCGGATTCCACCCTCTTCATCCCCAAAATCAAACTGTCCAGGGGGCGTTTGATTTTCCGGGAAATATAAAAACTCACCCCAAACACGTCCAAAACCAAAAGGAAAAACACCGCAAGAAGCTGCCCTCCCGTTACATTTGAGACAACCGCCCTGTCTACATTCATATTATAGACAATGCTAAAGGCATCCCGGGGATAAAAAATCAGATAGTATCCCCCTTCCCTTTTCTGCCAAAACATATGGTAATTCGTCTCCCCCTTATTCTGCGCCGTGTTATGAACTGTGACAAGAGCGTCCCTGCCAAAATTCTTTGTCTGTCCGTCCTCTGAAAAAGCCGTTATAGAAATCAATTCTTCCGGCGTATAGGACTTACTTTTTGTCTGTTTCTCCCCGTAAACTTTTATCACCTGAAAGTCTTTATCCAGCTCTTCCACCCAGCCCCCCAGATTGGAAATTTCCTCCAAATGCCTTATGCTGCCGTCCTCTTTTAAGGTAATCCCCGGAAAGTTTTGAAAAATAATGCCGCCGCCGGAAAAGTTAAGAAACAAAAACAAACTGGTCAATGTAATTATAATTGCAATCAGGGTAAATGCCACATAGCTTCCAATGAGTTTTCCAAAAATACTTCCCTTATCTTTCTCCCTTCCGCTCTCCCCTCTCATAGCTGCTCCTTTTCAAACCGATAGCCAAGCCCCTTTACCGTCCGAATCATCTCCGGTTTTTTCGGCTCATCCTCTATTTTATTCCGCAGATTGCTGATATGCACCATAACCGTTCCCTCATCCCCCATAAAGGGTTCCTCCCAGGAATACTCAAAAATCTGCTGTTTTGTGTAAATCCTTCCCGGGGACTTCATAAGAAGTTCTAAAATTTTAAACTCCGTTTTCGTCAGGGCAATCTCCCTGCCCTGCTTTTTTAAGGAACATTCCCTGAGATTTAACTCTAAGCCAAAGGCTTTTAATATTTCACCCTCCCCTTTTTTCTCCTCCTGGTAATCGTAGCACCGCCTGAGCTGGGCCTTTATCCGTGCCATAACTTCTAAGGGGTTATAAGGCTTTGTTATGTAGTCGTCCGCCCCCAGTTCCAGTCCCAAAATCTTGTCATAATCCTCTGTCCTGGCCGTCATCATAAGGGCCGGAATTTTACTGATTTCCCGGATTTTCCTTAAAACAGAAAAGCCGTCCATCCCCGGCATCATCACATCCAAAAGAACCATATCCGGCTTTTCCTCCTGAAACAGGTTAAGGGCAGCCACACCGGAGGCTGCCTTCACCATAACCATATTTTCTTTCCCCATAAACAATTCCAGGGCGTCTAAAAGTTCCACTTCATCATCCGCCGCTAAAATCACAAATTTTCCATCCTTCATAGGTTTCTCACTCCTCCTGGCATACGCCCTTCAACGCTCCGTCAAACCCTTCCTCCAGAGAAAATTTTTCCTGCCAGCCCTCCCCTGTCTGGTCAAGGAGAAGCCCTTTTAACATTCCCATCTTGTAGTATTTGCCGCTTCCCTTTTCGTAGCTGAATTCTCCCATATAATGCTCTTCCCAGGCTTTATCCCCCTCAAGGCTGCGGTAGGCAAGGCTTTCCACATACCTGGCGCTCCCCTCCAAATTTTCCAGGTAAAACTCCATGGCATTTGCGGAATCCGGCAGAATTTCCCTCCTCTTCTCTGCAAGGGAAAGCGCCTTTAAAATATACTCTTTTTTCTCCTCCCCTTCCCCCTCATAAGCTTTTTCCAAAAGTACCATCTCTTCCTCAAAAAGGGCGGCCGCCTTAGGGTTTTCATCTGCTTCCCTTACAATAATATCTTCCCTGTTGTCCTCTGCGGAAAGATTCACCCGCTTCATCAAAGCGTCGATCTCATCCTGCCATCTGTTTGTCTGCCATGCATGGAACGCTTCATGCCAGATTGTAGCCACATGTGCATTTTCGCTGTAAGATTCTTCTGTAAATGCCATTGTCCCTTCAGACATACCCTGGGAAACCGTACCCGCCGCACCTAACATATCAAATAGAGAGGAAAATTTTTCGTAGGTGGGAATCAAAACCTGGTATTCCCCCTCTACCTCCCACACAGTCCCTGCAAAAACATCCAATACCGCATCTTCCTTTGAAATATTTTCCCCTTCCACCACATAATCACAGTTTCCATTGTAAAACCGCACCTTGTAATCCGCAAGGGAAAATTCAGAAAACCCCATTTTTTCCATATCATTTTCCAGGGATAATGCCCTCCTGTAAATTTCCCGGTCTGTCTTAGAAAGCCCGTAGCTTCCTGTGAAAGCAGTACATGCCGCCAATAGAAATCCTGTCAATGCATATCCGATTTTAAATAATTTCATCCTTTACCCCCTACGCTTCTTTTTTCCGAAAAATAAAAAGTCCCAATGACACAACCCACAGTGAAAAAAGTAAAACAAAAATAAGATGGGCTTCCATTTTTTCTCCTGTGGCAAAATGGCAGGCCGCATTCTGGATTCCGCTTAAATCCGGCACAAGGAAAAGGAAAAAAGACATGCATTTTCCTCCCAATCCTCCCAGCATATTTTTAAACAGCCCTATCATTCCGTGAAACACGCCGAAAACCATAACGATTACCCCCAAAATTCCCGCTGCCATAACAGGCAGTTTAATACTCATGACACTGACAAAAAGGCTGACGAAGGAAATGCTTAAGGATAACATTAAAAACGCCGGAATCATACGGAGCAAAACTTCCCCATGGCCCTTGGTCACAGCATAAACCCCCAGGGCCAAATAGAGAATAGCCGCAGCCGAAAGGCTTGCGCACACATTGGCAAGGGTCAGTCCTCCGTGGTACGCTTCCTGGCTGATATTCCGCACCCACACAAGATGGCTGTTCTTCCTCTCATACTCCTTTGGAATGGTGCCAAGGCTTAAAACCACTGCCAGGACGCAGCCCACAAAATGAACCAGGGTATGCATCAAAAGAAACATATTAGAAAATCCCGTCACCGCCTCCCCGTTCATGGTAATACTTGTCACATCGCTGCTGCACAGTAAAAGCAGCAGTATGGCAAGAATTACAATAATATATAACTCTTTTCTCCGCATACGCTCTTTTAACGCCGTTTTCATGATAATTCCCACACTGCTTTTCATTTCTCTATCCCTCCGCTTATCGTCTTTGTAAAAATTGTCTCAAGGCTTTCTCCACCCCTTAAATCCTCTTTCGTAAATCTTCGCAGCACTTTTCCTTTCTGCATAATCATCCCTTCGTCACAGACCTTTTCTATGTCACTTAAAATATGGGAATTCATTAAAATTGTCTTACCCGCAGTTTTCAGCTTCATAATCAGCTCAATCATTTCAATCCGCCCCATGGCGTCAAGCCCTGCACAGGGCTCATCTAAAATGAGGATTGAAGGATTCCCAAGCATTGCCTGGGCAAGGGCCAGCCGCTGGAGCATTCCCTTGGAATAAAATTTTATCTTTGTCTTTTCCTCCGAAAGGCCCACCAGATGTAAAAGCGTACCACATTCCACTTTTAACTTTTCCCTGGGAATTTTCTGCAGCACCCCATAGTATAAAAGCACCTCCATCCCCGTTAAAAAAGGCGGGAAATAAGGGGTCTCCGGGGAGTATCCCAAAAGGGCATCCTCCGGGATTTCAATCCTTCCCCCGTCCTTTTTTACAAGGGAAAGCATCATTTTTATGGTGGTGCTTTTCCCCGCCCCATTGCTGCCTAAAAGGGCAAACAGGTTTCCTTCTTTCATGGTAAAAGACAGATCGTCTACCACTTTTTTTCCGTTGTAGGACTTAGAAAGCCCGGTTACTGTAATCATAAGAATATCCTCCCTGCTTTTTATAGTCCTATCTTACACCTGGGGTTTTAAGGCAAAATAAAAGCAACCTTAAGAAAACTTAAAGGTTGCTTTTATGGATTTTACAGGTATGGATTTTATCTTTTGAGTCATAGTTGATTCCCACAAGGAAAATTTCGCCGGAATACTCTTTTAATTTATCCGGATAATGCTTTCTCTCTATCTGTTCAATGGCTGCTCCTGCAGATTTATCTCTCTTTAATTCTACTAAAATGGCAGGAAGGTTTTCATTTTACCTGGGCAAAAATACCCTGTCCGAAAACCCTTACCCGGCAGGCAGTTCCCGCCACATCTCATATTTCTCCCGGGCGGCATAATATGCCAGACAAATCACGCAAGCCAGAGAATTTTCATCATTGTACTTTAATACAGAGGTATTCTCCCTGTGACAGTCTGCAATGCTTTCCGCCACCAGATCCGCTTCTCCCCGCAGCGTGGCATCCAGAAGCTCCCGGGACGACTTTATAGATTTTATCACATGTTCCCAGCCGCCGTCCTCAATGGAATTGATAAACTCCCCGGCAACTTCACGGTTTGGAATACGGACCTTTTTTGTATAAAAATCAAATGTCAAATATCCCAGATGAACCAGCAAAGTTAATATGTCATCCGCACTGTGAAAAGTTGTCATATCATTTTGAAACTTTGTGGGATTTATTGCAATCTCTTCCCCGCCAATCAGCCTGGTAACCATTTGGTTTAACCCGTCAAAATCCATGGAAATGTAAACTTTTAACGCCTCATAAGTCTCCGTGGAGGTCCAGTAATTGTTAAAGTACCCCCCGGTGAAAGACATGACAACGGAACGTGGATTATATACCGGCGTTCCCATTAAATGATAGCCGTCATACCACTGCTTTACCTCTTCAAAAGGCATGTGATACCTTTCACACAGCGCCATAACTTCCGGCTCTGTAAATCCTGTAAATTCCCCATATTCCCTTGGGTCTGTCATAGAAACTTCCGTAAACATATTCAGGGCCGAATGAGCTCCGTATTTTTTTATGGGAAGAATTCCCGTCATATATGCAAGGGCAATGTAACTTTGGTTTTTCATAAGATTCCGCAAAAAATCCAGGTATAAACTCTGGGCTTTTATGTCCTCTTTATGCTCTCTGAATATACAATCCCATTCATCTATAATAAATATAAAAGGAATTTTTGTCCTGGCATAAACATCTTTTAAAGTGCGCACCAGATTTGTGCTGTCAAAAAATTTCACTTCCGTAAATTCTTCCGTAAGATCAAAAAGCAGTGCTTTTTCCAGTTCACCCACCATCAGGCCAATCTCTTTTATATGGGAAAATTCTGCCATATTGATCCGAATTACATGATACTGGTTCAAATGCTCCCTAAAACTTTTCGATGCGGAAATTTTATAGTCCTGAAACATTTCCCCGGAATCACAGCCTCTGCTGTAATAGGCCGTAAGCATATTTGCCGTCACCGATTTTCCAAACCGCCTTGGACGGCTGACGCAGACATATTTCTGCTCTGTGCGGATTACTTTATTGGTAAGTGCAATAAGGCCCGTTTTATCCACATAAATTTCAGAATTAAGGGCCTCTTTAAAATCAATATTATCAGGATTCAGATATATGCCCATATGATGTTCCTCCTAAAATATTTTTGCAATCTGCCGCCTTTTACAATGTCTGCCTATGGAAGTCTGCCCTTCCCCCAGGGAATCTGCTGGGTAATACAATGTATATTCCCCCCGCCCAAAAGGATATCCCTGGCAAATACAGACATCACCTTCCGCCCCGGGCAAAGCCTGTGTAAAATCTCCGCCGCCCGTCTGTCGCTGTCTTCATTTTCCCCTCCGAAAGCAGGCAGAATCACCGCTCCGTTGGAAAAATAAAAATTCACATAGGAAGCCGCCAGACGCTCTCCCGCTTCCCGCACATCCTCCCCGGGTTCAAACACATACCCTTTCAAATCCTCCTGTGTAACCTTTACCGGGACATCAGGGATTGGAAGCTTATGAACGGTTAATTTCCTGCCCTTAGCATCCCTTAACTGCTCCAAAACCCTAAGGCTCTCTGAGGACAGCTCATACTGAGGGTCATTTTTATTATCCGTCCAGGCCAAAACCACTTCCCCGGGCTTTAAAAAAGCGCACACATTATCCACATGCTCATCCGTCTCATCCCCGTAAATCCCCCTGGGAATCCACAGCACTTTTTTGGCCCCAAGGTACTCCAAAAGCCGCCCTTCAATCTCCTCCTTAGAAAGCTCCGGATTTCTCCCGTGACTGAGAAGGCAGGCCTCCGTTGCCAGAACCGTCCCTTCCCCGTCGCAGTGGATGCTCCCCCCCTCTAAGACAAAAGGCGCCGCATCGTAACAGGGCGCACCGTAATAATTTGCAGATATTTTTGCAAAAGCGTTGTCTTTTTCCCAGGAAGGGTAAAGGCCGTTGTACGTCCCTCCCCAGGCGTTAAATTCCCAGTTGACGCAGCGCCTTTCCCCCTTCCCGTTTACCAGAAAAGTAGGGGCGATATCCCTGGCCCAGGCGTCGTCTGTCTCTGCGGAAAAAACCGTTACACCAGGGATATCCTTTAACGCTTCCCTGGCATCTCCTATACAGGACTTTCCTGCAGCCACATAAACCTTTTCACTCTCCGCAATACAGCGGATAACCTGAACAAAGGCCCTCCTTGCCGCTCTAGCCCCGAAAGGCCAGGAACCGGGACGCTTTGGCCAGATTAAAATACATCCCTCATGGGGTTCAAATTCTCCGGGCATATAAAACCCGTCATGTAAAGGTGTGTTAAGTCTATTCTCCATCAGGACAGCCTTCCTTTAAAATCTTCATATCCAAAATGCTTCACAGTTTCTATCTCCCCATTTTCTTTTAACAGGCAGATATCCGGCAGGGGAATGCCGTTAAAGGTATTGTTTTTCACCATAGAGTAAATGGCCATATCTTCAAATACCAGCCGGTCCCCAATGGAAATCTCTTTCTCAAAGCTGTAATCCCCAATCACATCCCCCGCCAGGCAGGTGAGGGAGGACAGACGGTAAGTGTAAGGTTTCTCCCCTGGCTCATAGCCCCCCTTTAAAGGCGGGCGGTAGGGCATTTCCAGCACGTCGGGCATATGGCAGGCGGCGGAGGCGTCCAAAATCAAAATCTCCCTGCTGTTTTCCACCTTGTCCATCACCTCTGTCACAAGGTATCCGGCATTTAAAGCAACAGCCTCCCCTGGCTCTAAGTAAATTTCCGCCTTATATTTTTCCTTCACTTCCCGAAGGAAAGAAATCAGTTTCCCTCTGTGATAATCCTCCCTTGTAATGTGGTGGCCTCCCCCCATATTAATCCATTTTACTTTGGGAAGCCACTTTCCAAACTGCTCCTCCACCGCCTGGAAAGTTGCAATTAAATCCTCCGCATCCTGTTCACACAGGGTATGGAAATGAATGCCCTCAAGCCCCCCTTCGCCAAAATCCGGGGCAGGGGGAAACTGCTCCAATGTCACCCCAAGCCTGGAAAAAGGACCGCAGGGGTCATAGATGGCATGTGCCTTCTGGGTGGAGAAACAGGGGTTCACCCGGATCCCAAGGCTCACGCCGCCGCACATATCCTTATAGGTTTCATACTGCCTAAAAGAATTAAACACCATGTGGTCACAGATTTTCGCCAATTCCCGCACATCTTCTTTTTTATATGCCGGGGCAAACACATGGTTTTCCTTTCCCATCTCCTCATACCCAAGCCTTGCCTCATAAAGGCCGCTGGCTGTGGTCCCGCTTAAGTATTTTCCCATTAGGGGATACAGGGAATACATGGAAAAGGCCTTTTGGGCCAGAAGGATGCGGGCCCCTGACTGCTGCTCCACATCCTTTAAAATAGAAAGATTCTCTTTTAATTTTTTTTCATCCACCACATAACATGGGGTTTTCACCTGCTCAAACATCTGAATCCACCAACCTAGGGTTCTCATCTACCACCCAGGGAAGCCCATATTTATTTAACATGTCCATATAGGGGTCTGGGTCGAATTCTTCCACGGTAAACACCCCGGGCTCCTTCCATTTACCCAAAACCACAAGGGCCGCGCCAATCATAGCAGGAACTCCCGTGGTATAAGAGATTGCCTGGGAGCCCACCTCTTTGAAGCACTCCTGATGGTCACACACATTATAAATGTAAATCTTTTTCTCTTTTCCGTCCTTTTTTCCTGTAAAAATACAGCCGATATTCGTCTTTCCCACCGTCCTTGGCCCAAGGGAAGCCGGGTCTGGAAGAAGGGCTTTTAAAAACTGGATGGGAACAATCTCCCGTCCCTCATACATCACCGGGGAAGTGCCAAGCATCCCCACGTTTTCCAGGCACTTCATATGGGTTAAATAACTCTGCCCAAAGGTCATAAAGAAACGGATTCTCTTTACTCCCGGAATATTTTTCGCCAGGGATTCAATCTCCTCATGATGCAGAAGGTACATATCCTTCCTGCCAACCTCCGGGAAATCGTACTCCCTTTTTATGCTCATGGGCGCAACTTCCACCCATCTGCCATCCTCCCAGTAAGAGCCTGGAGCAGACACTTCCCGCAGGTTAATTTCCGGGTTAAAGTTGGTGGCAAAGGGATAGCCGTGATCCCCTCCATTGCAGTCCAAAATATCAATGGTTTCTATCTCATCAAAATAGTGTTTTAGGGCATAGGCGGTAAACACACTGGTCACTCCCGGGTCAAATCCTGTGCCAAGAAGGGCTGTAATCCCGGCTTCCTTATATTTTTCCTGATAAGCCCACTGCCAGGAATAGTCAAAATAGGCGGAAAACCCAAGTTCCTTGCACCGCTTGTCGTAAATCTCCCGCCATTTCGGCTCCTCTATATCCTCCGGCTCATAATTTGCCGTGTCAATATAATCTACCTTACATTCCAGGCAGGCATCCATAATGGTAAGATCCTGGTAGGGAAGGGCCACATTTAACACAGCCTTTGGCTGGTATTCTTTTATCAGCTTTACCAGTTCCTCTTTATGATCCGCATCCACTTTTGCAGTGGTAATCACCGTCTTTGTCTTTCCGGAAAGTTCTTCTTTTAAAGCGTCACATTTTTCCTTCGTCCTGCTGGCAATACAAATCTCTGTAAACACATCACTGTTCTGGCAGCATTTTGTAATGGCCACCCTGGCCACGCCGCCGCATCCAATAATTAATACTCTGCTCATCTTTCCCTCCAAAAATTAATTTTCTTCCTCCATCAGCATATCCTCCACATATTTGGGCAGCATAAAAGCCCCCTTGTGCAGGTTTGTGGTATAATACCAGGTTTCTATCTTCCTGCCGTTCCACCGCTTTGCATCCAAATCCCTCAAGGGATGGTATTTTTTTGACACAAAGCCAAAGAGCCAGTACCCGGAAGAACAGGTGGGAATGTGGGCCTGGTACACTTTGCTGATGGGAAAACTGTGGCTTGCCTTCCTGTGCATAGCCCGGCAGGATTCCTCATCCTCATCATAAAAAGGGCTCCCATGCTGGTACACCATCATGCCGTCCTCCTTTAAGGCCCGGTAGGAATTGCCGTAAAACTCTTTGGTAAAAAGCCCTGCCGTATGCCCTAAGGGGTCAATGGCATCGTTGATAATCAAGTCATACTCCTCGTGCCTGGTGCGAAGAAATTTCAGCCCGTCTTTATAATAAACCGTAACCCTGGGATCATTTAACCCACAGGCATTGTCGGGGAAATACTCCCTGCACACATTGACAAAAACCTCATCCGGCTCCACCACGTCGATCTGCCGGATTTCTTTATAATAGGACAGCTCCCGGCACACGCCGCCATCCCCGCCTCCAATGACAAGGACTTTCTCCACATGGGGATGGACTGCCATGGGAACATGCACGATCATCTCATCATATGTAAACTCATCTTTCTCAGAAAAGACAATACTCCCGTCAGAGCTTATAAACCTGCCGAACTCCTCAGACTCAAAGACATCCAGCCTCTGATAATCTGTCTGTGCCCCAAACAGCTGTTTTTCCACCTTAACAGATACTTTCACCTTTTCCGTATGATAATCTGAAAACCATAATTCCAAATCTATTTCCTCCCGCTAAACAAAGTTATTGTCACCAGGCGTTTCCCTCACTGGCCAGAACATTTAAATTTTCCACATATGGGTCCTGGGTCCCCTGCATGGAACACCCCTTTTCTTTGGCATAATTAATATATTGTATAATCTCAGGGGTTATAATCTCTCCCGGGGCTAAAATCGGAATCCCCGGAGGATAACACATGACAAATTCACTGCATATCTTCCCCGCCGTCTCCCCGATCGGCATGGATACTTTGTCCGCATAAAAAGCCTTCTGGGGGGAAACACATACTTTCGGGGCAATATATTCCGACTTTAACATATGGGCCGGATTTTTGCTGTACAGTCGTTTAATGTCAGACAACGCCCCCACCAGGCGCTCAATATCCTGAATTCTGTCGCCAATGGAAATATATGCCAGAATATTTGTAATATCCCCAAACTCAATCTGAATATCGTATTCATCCCGGAGCAAATCATAAACTTCAATCCCCGCCAGCCCGATATCCCTGGTAAACACAGAAAGTTTTGTCACATCAAAATCAAAGACGCTGTTGCCATTCATCAGCTCCCGCCCATAGGCATAATACCCGCCAATGTCATTGATTTCCTCCCTGGCATACTCTGCCATCTCCACTACCCGGGCAAAAGATTCCCGGCCCCGCATGACTAAGTTTCTCCTTGAAATGTCAAGGCTTGACAGCAAAAGATAGGAGGCGCTTGTGGTCTGGGTGAGATTTACAATCTGGCTGACATACTCCCAGTTTACCGTACTGTTTACCAAAAGCAGGGAGCTTTGGGTTAAGCTGCCCCCGGACTTGTGCATGGACACGGAAGCCATATCCGCACCGGCTTCCATGGCGTTTACCGGAAGATTTTCCCCAAAATAAAGGTGGGTTCCATGGGCCTCATCCACCAACACCAGCATATTGTGTTCATGGGCAAGCCTTACGATGCTCTTAAGGTCGGAACAGATTCCATAGTAGGTGGGATTGTTTACCAACACGCACACGGCATCGGGATTGTCAAAAATGGCCTGCTCTAAATCCCCCATTTCCATCCCCAGGGAAATCCCCAGACGCTCATCCACTTTAGGATTTACATACACCGGAACCGCCCCGTTTAACACCAGGGCATTTATCACGCTTTTGTGTACGTTCCGGGGCAGGATAATCTTCTGCCCCGCCTGGCAGGCCGTCATCACCATGCTCTGCACGGAAGAAGTAGTTCCCCCCACCATAAAAAATGCGTGGTCAGCCCCAAAAGCCTCCGCCGCCAGCTCCTCCGCCTCCTTTATCACAGACATGGGATGGCAGAGATTATCCAAAGGCTTCATGGAATTTACATCAAGGCTGACACATTTTTCCCCCAAAAGTTCTTTTAACTCAGGATTCCCCCTGCCCCGCTTATGTCCCGGCACGTCAAAGGGCACCACTCTCTTTTTCCTCAGCCGCTCCAGGGCTTCATACACCGGAGCATGTTTCTGTGCTTCTATATTCATCCGCTTTCTCACCTCTATCTACAACTACAGTCTGCCAGAGAAAAAAAGAACAGGTGAAAATGAATCACCTGCCCGTAATATCCGCTGTTTTCTGCCTGGCCAAGCCATAGGCCAACTTTCTGTCAGGCACACCTGTATGGGGCAAATTCCCCTGTTTCTCTTGTCTTTCCGTTTCATCATTCATGTAGTTGTAGAGTATCATATCACAGGTAAAAATGCAAGAATTTTTACAGATATTCCCGCAAATCCTCTACAAGGGTTTCCTCCGCCCGGATAAGCTCTCCTGTCAAATCTTTTACTTTCTGCTCCGCCTTTGGATACTGGTGCAGATACTTATACAGAGACTTAATTCCCATATTGCATCCGTCCGTAATGATATCCGCCGCCATGGAGTCGGAATTCTCCCCTTCCAGCTTCATATTGGACTTAAACCAGGACATTACCTTTGCCATCACCGCCGGCTCTTTCCCCTCTTCCTGGTACTCCACAAGATATTCATGCGTCTTATTTCCCAGCCTGGAATGGGTGTCCTTACTTTTAAGCAGCAAATTCTTTAACCCGTCGTCCCTCACATGGCCCAAAACATCATCCAAAGAAGTTACTCCCATTTTAATGCCCGCATTACATTCCTGAAGTAAATTTACCGTATCTTCCGTCATAAAAAAATCCCTCCTTTTGGGACGTATTGTCTCCTTGGGAGGAATGTTTTATACATGGGTTATTTTGCTTTTGCAATTATCATGGAAATTGCTATTAATAAAAAAGTTGCCCCCATTAAAAGCAGATATCTTTCCTTATAAAATGCCAGACAAGCCAAAGCAAGAAAAAAATCCAACAAAAGAAAACTTCTTAATTTCCTTTTAAACCAGGCGTTTTCTTCCCTGTCCACTTCTCTGTTCTTATTTTCAACAGGATACAGCCAATAAATCGTAAATTCCAATGAGAGCAAAACCAGAAAAGAAAAACAGCCAGGAATCTCTATATACCTGGCTAAAAGCAATACACCGGAAAATGCCAGGCATGACAGTAAAAAACAGGCCTTGAATGTATCCATATGCAGTCCCCCGGCATATGACCTTAAAGGGACAAATATAATAAAAAACAATAACCCTTCCACAAGCATATGCATATGTAATGCCATCAGAAAACAGAACAAAACAAAGAGCCCTGCTTCTGCTGTTATCTGAAAAGCATATTCATACATTTCCCTGTCCGATTCTTCTATCATGCCTTTTTGCATGACATAATCCGCTAGTGTTTCATATAGTTTTTTCATACTAGAACTTTCTGAATTTTTTTACTTCAACGGGCTGTTTGGGCTGATGATATAGAAAAACACATCTGCTGTTTGCTGCTGCAGAGAGCGCTTTGTCTGCCGCTGCCGTCAAAAGTTTTGCCGCTGTCTTTTTATCACGATTCTTCATGGCCATATCCCTCCTTTATCCTAGAATATGTACAGCATACATGAATTTAAGCAACGCTGGTTTATCTTGGCAAAAATACCTGGTTTTCTGCCAAAATTACCCAAAATTCATCACCACTGTAAGGGAAAAGACATTTCCTGCATCTTCTATCACCACATCACCCTGATACTTTGCGGCTATTTTCATAATTGATTTCAACCCATATCCATGCCTGCCTTTATCATCTTTCGATGACAGAAGCGTTCCCCGCCTGTCTTTTTGAATCACATGCTCATAAGGATTTTTCATTACCAGGATTAACGCTGATTTCTTTGTGCCCATAGAGATATCTATAACCTTATCTTCTATGCTGCTCCCCCTTACCGCTTCCATGGCATTATCCAACGCATTCCCTAGCACCACTCCCAAATCTCTCTGTTCCACAGGCAAATCCTGGGGTACAAATATCTTCAGGCGAAAGTCTATCCCCCATTCCCTGGCCATAGTATATTTAAAATTTATAATCGCATCAATGGTTGTATTCCCGCACTCTGAAATACTGTCCGTGTAATGACAGTTCTTTATGATCTCATTTAAATTCCGGATAACTTCCTCCGTCTCACAGTTTTCCACTTCACTTTTTAATACAATCAGCTGATTCACCAGGTTATGTTTTTCCTCGTGAAAATCCTCAATCATTTTCTTCTGTTCCTCAGTATTTGCCGATATAATTTCTGCCTGCTTCGCATAAATGATCCTTTCCTTTTCCTGCATAAAAAGCTCATTCATCTTCATATATATCTCAAAAACCACAACATTAAATAGCAGCAGGATACTAACGGAAATAGTTGATAAAAATCTGCTTCCCTGTGAATAAAACAGGTTTAATGCAATAAAGATGCTGCCTCCCGGCAGAAAAAGAAAATAGAAGTAAAAATGGCCGGAGACAATTTCATCATATCTCTTATTCCAAAACACAGATACAGTATATACCAAGACAATCATCAGTATTTTCGATATAATCGTGCCGAGAACATCCAAACTCTCATGTTCCATCTGGATTCCGCTAACCATGACAAAAGTAAACATTTCCATTAAAAGCCACAGGGCACACAGCATCACAGATAAAAAACATTTTTCCTTTCCAGTGGAACAATACCCCCACAAGGCTATATTAAACAGCAGTGCCACACTCAGAGGCAAAGTAATTACATGAGGATTTCCGGTATCTATCTGAAAATAAATTTGAAAAACAAAGTAAAGAATCCAAGCCGATACAGACAGGAAACTTCTCTCTTTTTTCTCACAAAATGTTCCCAAGAACCTGCGGACAATCCACATGGACGCAGCAGCCATGGCAGCATTCGGTATGTAATCTCCAAATTTATACATCTAGTTTTTCTCCCAAAAGTAAATTTTTTGCCTCCCGAATTGCAATTTGATGCTGTACATAACTTTCCAGGCGGCGCAGCTCTTCTAACTCCATATGCTCGGTGCTCTCAATTACCAGATTCAATTCCGACAGGAAACTCTCTCCCAGATATAAATCATTTGGGGTAATCCCAAGAACCGAACAAATCTTTAAAAGGCTTTCCGGCCGAAGTCCCTTGGTGCCGTGTTCTGCGCTGGAAATAGTCTGAATTGTCAAACCCGCCTGTTCCGCCAATTTATCCTGGGTTAAATACATTTGTTTCCGCCGCTTTTTAATCCGCTCTCCCATTTGTTTGCGTAAATCTATCATTTAAAACCTCCATGCTGTAGGTATAGAAATATCATAACGTCTCTAGCATGAATTGATAAGCGACCATGACTTTAATGATATTGTGTCATAGTTTAAATCCCATTTAACTAAAATTTACCCCTGGTAAATTTCTTTTAATTTGTTTCACCAGGCAATCACAGGCTTCCTCCTCATCGTCAAAACGCCCGATATTTGAGCGTGTTCCCCTTTCACTGTAGTAAACCTCCCATTTACCATCAATTTTATCTATACAATACGCCTCGTTTGGCAGCCCTCCTTGCAAGGAATACATATCAGAGGGAACCTTATTTTCCACTAACATTTTTTCTAATAATTTTCTATCCATGTTACTCTCCTACCTTTCTCAATATACCCTGTTCAACCAAAGATGAAACAGATTGTTCAAATTTGTACTGCACACCGCCGCCCTGTTCTCCAAACCACGGCGCTACGTTTCCTGCCTTTACATCTACCGGCTTTACAACCTCATATACCGAATATGGAAGCTTATCTGAACCGGGAAACATAGAGCGCTGTGTATATGGCGTGCCTTCGGGAGCCACATAACTTCCGCCGCCATATCCATATCTGTCCACTTTAGTTCCAGGCTGTAATGTTTTTTTCACAGGAGTACCGTCAAAACCATTATTCTGGGGCCACTTAATGGTTCCATCTGAATTAATATAATTATATTTGCCTCCTTTTTCATATTGCACTCCCTGTTTACTGCTCCGGTATGCGTTTATAGATGCATTCTCCACAACTGCCCCATTGGTATACCATAATGCCAGTCCAAAGGTTTCATAGGCATCAACGTCATTTTGAAACACCTTGTCCAAAACCACATTATAACCGCTGTTACTTGCATATATATCATTTACGGTATAAACTCCCGTTGTAACGGTAAGCCCATATACCCCATTTGTTACTATAGCAGGTACAACATTCTGCGTAAAAGATGAAACACCTAAATAATTCCATGCACCCATTCCGGCTATAGCCCCTACCGAAGGAGCTGCTACCACAGTACAATATAAAAACGCCCCGGACAAAGCACCGACAGCCGCACCTCCTGCAAGTCCTTCTGCATATCCTCCCACGCTCCTGCCATACCCGGTTTCCTTGTCGCTCTGGTACATCCCCACTGTAGCCGCAGTTGTACCTACAGCTGCACCGGCCAGGGCAACAGCTGCCAATGCCGCTCCGCCTGTTGCAACTGTGGCAATGGCCAAGCCGGCAAAAACTGCCGCAACTGCCAAACCGGCAATCAATCCCTTGGTAGGGTCCGGCGGAATGGCAATCAAGTCGTCCTGAATTTTGGGATAAGACTTTATTTCACTTAACTCTAAGGAGGTATAGGTGCTGCCAAATAGGTTCATCTCCCCTCCTTCCATACTTAAGGCTGTTACACTGCCTCCCGGTTCCAATAACGAATATGTGTCTTTATCTGTCCCTGGCATGTTCTCCTCCTAAGTGACCGGAATCCATCAGTCCTCATATTCCATTCCCGATGTCATTGGTTCAATAATTCCCCCGCAGGAGCACACGAGATAAGAATCCATAGTAACTCCCTGCCCATTGGTATTCTCCCATTTTTTTAAAATGGAAGGGACACACTGCATTCCCTGAACCTCCGGCGGCACACCCATATAACCAGGATACCTCACCAGTGTTGCCCCCGCTGGGGGAACAGGGCTGCTGCAGACCCCGAAAGATGAAATATTTTCCTTAGTGCAGTCCTCATCCATAATCACCGGATGGTCACATATGTATTCCCCGTGGCTTTGGGGCAAATTCAGACGCCTGGGATGACTTCCCATCCTGCAGCTTAACATCGCTCCCCTTACCAAATATACCTGTTCGTTTCCCATTTTGCATTACCTCACCTTCGTTCACAATAATTTATCATATAAGACCTTTATTCCTTCACCTGTAAGCTGGTCCCCTTCAGTTTCAGCTCATCTTCAAACGTTATACTACTGTCTCCCCGTGCCAATTTAATACTTTTTGTGGCCTGAATATCCATTCTCATATCACTTTTCAGAACAATACTATCCTCCGCAGAAACTGTCACATTCTTATTGGATGCAATCATTACTCCCTTTTCATCATCCAAAGCTACCGTCATACCTTTATTATTCGTAAGAATCACCGCCCCAGGTGTAAAAGTAACCTGCTTGCCATGCATATTGGATATGGCTTTCCTGGCCGGATCGCTTCTCGGCTGCCCCTTTCCCGCTTCCGAATCCCCGGTATTCCCTAGGTTAATCGCACTTATGACATATCCCTCATCCTCGTACTCGCTGGGAAAATACAGCCTCACCTTATCCCCTCTTTCGGGCATACAATACCAGCCAGATCCGTCCGGCGAGGAATACACTGTGGAATATGGAAACCACTTTGCCTTTGATTCCTCCTGTTTTTTATCCACCGCCACCACAATTTTTACCGTATCCTTATCCACAGCAAGAACAGCGGCATCAAGAGATGCCCCGATAAGTCCTCTGTTATGTCTGGATGGTGTTTGAAACCCTCCTTCCCTGCGCAGGGTATAAGTGTGCACCAATTCTTCTCCTTCTAAGACACTTACAGCTTCATACACAAAAAAATCATGATGACATAAAACTGTCCGCTCTCCAAGTTCCAAATACTCCCTGCTCTTTACTTTATAAAAAGTAAAATCATCCGCAATAATCTCCGGTATCTGTCCCTCTTTCATAAGAAATTCCTCTCTTGCATTTCCGGTGGAAAAACTGTACACATCCAGCTTTTTTTCCGGCACCTTTGCAGAAAGGCCAAAGGAATAGCGTATCCCCTCCCCGGCGTAATCCGGCAGGAGAGGCTGATAAAACCGGGACGCCATCCGCTTTAAAAATTCCCAGTCCGTCTCTTTGTACTGAACAATTAACTTTTTAATTGGATTTTCTACCTTGCAATTTGGAATGCAGGAGACTTTTTCATATCCGGCATTTATCTCTTCTAAAAGCTCGTCATATGTCATCCCTTGGTTTTGAAAAGTGCGGGTATGCTTGACGCAATCCATAAGCTTTGTACTGCCTGACAACACAATCCGGGCCGTTTTGACGCCCCCTGCGTTTTTTACCTCCATACTGTCTATAATACCGGAAAAAATATCTTTCCTCTTTCCTTTTTCATCCAGTATGTACAGCGAAGCATTCCCGCTCTCCGCATTTTTAAACAATTCCCCTTCGCTGCCCTCTGCAATCACCCCCCGGATAACTGCCATACCGTGCTCATTTGCCTTTTTGTGGATATACACTTCCTGTAAGGCCACAAAAGATGCCATAGACAAACGGATTATCCTGTCCCTCACTTGGGTTCCCCCTTTCTCAGCGGTATATTATGAAGCCCTTTCAAACTTATACATCTTATTCGCTCCCAAATACACATTTTTCACCGGTATCTGTAAATATAAAATACTTTTTTTGCCCTTCATACACCAGCGTTAAATCTGTACCCACCGGCATGTCAAAAATAGGTAAAATAGCCGGTTCAATTTCAAAAATAGTCCCCCAGTCACACACGACCATATTGGCAGCATTTTTCAGGTATTCATCGGTATCTATTTCAGATAGGAAACGCCATCCGTTATCTATTTCATTTACGCCGTTCTCCCGAAAACACCATTTTAATCTGCCTTTTTTTTCCAAAATATTTTTGGATACAATAGAGCCGCCCATATTCATACTTTTCTTCATCTCTTACTCTCCATTATCTGATTTAATCTCTCAGTTCCCCGCTGGTTAATTAACATTCTGATACTGTATCCCGCTTTATTACAAGCATCAAAATCCTCTATCCTTTTCAGACAATTTTCTAAAAATTTCATTGTCTCCTCAGTCCGAACCTTAAAAATTTCCTGGCATAAAGTAAAGAATGCTGAATTTCCATACTTTTTATCTTTCTGTGCTAAAGATACTCCTCTTTCTAATAAGATTTCAGCAACTTCCAATGCCCCCTCATATCTTATTCTGCTGGCAATATAATGAAATTCATTACACCCTTCACTGGAAACATGATTTACTTTACAGTTATTAGACAGCAAATAATTTGCAATATCAAATTTTCCTGCCGCCAAACTCACTTCAAGCAGGCTCATCCCCTTTGCGTCAGTGAAATCAAAAACTTCCCCGGCTTTTTTCCCTTCCTGCTCTAACTTCGCACAAAAATCTTCCAAACTTCCTAAACTGATAACTGTCCCAAAATCGCATTTTTCTATATTCATTTGTCACCTCATTCAAATTTGTGGCCTCGATTGGTACTTGGCAATTCAGGACGGTAGTTTGCGGGATTTCTATACCATTCAAGAAACTCTTCCAGGGTCATTTGTCCATCCATATATAATTTATACATATCAGAATATTTTTGTCCCGGTATATGGCCCATATCCCATTGTCCGCTTCTGGGCCGGGTACGATCCCATGTAATCTCTGCTCCCGAAGGGTCATATACTTTTCCTGTTACAGGGTCTTTTGCATTTTCCCAAACTTGTTCCACTTGACCTGGCCCATAGCTGGGTCTGTGTTTCGCATATGGTTTCTGAGACGATGTATTCTCCTGGCTCCCCCTTTCGTATTGCACCCCCTGTTTATCAATCCCGCGATATGCGTTTATGGAAACATACTCTACAACCGCCCCGTTTGTAAACCATAACGCCAATCCAAAGGCCTCATAAGCTTCCCTGTCATTATCAAATACTTTATCCAAAACAACATTATAACCGCTGTTGTTTGCATATATATCATTGACCGTATAAGCCCCGGTGGTAATGGTAAGCCCATATACTCCATTTGTTACTATAGCAGGTACAACATTTTGTGTAAAGCCTGAAACACCTAAATAATACCCTGCATCCATTGAAGCAATAGCCCCGGCTGCAGGAGCTGCCGCCGCAGTCCAGTAAAGAAATGCCCCAGCTATTGCACCGAGGGCGGCCCCGCCTGCAAGTCCCATGGCATATTCCCCCACACTCCTGTCATACCCATTTTCTATGTCGCTTTGGTACATCCCCACTGCTGCCGCAGTTGTACCAACGGCTGCACCGGCCAGGGCAACAGCTGCCAATGCCGCTCCGCCTGTTGCAACTGTGGCAATGGCCAGGCCGGCAAAAACTGCCGCCACTGCCAAACCGGCAATCAATCCCTTGGTAGGATCCGGCGGAATGGCAATCAGGTCATCCTGAATTTTGGGATAAGACCTTGTTTCACTTAACTCTAAGGAGGTATAAGTGCTGCCAAAAAGGTTCATCTCCCCTCCCTCCATACTCAACACTGTTACACTGCCTCCCGGCTCCAATGACGAATATGTATCTTTTCCTTCATTTGCCATCTTGCACTACCCCCTTCTGCAGCATAATAATCTAAATAAAAAAAGCAGCCCAAACCACCTATGTGCCCGACTGCTAAAAAACTAAAATATGCCAGACATGACAGAAAGAAGCGCAAGTATCTTTTTTCTGTCATTCCTTTTCAGATGGCATAATCCATTCCTATTTCATAAGATATTTTCGTTCTGGAATATACCTATAGCATACATTAAAATTTTCTTTATTTAATTAATCTATCAAAAATACCAGGTATCCTGTAAAATTCCCCCAATTTTACATATCTATCTCGCTGCCCAGAAGCCTGCTGTAACTATTGCTAAAAGCTTTTTGTCTCTCTTCGCTTACTGGCAGCTTTGTACCGTCCGTAAGCTTTACCTCTGTTTTTGACCGTGCACTTATATGATGGTAATTTACCAGGTAAGACTGGTGGATTCTTAAAAAAGGAATTTTTCCATTCACCGACCACTCTTCCACTGCTGATAACTTTCCGTTAAAAACTCTTTCGCCTCCCTCTTTTACGTGTATAATAATCTTCCTTCCGGTACTCTCAAAAAATAAAATATCCATACAGAGCAGTTTAAACTCCTGCTTTTTATACTGGTAATTAAAATATAACCTCTGCCTGTTAATTTTGCGGTTTGCATCCAAAAATATTTTCTCAAACTGCAGATTATCTATGGGTTTTTTAATAAAAGTAAAAACATCTAAGCGAAATAATTCCATTAAATATTTGTCGTATCCAGAAACATAAATCAACAATGCATTTTCGTCTATCTTGCGGATATTTTTAGCTGCCGTGATTCCGTCTCCTTTTGCCATCTGGATGTCCATGTAAATCAAATCATAATATGTACCTTTATATATTTCCTGCTCTAAAGATTTTCCACTATAAAACACATCTGTATCCACCGGTATATTTTCCCGTCTGCAAATATCCAAAACGCATTTTTCCATCTGATTTGCTATTATCTTTTCATCATCACAAACAGCAACTCTCAGCATTTATCTTTCTCCTTCTCGTATAAGACTATCCTTCGCCTCTGCTTCCTCTTTAATTGCCATTTTTGTCTCCCGAATTGCTATTTGATGATGCACATAACTTTCCAGGCGGCGTAATTCCTCTAACTGCATATGTTCCGTACTTTCAATGACAAGATTCATCTCCAGGGATGAACTTCCTCCAAGATATAAATCATTTGGAGTAATCTCAAGAACCGTGCAGATTTTTAATAGACTTTCCGGCCGAAGCCCCTTCGTGCCGTGCTCTGCACTGGAAATGGTTTGGGTAGTCAAACCTGCCTGTTCCGCCAGCTTATCCTGGGTTAGATACATCTGCTTTCGGCGCTTTTTAATCCGTTCCCCCATTTGTTCCCGCAAATTTATCATTTGAACCCTCCATGTGTAGGTATAGTTATATCATACCTTCTTTCACATGAATTTATAAGCGACCATGTTTTAAATTATCCCATGCTATAATTTAAATTCTATTTTATTTTGTTATATGTTCGGATGCTTCCACAGCTTCAATAAAATTTTCTGTGATTTTTTCAAAGCATTGAAAATGTTTGGAGGACAGAAGAGAAATCTTCTCGATAAATGAACATTTATTTGATGATACGTTTTTCCCAAATAGCAGATACTCTGAACTCACCTCCAGGGCGATGCAGATTTGATAAAAGTTTACGATACGCAATTCTTTTGTCCCACGCTCAGCGCTGGAAATGGTCTGGGGCGTCACATTTGCCAGCTCTGCAAGCCTTTCCTGGGTAAAATGCATTTGTATTCTCCGATTTCTGATACGTGTGCCAATTTGCTTTTTTAAATCTTTCATTTGAAACCTCCATGCTTTTTTATATTGACCTTAGCACGGATTTCTTCTGGAATATAGTTATAGATTTACAACGGAAAATGATTTATTCATTTTATACAATCCACCTTCTCCGGCTTTCACTTTTTATATCGTAAAAAACAGCATATTACCAAGATTATCATCTATGTACTCTATGGCATCAATTCAAGATTGCCGCCTGTGCCGCCGTTAGGGTTCAATGACTTTTACCCCATTTATCCCGCCCAATCTGCGATTCGACAAATTACGCTTCTGCCGACAAAATCCATACTTTCCAGCGCAGCGCAGCCGCATCAGAGCAGCTTAACAAGCGCAGGCTCCCCGGCTTCTTGGTCATCTCCTTATGCCAAATACTTGCGGATATTGATTGCAAAAAATTTATTCATTACTGGCATTTAATTTCTCCCTTGCTTTCTGTTCCCTGAATCTCATAAATTCTCTCAGTTCATCCTCAGTTTCAATAAACTTTACATTTACTGGAGTACGGACAGGACGGTTCTTGGCAGATTCTTCAATCGCATTGACAAACATGAATTTTTTATAATTTCTTTTTCCACTTGCTAACCCGCCAAAACAAAGGTAAGTTACGACACCACGGAAGGAAGGATTGGAGAAAGACTCTGCATTATACCAGCTCATGGACACACGCATGAACGGTGTCATGAACGGTATCGTTATCGGTGACGGGGAATATCAGACGATTCTCCGAAAGTCTGACGTATACTCCGGCGAACTGGACAGGATGGATTTATCAAAAGAAGTCCGGCTGTATTTTTTTTACACAAAAAAGGAGCTGCGCACGAATTGCTTAGTACGACAGCCCCACCCAAAACCGCCAACACAGCGGTTACACCCGTCCCTTCCTTTTCCATTATTACCATAGAAGATCTGCATTTACAGACTTTTTTCATAGTGTCGCATTCTGCACTACCTTTTAAATATCAACTTATTATTCCACTCATCAATACAATTTTTTTTCTCTTCTAAATAATCAGGATGGCTTGCCAGTTTTGCAAAATTTATATCCTTTAAGTTTTCCCAAAATTTCGGCACACGATATGTAGCATGAGCACTATGACGACATGCACTACACCAAGTCCACATGCCCCCACGAGCATTACCTTGCATATACCTATGAAAATATAAGTGCCCCTCTCTTTTTCCACAAATAGGGCAAGTTACAGGAAAACATTCTTTACTTGGTTTTTCAATATAATCTAATATTTCCATTATTCTATCATCATTATCTATCCACATCTATCTTCCTCCATTAATATAATCAGATAGCGCATTACCGGCACTATAAGCCGGTGGCTCCGTTGCATGACCACCTTTAATAAAATCACGTGCATGATTTAGTTCATGTGCAATTGTATTTGCCAACTCTGTTTCACTCATTAACGCATCTGGACCAATTTCTATAACATAAGGATTGACTCCCAAGGTTCTCCCATATATTCCCGGACGTATATTGGGATTGTATTTAATAGTTATGTTTTGTCCTGACCCTCTTAAATTTATACCATATTTTTTAGCTATAACGTATGCATAAGTTTCAGGATCCAATGCCATATCTAAAGTTTTTTCCGTTATTGAAACTGGACTTCCTGCATTCCCTCCAATGGTTCCAGACATACTATTCTGGTCTTTCAACTTTTGAACGGACTGGTTATTGCCAAACGACTCCTTACTGTCCCCTCCCGGCATACGGTTCATGTTCATTGCCCCGTACTCCATATAGACATTATTCC